>ERZ772858.774-NODE-774-length-39028-cov-83.679086_pt1 | contig 39028 bp, 35 predicted proteins | sample MGYA00512136_ERZ772858 | MGnify/ENA primary metagenome ERZ772858 (study PRJEB29015, sample SAMEA2737726) | human gut metagenome | biome: human gut; feature: human-associated habitat; material: faeces | place: China | collected 2012 ...
AGTGAAGGGGTTAATTCCGAACCACGAAAACGGAAGCCTTTCACTTGTACTTTGACAACTGAATAAATCATTCACTAAGACTTTATTTCTGATGATTTTAGCCACCTTATCGGGTACGCCGTGACTTCTGCATTGCAGAACAGCGAGAACTCCCGGTATAAGTAACAGGTTGCCCCTGTTACGGCGATGACAGTCAGAAGGATAATGATACTTCTCTACGGAGCTGGCGGAGCACCCGGCAGAGGTGAAATTCCTATGATACAGATTAGCAGTCTGTTCCTTAGTGACTTCCCGTGAGCTTTTTGCTCGGCAAGGGGTGTTGAGAACAAATATTGCCCGACCGGTTAGGAAATGAGCCGGTCAAGTACATAGCTATACTGCGATGGCTATGAATTTTACGAAAGGAGGACGCACAAAGTGTCGAACTGCAAAACGATTGCGATATGCAATCAAAAAGGCGGAGTTGGAAAGACGACCACTACGGTAAACCTCGGTGTCGGTCTTGCAATGCAAGGAAAGAAAGTGTTGCTCATAGACGCAGACCCACAGGGCGACTTAACCACTTGTCTCGGTTGGAAGGATACAGACAACTTGGGTATCACGCTTGCAACGAAACTCACAGATGTCATAAACGAAACGATGAATGACCCTACGGTCGGTATTCTGCACCACGACGAAGGTGTTGACCTTGTTCCGGCAAACCTTGAGCTTTCTGCAATGGAGTTTAACCTTGTCAACGCAATGAGCAGAGAAACAGCCTTGAGAAATTATCTCAGCGAAGTGAAGGACAAATACGACTATATCCTTATAGATTGTATGCCTTCTCTCGGAATGGTAACAATCAATGCTCTATCTGCGGCAGACAGCGTAATAATTCCTGTTCAGGCTCAGTATTTACCGGCTAAAGGTATGACGCAGCTTGTTCAAACCATTTCACGAGTAAAGAAGCGTATCAATCCGGGCTTAAAGATTGACGGTATGCTTCTCACTTTGGTGGACAGTCGTACCAACCTCGCCAAAAGCACGGTAGAAGCTCTGAGAGAGAACTTCGGTAATCAAATCAAGATGTATCGAACATATATCCCGATTGCCGTAAAAGCCGCAGAGACTTCTTCCAAAGGTAAGAGCATTTTTGCCTACGAACCCAACAGTACGGTGTCAAAGGCGTACACCGAATTTACAAAGGAGGTGTTAGCCGATGGCAGGAAGAAAGAGCGACTTCACTCTCACGAAGCTCGATGACTTATTCTCAACGCAGGAACAGAGAGATGAAGAAAAGCTTTCAAAAATCCGAGATATTCCTTTGACTGAGATTGACGATTTCCCCGACCACCCTTTTAAGGTGCGTGATGACGAGGATATGGCACAGCTCATCGAGAGTATTAAGGAGCGAGGGGTTATTACTCCGGCTACGGTAAGGCAGAAAGAGGACGGCAGATACGAACTCATTTCAGGACACAGACGAAAACGAGCCTGTGAGCTTGCCGGGTTTGATACGCTCCGTTGTGAAGTCGTTGAACTGAACCGAGACGAAGCCACAATTTTAATGGTTGAGAGCAACTACCAAAGGTCGCAGATACTTCCCTCAGAAAAAGCCTATGCCTACAAAATGCGTTTGGAAGCAATGAAAAGACAAGCAGGCAGACCGAGTAAAGAAAATGGTGTCCCAGTGGGACACGATTCTTTGGTGGGTAAATCAAGAGAACTGTTAGCGGCAGAAGGTCAAGACAGTAATACGCAAATTCAGCGATATATTCGCCTTACAAACCTTGTTCCCGAACTTTTGGAATATGTTGATGAGGGGCGAATTAAAATGCGACCGGCAGTTGAACTGTCTTTTCTCGATGAGGACAGTCAGCGTGATGTGGTTGATGAAATCGACCTGAACGACGCAACCCCGTCCCACGACCAAACAATCCGTATGCGAAAGTTCTTTGAGGAGGGCAAACTCACAACCGAAGCAATCCAAGCGATTATGTCGGAGGAAAAACCAAACCAAAGGGAGAAAATTGTTTTGAGGGGCGACAGGGTTCGACAGCTTATCCCGAAGAATATTCCCATAAGCCAAACGGAGGATTTTGTGTGCAAGGCGTTGGAGCATTACAACAAGTTTCTGCGAAGCAGAGCCGACCGTGACAGCCGATAGCCTTCCCCCTTTCTCACACTCTAACCCCTATATATACCGGCTATTAACCTGCTGAAAAAATATACTCTATCTCCCTTGAGTATATCTATCTCAATAACATATAGCTGTCTATAAAAGGGTTCGCACATTAGGTGCAAATGCAAAATGTCTGCTACGATAAAAAGTTCAGCCAATCGCACCTTTGATGTTTTGACCGTTTTTGATTACGATTAAGGCAGAAAGGAGCGATGGATATGAAAAACAGGCTGATACCTTGTGTTCTTGCCTGCCTGATGATTTTCCTCGTAGGTTGTACCGGTAACACAGCCAAAGAAGCTGCACAGGAGATAACGAAAACAGAGACTTCTTTTCCGGCTGGTAATGCTGAAATAAACTCTCAGGAAGATACGGCAGAAGAACCGGAAAGCACGGCAGTTCAGGAAGAAACACCGATTACGGCAGAAGAAAGCCAATCAACCGCTGAAAGTCAAACGGTTGCGACTGTTCAGACAAAACCGGCGGAAGAAAAACCGGCTGATACTCCTTTAACTGAAAAGCCAAAGGCAGAGCCACCGAAGCAGACAACCACGCAGGCTGAATCCGAAAAGCAAAAGGAACAGCCGAAAGAACAGACAACTGCCGAACAAAAGCCGGTTGAAAAGCCGACAGAGAAGCCGGCAGAACCGAAACCGACAGAGCCGCCTAAGCAGACATTTGATGTCAGCCCTTATGTAAGTTACGCAAAAGAGTATGCGGTAAGCATAGGGCTTTCTCTTGACAGCACGGCGACAGAATGTTGGGACAATCCCATATCCGCAAATCCTAATCGAAGCGGTATCAAGACTGATATTGAAAGCAGACTGAACCGATACAAGAACAGCGAAGGCTTTACCGCTGTGTGGATATGGAAAGAAAAGCTATCCGATACGGAGTACAACATCTATATCGGCTACTGCTAAAACAAAATAATTTTAAGCAGACGCACTGAGTAAAATCGGTGCGTTTTTGCATTTCAAGGAGGAAAACGCAATGGTTAAAACAAAATTCAAGAAAGCCGTTTCGCTTATGTTGGCGACGGTTATGAGCCTTACTGCTTTTATGGGCATTGGGTTAACGACAGCCTTTGCAGCCGTAGGAGAAAAAGCCGATGTGTACCTCGTCGATTATCCCCGAAGCGGAGATACCAATAACAACGGCGAATGGGGACACGGCAATCTCAACTATATGAACGGTTGGAAAGGCTTGTCCACGAAATATACGGGACTTCGTGCAATGGGTTCGTATTCGGGTAATATCGCCTACTGTATTGAACCGGGTACAGGTCAGCGGACTGGCGATACTCTCACCGAAAAGGACGAAAACTTCTTTAACAACATCAGTCCGAACGGTACTATTTCCGGCGATGATATTCGCCTGCTTATCGGTCGTATCTTGCAGTACGGCTATCGTGGAGGTATTTCGACAAGCTGGAAGTCGCAAAATGAAAGCGACGCAAACTGTATCGCACACGCTTATGCTACGCAGATTTTAATTTGGGAAACGATTGTCGGCGAAAGAGACGCAGGCTTTAATCACGTTTCAACCGGCGGGTACAATGCTGTGCTTGAATGTGTAAGCTCTGCACACCCACTCCGCAGTAAAATCTTGTCTTACTACAACAGTATGGTAACAAGTGTTCAGAATCACACCAAAGTGCCGAGTTTCTGCACAAGGTCAAGCGGTTCTGCAAAAGTAAACGAGCTTGAATGGAACGGAAGCAAATATGTTGCAACTCTCACCGACACAAACGGTGTGCTTGGCAATTACAATTTCTCGGCAAACATTGGCGGTGTTTCGTTCTCTGTCAGCGGAAACAAATTGACTGTTTCGATGGATAAAGCTCCGAGTAAGGAATTTACCATCACTGCCGCAAAGAAAAACGGCATCCGCAGAGGTGTAGTCGTATGGTCTGACGGTATTCACCAGAATGGAAACGGTATTCAGGATGTGGTCACTTATGCTCAGGAGGTCAGCGACCCTGTCAGCGGCTTTGTCAAAATGAAGGTCAGCTACGGCTCTTGTCAGATTGTAAAGACAAGTGAGGATGGAAAGGTTGACGGCATTCAGTTTACCATCAGCGGAAACGGCGTTAATCAGACTGTCACAACCGCAAACGGCGGTAAGTTCCAGCTTGATAACCTTATGCCCGGTGTTTACACGGTAACAGAGCAGTCTATTGACAAATATGTACCGCAGGAGGTTCACAGAGTAACTGTTGTTGCCGGTCAGGTATCCAAGGTCAATTTCAATAATGTTCTCAAGAGAGGTAATCTTCAGGTCATCAAATCCTCCGAGGATAATCTTGTTGAGGGTGTTACTTTCCACCTTTACGGCACTTCTCTTGCGGGTATTGCCGTAGATGAGTATGCTGTGACAGATAAAAACGGCGTGGCAACATTTAAGGATGTCCTGATTTCAGGCACTACGCCCTACACCATCGAGGAAGTGGACACAGCTATCCGTTATGTTGTGCCTGAAAGTCAGACCGCACCGATTAACTGGAAAGAGGTTACAACCCGTAATTTCACGAATATTCTCAAAAAGTTTTCCGTGACTGTAACAAAGAGCGACCGTGAGGAAGGAACACCGCAGGGCGACGCTACCCTTGCCGGAGCAGTTTACGGTATCTATAAAGGCGAAACCCTTGTGGACAAGTATGTAACGGATAAGAACGGTCAGTTTACCACAAAGGAATATATCTGTGATGACGACTGGACAATCCGTGAAATCACTCCGTCCGAGGGCTATCTGCTTGATACCGCAATTCATAAGGTCGGTGCTGAACCGCAGCTTTATACGGTGGAACACAATCAGACAGCAAATGATGTTTCCGAACAGGTTATGAAAGGCAATATCGCCATCATCAAGCATACCGATAACGGAGAAACTCAGATTGAGACACCCGAAAACGGAGCTACCTTTGAAATCTATCTCAAATCTTCCGGCAGTTTCGACGCAGCAGAAGAAGATGAGAGAGATGTCATTGTCTGTGATGAAAACGGCTTCGGTCAGACAAAGGATATGCCGTATGGTGTATATACCGTTCATCAGACCGCAGGCTGGGAAGGTCGTGAGCTTATGAAAGACTTTGATGTTTTCATTGCTCAGGACGGTCAGACCTACCGCTATCTTATCAACAACGCAAACTTTGAAAGCTATATCAAGGTTGTCAAGGTGGACGCAGAAAGCGGCAAAAACATTCCGTATGCCGGTGCAGGCTTCAAAATCTTTGACCCTGACGGCAATCGGGTAACAATGACCTTTACTTATCCTACTCCGACAACGATTGATACTTTCTACACCGACGCAAACGGACAGCTTGTTACACCGGAGAAACTGGAATACGGCAAGGGATATTCTCTTGTTGAGGTTCAGGCTCCTTACGGCTATGTGCTTGACAGCACACCGGTGTACTTTGATGTGGCTGAGGAAAATTCTTCCGATGAGGGTGGAATTACCGTGATTAAGGTCGATAAGCCTAATATGGCGCAGAAAGGTACTGTCAGCATTGAAAAGACCGGCGAGGTGTTCTCAGGGGTAAATATCTCCGGCGAGGAAAACGCCGATGTGATTTATCAGCCTGTCTATGAAGTGAAAGGTCTTGCATGTGCGGTTTATGAGATTGCCGCAGCAGAAGATATTATCACTCCCGACGGTACACTCCGCTATGCAAAGGGCGAGGTCGTAGATACTGTTACCACAGATGAAAACGGACTTGCCAAGAGTAAGGAGCTTTACCTCGGCAGATATACGGTGGTCGAAATCACCGCACCGGAGGGTATGGTTATCAACAAGGAAGCACACGAGGTCGAATTGACCTACGCAGGTCAGGAAGTCGCCGTGACGGAAACCGCAACCAGCTTCGTAAACGAGAGACAAAAGGTTACGGTAAGTCTTGAAAAGGCTATCGAAAAGAACGACATCTTCAATATCGGCAACGGCGATGAAGTGAAGAATATCAGCTTCGGACTTTTTGCCGCCGAGGAGCTTGTTTCCGCAAGCGGTACTTCTATCCCGGCAGACGGTCTGATTGAGATTATCTCTCTTTCCGAAAACGGCAAGGCAGTTATCAAAACCGACCTTCCTTTCGGAAGCTACTATGTAAAGGAGCTTGCAACCGATGAGCATTATATCCTCTCCGACAGTAAGTATCCGTTTACTTTCAGCTATGCGGGACAGGATACCGAAACTGTTGAGATTGCAGTCAATGACGGCAAGCCGATTGAAAACAAGCTCATTTACGGTTCTGTTTCCGGTAAGAAGATTACCGAGAATGGCGAAGAACTCGGCGGTGCGGTTATCGGACTGTTTAAGGCTGATGAAACCGAATTTACAAAAGAAAATGCTTTGATGACTGCTACCTCCCAAAAAGACGGTAGCTTTTCTTTTGAGAAAGTGCCGTATGGCAACTGGCTTGTAAGAGAAATCGAACAGCCGGAGGGCTTCGTGCTTGATGAAACTTCTTATGAAGTCAAAATCTCCGAAGTCGGTCAGGTCATTGAGGTTGAAATCGTCAATGAATATGTTCACGGCAATATCAAGTTGACTAAGGTCGATGAAGATTACCCGGACAACAAGCTGACGGGTGCGACCTTTGAGGTTTACAAAGATGTAAACGGCGACGGTAAACTGGATGATGGCGACGAGCTTATCGGAACGCTCTCCGAAACCTCTACCGGTATTTACGAGATGAAGGAGCTTCTCTACGGAAAATACCTTGTAAGAGAAACCAAAGCACCGGAAGGCTTTGAGCTTGATAAGGGCGTGTACTCTGTTTTCATTGAAAAAGATGAAACCACTTATGAGGTAGAAAACAAAGCCGGCGTCGGCTTCATTAACACGGCAATGAAAGGAAACCTGAAAATCGTTAAGACTTCCTCTGACGGTAAAGTCGAAGGCTTCACTTTCAGAGTTACGGGAGTAAACGGTTATGACCGTAGCTTCACGACCGATAAGAACGGCGAAATCATTATCGAGGGACTTCGTATCGGAGATTACACCATTTCCGAGGTTCAGGATTCTGTCTCTGCTTCCTATGTGCTTCCTGCGGATAAGATTGCAACCGTAAAGGTTAGCTCTACTACCGTTGTGGAAATGCACAATGAGCTGAGAGATACACCAAAGACCGGAGATAACAGCAATGTCGGCTTGTGGACTGCACTTGCGGGACTTTCTGCTCTCGGTATTGTAGGCACAGCCATTGTTGCGTACAGAAAGAAGAAGAAGGAGGACAATGAGTAATGGACGCTAAAACAATCGTAGCAGTTGTATTAGTCGCCTTTATTATCGGCGGCTTTATCTTCTTGCAGATTAAAAACAGAAAGAAATAAGGAACACGAAAGTGGGCGGAGTGAAAATTCCGCCCACGGTTCTTTTACGGAGGTGCATTATGAATAAGCAAAAGACGGTTGACAGCAAAGTGCTTGCAATACTCAGAGAATGCCCTGAAACAAGGTATGACGATATGCAGCTTATCCTTTGCTATTACAACCGATACAGCTATATGAGAGTCGGCGATTTGCCGCTTGAAGATATAGTCAACAACTATAAAGGGTACGGCTTGCCGTGCTTTGAAACTATCCGCAGAGCAAGACAGAGAGTGCAATCCCTGTTTCCCGAACTGTCCAGACAGTGTAGCGGTTGCGACTGCGGGAATATCAGAATTGTGATTGAAGTAAGCTGAGGTGCAGATATGAACGAGAAAAAAAGAAAAATCGGTGAATACACCGTTCTCTGCTCGGTCAATGTGGGCGAAAAGGAAGTTATCTTGGCTTCCAACGAGCAAAGCACGAACGGCGATAAATTTTTGTGCGGCTTTGCAGAGAGAAACGACCTGTTTGAACTGTGTTCGGAATGTATGGTAAGCGATGACTATATCGAAATCGTACACCTTTTCGGTAGCCGTGTGGCGAATGAAGCGGAGCTTTTCAAGGAACAGGTTAAAAAACTGGATATTCCAATCACGCTCATAACCGAAGCCGACTGTATCCCCGACCACTATTCCAAAGACATCAACGGCAAAATCATTGCCATTGCCCCAAAGGTATTAAAGCCTGAATTTCAGCGAGCCGGCAGACAGCTCTACTATGTTACGGGCGGTTTCGGTGCGTCGGCAAACAGCCGTGGAAGTGCCGTGTTCTGCACAAATCTTCACACCGGAAAATCAACGCGATATGAAAGAATGGATGTTATGGGCGAAGTAAAGCCTGAGTGTTTGCCTGAATGGGCAAAGGAAAAGGCACAGGAGCTTTTACACAAGAAGCGAAACAAAGACAAAGAACGATAAGGAGGACAAAGCAATGAAGGAAAAATTCACATTTCAGCAGAAAACAAAGCTTCTGACAAAACTGTTTGACGCAGGCTGCAATACGGAAAAGAAATTGCAGCAGCTTGATATGGAGAGCATTTTGAAAATTCCCGGTATCACTATTCCGGATATGAGCCTGATTATCGAGCTTCAGAAGCAGACCAAAGCAAATAAGCTGTTCTCTTATTTGGGAGGTGGCACTGATGAGCAGGCAGGAACAGAATGACCGTCATATCATTTGGAGCGACCTTAACCTTGACCTTGATGATTGGCGAGAGTCGTTAGAAGAACTGTACCCTGACTACCCCGAAGATGAACTGTACGACATTATGGTAAAATCCAATGTCGAAAACCTATATGATGAACGAGTAAATCTCGATATTCAGCTTTCACAGCCGATTATCGTTATCGGCGACCTCGGCAGATGGAACGGCAGAGTGTCGGGCTACAAGATGATTGATTCCGGCAACATTAAGGATTGCCTTTATTCCGATACCGATTACACCGAATGGTATGTGGACAAGTACGGCGACCTTAGAGCCGACGCAGTTCATCACGACGGTACAAACCATTATCTTTACCGTGTTTTCAAAGACGGTGTTACCGATACGCAGATTGAAAATCTGCAAGATAAAATCTACAACGGAAAAGCCACAAGAGCCGACATCACACGAGTTACCAAAAGGCTGGGCGATGACATTGCCGGAGTATATGGCTTTTCTATTCCAAAGCAAAGACAACCAAACGAACAAGCGAGGTGATGAAAATGGATTACAGAGTATTGACCGAAGCAGAGCGTAAATACACCTTCAGTCAAAGCCAGCAGCTATCTATGCAGACCGGTCTTATCGGATATTTGAGAGCCGACTTCGGTTCTGCCGGGAACGAGTTTTGGACGACTTGGAACGATTTCAGAAAAGACTTGAAAACCGATGAATTTAAGGCTGAATTTGACGATGTGATAAACGGATTGCGTGACGGAGATGTTTTGTCCGGCAGAAAGGCTATGTCCTCTTACTGTTATTCCACTCCCGACAGCTCCTTTAATGATGACCGCAATCACTACGGCATTCGTCTTGATACGGAAAAGTACAGCTATCTTATGAGGTTCAACCCCAACAGGGGCGAGTACAATCTATACTGCTATTGCTATCAGAAAGAGTGGATTAACGCCCACTTGAAAAATGCTGAGCGTGGTATCCGATTTATCGACCCGCACTATCAGGAGCAGTTTCGCATTGCGGACGGAGAGAAAATCTCAATCAAGCTCGGCGACGGCAAAACAATGGAGAGGACTTGCCGATATATTGATGATTACCATTTGGAGGTAGGTACAAATCTCTACCACATCTGTGAATTTGCCGAGCTTTGCGAGAGAAACGGTCATACCGTAGAACCAGCCGCAAAAGAGAATACGAAGCCTGCAAAGGACAAAGAAAAATCACGATAAGGAGGTGCAGATAAGGTGGCAAGGAAATTTGACCTGATTTCGGAGCTGTATGAAAGAACCTGTTTTGCAGTTACAGACAATCCGGTAAACTGGCAATCGTTTCTGAAAACCGCAGGCAGGAATTTCAGGCTCCGATTTGATGAACAGCTTCTCATATATGCTCAAAGGCCCGACTCAACAGCCGTGCTTGAAATCGAACGATGGAACGGCACTTTCGGTCGCTGGGTAAACCGAGGAGCAAAAGGTATTGCCGTATTTGAGGACGCAGACAGAAGCCGTCAAAGGCTGATTCACTACTTTGATATATCGGATACCCACGAAAGCCGATATTCCCGTCCTGTGCCGATTTGGGAGATGAGACCCGAATATGAAGCAGAGGTTATTGAAACGCTTGAAAATACTTTCGGTGCGGTAAACGATACAACGAGTATTGAAAATGTCGTCAAAGAGAGCATTGCCAATGCCGTCGAGGACAACATCGCAGACTATATCTCCGACTTTATGAGCTTGGGTGCAGGAAGCGATATGGAGTATTTGTCTGCCGACGAAGCAAACACCTTGTATTTGGAGCTTGTCCGAAACAGCGTGTCATATATGGTTATGGTACGATTGGGACTGGATGCAGACAAGGTTTATTCTCCCGATGACTTTGCCGGTATTTCAAGTTTCAATTCACAGGAAGTTCTCAATGCGGTGGGTATTGCTACAAGTGACATTGCTGAAATGGCATTGCTTCCGGTCAGCAGAACAATCAGCACGCTCAGCAAAGAAAATCGCATAATTGATGAACAGGAGCAATCCGAATACAATAAAGACATCAAAGATGAAAGGAGTCAAAGCGATGAGCGAAATCACATACACGATGGTGGGAGACTACAATCTTCCGAACCTGAAACTGCCGGAGCAGACAGAAGTGACTCTCGGCAGATGGTCGCAGATGAGGAGAACTTATCTGAGGGAACATCACAAAATCCTGTACTACAATCTTCTGACGAAAGGGATTCTGAACAGCCATTTGGCGGAGGTTCAGCAGAGAGCGAGCGAACTGGAGGAAACTCTCGTGAAGCAGATGGCAGAGAAAGCCGGGCTGACGGAACAGATGAAAGCGGAAGATATGATGAAGTGGGTTCGCCTGATGAACAACATCAGGAACTCGGCACAGGAAATCGTGAAGAATCAGGTAATATTCGCTTAGAATATTACGACAGAAACCACGAGGACAAGAGTCTGCCGTTTTTCGGTAGTGACGATACTATCCGAGAAATACTCGGCACTACCCCGCATTTGTCCGCTTCAAAGGAAGAAATCAAAGACTTCTATGAGAGAAATACGGATAATGCGACCCGTACCGAATATATCAAGGGTATCTTCAACAACTATTACACACAGCTTACTTTAAGCGACGGCAGACTTGTGGGATACAAAACATTTCAGAATGTCCTCCACTTGTGGGAGGGCGAATACGAAAACAGAACCGCTCAGAGCTTCTATGACTGGGGCGTTATCGCACAGCATTTTGAAGCAATGAGACTTTTGGGAGAATTGACCGATACAATGAAGCCGCTTCCGTCTATGGACGGTCAGTTGACTCTCATAATGGGCAATCAGGCAGAGGAACAAAAAACCTCTGCCTTTACTTTTTCTCAGGAAATCATAGACGCTGTACTCACCCGTGGAAGCGGAGTTTCCGAGGGCAAAATGCGTATCTATGAGCAGTTTGAAAAGAGCCTTTCCGCAAAGGAAAACGCCGACTTTTTGAAAAACGAATACGGTTGGGGCGGCTCTTACCCGGTTATTATCGGTGCAGGCATAGACGAACAGCACGACGGAAAAGGTATCACAATTTCAAAAGGTATTGGAAGTGACAAGCCGCACGTTATGCTTTCTTGGTCTCAGGTGGAAAAGCGTATCGGAGACCTTATCCGTATGGACAGATACTTAAATCCAAAGGAAAAAGAAAAGTATCCGGAATGGCTTGAAAAGCAGGAAGAACGGCGAGCCGAGCTTGCAGAGCAGAGAAAAAATCGAGAGATACTCTCTACCGCACCGCCTGAGCCTGAAAACAAAGAGGACGAACCGGAAACACAGTATGAATATCATCTTGGCGACAGCGTATATATCGGGGCTTCTCAGTATGAGATTTTGTCCTTTGACGAAAACCGTGTAATGCTCTATGACTTCGATATGCCCCTATTCAACAAGGAGCTTTCAAGGAAAGAATTTGACCGCAAAGTGCGTGAAAATCCAATGAACGACCACTTGAAGGTCAGTGTATTACCGGCGGAAGAAAAAACCGTTACAGGCGAAAATGAAGCTCAAAATGATACCGAAACCGCACAGGATTTCAGTCCGAAAACCGGTTATGACGACGCCTTCTTTATCAATCGGGAGAATGAAAGTGTAACTTGGATGTACTACAACCCCGACAGCAATGCCGGAGGACAGTATGTTATAAATACACTTTCTTTTGACGAGATACAGGAAGCCGCACGGGAGTATGACTCGGCTGAGGATTTCTTTGATTACCTCGGCAGTATTGCAAATCAGGAGCTTGCCGATGTAGGTACGGAATGGTTTGAGGACGCAGAAAGGCAGTTTTTGGAACAGCCTGATTTCACAGACTGTACCAAAGCGACAATGCAGAGCCTTATGGCTGTTGCAACTGAAATTCCGGTATATGACCGAGAAACAGAAATTCTATATTCCGTGCTTGGCAGATTAAAGATTGATGACATTGAACTCAGTTATGATGAAAACGGTCTTGTTGCAAGGGACAGCGATAACGAATGGCACGGTGCAGAGTTTTATCATTTTCTTGTTGATGAAGCCTTTGTCTTTGAAGATGACGGTTCGGTGCTTGGTATCAGACCTGACTTGCTTGATGATTTTAAGGCTTTATCCGAACACAATGGAGTTGAAGTCAAGGACAACCGAGAAAAAGTGCCTGAACCGATTGTACCCGCTTGGGAGCAAAAGAAAAAGTCAAAGGTAAAGAGCTTTGACCTCCACCCGGATATTCCGATGTCGGAGCGACACAACTTTGACCTTGCCAATAATCAGGTTGAGGAAGTGAACAAGAAAGAGCGTTTTCACAGAAACTATGCGGCGATTAAGGTCTTGAAAGATTGTCAAAGCGAAAACCGTTTTGCAACACCTGATGAGCAGAAAATCTTGTCGAGATATGTCGGTTGGGGCGGTATTCCCGAAGCCTTTGACGAACGAGCAGGAGCTTGGCATACCGAATATGCAATGCTGAAAAATGTCCTGACGCCGGAGGAATATGCGTCGGCAAGAGAAAGCACCTTGACCGCCTTTTACACTCCGCCCGAAGTATCTACTGCCATTTACAAGGTGTTGGAACAGATGGGATTTCAGGTGGGCAACCTGCTTGAGCCGTCCTGCGGTATCGGTAACTTCATCGGTATGCTGCCTAAGTCAATGGAAAACGCAAAGGTTTACGGCGTGGAGCTTGATACCATTTCAGCCGGTATCGCTCAGCAGCTTTATCAGAAATCTTCTATTGCGGCACAGGGTTTTGAGGAAGTAAATGTTCCCGACAGCTTCTTTGACGGCGTTATCGGCAATGTGCCTTTCGGAGATTTCAAAGTCTCCGACAAACGATACGACAAGTACAACTTCTTAATCCACGATTATTTCTTTGCAAAATCGCTTGATAAGTTACGCCCCGGCGGTGTGATGGCTCTTGTGACAAGTAAAGGAACTATGGACAAGGAAAACTCCAATGTGCGTAAATATATCGCACAGAGGGCGGAGCTTCTCGGAGCAATCAGACTTCCGAATGACACCTTCAAAGGCAATGCTGGAACAGGGGTTGTATCCGATATTCTGTTCTTGCAAAAGCGTGACAGGCTCATAGATATTGAGCCGGACTGGGTTCATCTTGACAGCGACGAAAAAGGTATAAGGATGAACTCATATTTTGTTCAGCACCCGGAAATGATACTCGGCGAAATGAAAATGGTAAGCGGTCGCTTCGGACCGGAAGCAACCTGTGAGGCGTTTGAAAATGCCGACCTTTCGGAACTTTTGAACGAAGCAGTCTCGAACATTCACGGAGAAATCTCCGAATACGAAGTTGCCGACGAGCTGGAGGAAGAAGATAATTCTATCCCGGCAGACCCTACGGTAAGGAACTTCTCTTACACGGTATTGGACGATAAAATCTATTTCCGTGAGAACTCCCGTATGTCCCCGGTGGAGGTATCGGCAACCGCCGAGAACCGCATTAAGGGTATGATTGGGATAAGAGATTGCGTCCGCAACCTGATTGAACTGCAAACCGAGGATTACCCCGACAGCGAAATCAAACAGGCACAAGATAAGCTGAACGCTCTGTATGACAGCTTCACAAAGAAGTACGGACTTATTAACAGCCGTGCCAATACTTCTGCCTTTTCCGACGACAGCTCCTATGCTCTGCTGTCTGCTCTTGAGGTCATCAACGAAGATGGCGAACTGGAACGCAAGGCGGATATGTTCTTCAAAAGGACGATTAAACCGCACAAGCCGGTAACGGAGGTTGACACCGCAGACGAAGCTCTCGCTGTCTCTATGGGCGAAAAAGCAGCCATTGATATGGAATATATGATGGAGCTTTCCGGCAAAAGTGAGGAGGAATTATTCTCTGACTTAAAGGGCGTAATCTTCTTAAATCCCCTTTATGAATACGGCAATTCTTATGAGCCGAAGTATCTGATGGCAGACGAATATCTGTCGGGCAATGTTCGAGAGAAGCTGGCAACAGCCAAAAGGTCTGCGGCACTGTATCCCGAAGATTACACCGTCAATGTGCAGGCACTTGAAAAGGTGCAGCCAAAGGATTTGACGGCAAGCGAGATTTCCGTAAGGCTCGGTGCGACTTGGATTCCGCCCGAAATATTCCAACAGTTTATGTTTGAGTTTCTCGATACCCCACGCTATGCACAGTGGAATATCAAGGTTCACTACTCTCAGTTTACCGGCGAATGGAACATTGAGGGAAAGAGCTATGACCGTTCCAATGTTAAAGCGTACAGCACATACGGTACTTCCCGTATCAATGCCTATAAGATAATTGAGGAAACGCTGAACCTGAAAGATGTCCGTATCTTTGACTATATCGAAGATGACGAAGGCAAAAAGAAAGCCGTTCTCAATAAAAAAGAGACGGCAATCGCACAGGCAAAGCAGGAACTCATAAAGCAGGGCTTTCAGGACTGGATATGGGCTGACCCTACCCGCCGAGAAGAACTCACGAAGATGTATAACGAAAAGTTCAATAGCATAAGGCCCCGTGAGTACGACGGAAGCCACATTGTTTTTAACGGTATGAACCCGGAAATCGAACTCCGTGAACATCAGAAAAATGCGGTTGCACACATTCTGTACGGCGGTAATACGCTGTTGGCACACGCAGTCGGTGCGGGCAAAACCTTTGAAATGGTTGCGGCTGCTATGGAGTCCAAACGACTGGGACTTTGCAATAAGTCTCTGTTCGTAGTGCCGAATCATTTAACCGAACAATGGGCGGCGGAGTTTTTGCAGCTCTATCCAGCGGCGAATATTCTTGTGGCGACAAAGCGAGACTTTGAGACGAAGAACCGTAAAAAGTTCTGCGGTCGAATTGCTACGGGAGATTATGACGCAGTAATCATCGGTCATTCTCAGTTTGAAAAAATACCGATGTCCATTGAAAGACAGAGGGCAATTCTTGAGCAGCAGCTTGAAGAACTGACAGACGGTATTATGGATTTGAAGCGAAACCGTGGAGAAAATTTCTCCATTAAACAGCTTGAAAAGTCTAAAAAGTCCGTGAAGCAAAAGCTGGAAAAGCTCAATGACCAAAGCCGCAAGGACAATGTTGTCACCTTTGAAGAACTTGGTGTTGACAGACTCTTTATTGACGAGAGTCATTATTACAAGAACCTCTATCTTTACACCAAAATGCGTAATGTGGGCGGTATCGCTCAAACGGAAGCACAGAAATCCTCCGACCTGTTTATGAAGTGCCGATACCTTGATGAGCTTACAGGCGGTCGAGGAACGGTATTTGCAACCGGTACACCTATTTCAAACAGTATGGTGGAACTCTATACCATTCAGCGATACTTGCAGTACAACACCCTTGTAAAAAACAATTTACAGCACTTCGACTCGTGGGCAAGTACCTTTGGAGAGACTGTAACAGCCGTTGAGCTTACCCCGGAGGGAACGGGATACAGAGCGAAAACACGCTTTGCAAAATTCTATAACCTTCCGGAGCTTATGGCGATGTTTAAGGAGGTCGCCGACATTAAGACGGCGGATATGCTGGAGCTGCCTGTGCCGGAAGCACACTTCCACAATATTGCGGTCAAACCGTCGGAAATGCAGAAAGAAATGGTCGCTTCCCTTGCGGAACGAGCCGAGAAAGTCCGTGGCGGCGGTGTGGATTCGAGTGTAGATAATATGCTCAAAATCACAAACGACGGCAGGAAGTTAGCTCTTGACCAGCGTATGCTTAACGATATGCTGCCTGATTTTGAGGGCAGTAAAATCAACGCCTGCGTCGATAATATCTACCGTATTTGGGAGGAAACTGCCGATAAAAAATCAGCACAGCTTGTGTTCTGTGACCTCTCAACGCCAAAGAATGACGGCACATTCTCGGTATATAACGACATCAGAAAGAAGCTCATAGAGCGTGGAGTCCCCGAAAGCGAAGTACGCTTTATCCACGAAGCAGATACCGATGTGAAGAAAAAAGAACTGTTCCAAAAGACCCGTAAAGGCGAGGTCAGAGTGCTTCTCGGTTCTACGCAAAAGATGGGAGCCGGCACGAATGTTCAGGACAGACTTATCGCACTTCACGATGTGGATTGTCCGTGGAGACCGTCAGACTTGGAGCAGCGTTCCGGTCGAATCATTCGTCAGGGAAACTCAAATCCTGATGTAGATATTTACCGCTATGTAACGGAGCAGACCTTCGACGCATACCTGTATCAGCTTGTAGAGGGAAAGCAAAAGTTCGCCAGTCAGATTATGACGAGCAAATCCCCGGTGCGTTCTGCCGAGGATATTGATGAAACTGCCCTGTCCTATGCAGAGATTAAAATGCTTGCCACCGGCAATCCGTATATTAAGGAAAAGATGGATTTGGACATTCAAGTTCAAAAGCTGAAGCTCTTAAAATCCAACTTTCTCTCTGAAAGATATGCTTTGGAAGATAAGATAATCAAATATTATCCGCAGAGAATTACAGCTTTGGAAAACCGCATTGAAGGCTTGAAGCAAGATGTAGAAACTGCGAAACAGCACCCGAAACCAACGGACGACCGCTTTGTCGGTATGGAGGTTAAGGGTGTTTTTTATTCCGAAAAAGCCGACGCAGGTAAAGCAATCATTGAAGCCTGCAAGCAGATGAACAGTCCCGACCCTATTCCTCTCGGCAAGTACCGAGGATTTGAAACGGAGCTGCTTTTTAATACCGCAGAACGAAATTATGAGGTTCGACTGAAAGGTGCGACAAGCAGAAATGTTCCTCTCGGCGATGACGCACACGGCAATATTATCCGTCTTGATAACGGGATTGATAGATTTGCCGAGAGCTTATCGCTTGCGGAAAACGACCTTGAGAACACCAAAAATCAGTTGGAAACCGCAAAGAAAGAAGTCCAAAAACCGTTTATCCAAGAGGAAGAACTCAAGACAAAGCTTGCCCGCTTGGACGAGTTGAATATCTTGCTCAATATGGATAAGCGAGATAACGAAATTGTCGGCGGCGAACCCGATGAGGGCGAAGTGCCGAACACACGAAAGGAGAAAACCTATGAACGATAAAATGACACCCGACAAAGAAAGAGAAAACTGCACTTGCAGAAAAGCAATCATCAACCCCTTTGACGCAATGATGATGGTTGTGGTCAGGAGACTTGATAAAGCATATCTCGAATTGAAAAGAAGCAAACCGCCCGCAAAGGAAGCGGAATTTGCCCTTAGAAATGCAAAGCTTTCTTTCTACGGAGAGTTGGTTCGACAGAGCATTGAAACGGTGTTCTCGCCGGAAGAAATCATTGCTTTGTATGAAAACGATGACCTTGCGGGAGGTGCTTGGACTATTTGGAATGACATCGGCTGCCCTGTTGATAAGATACTTATCATCATTGCAAAGCTCAGTATCAATGAACCGATACAGAAAGCGGTTGCCGATTTGCTGATGTAGAACGGCGGTGATACCTATGCCGTATATTGCACCGGAAGTCATAACAGAAGCCAAACGAATGGACTTATTAACCTATCTCAGAGAGTATGAACCGGGCGAGCTTGTCAAGTTTTCAAGCAACACCTACACCACAAGAACCCACGACAGCTTGAAGATTTCCAACGGAAAATGGATGTGGTGGTCGAGAGGTATCGGGGGCAAATCTGCCCTCGATTACCTTATCAAAGTCCGAGGAATGGATTTTGTGCAGGCGGTTCAGACCATTATGGGAAACGGTTCAGTCAGCTTTCCGACTTATGAAAACATCAAAAGCTATGAGGAACAGCCCTTGCTTCTGCCTGAAAAAAGTCCCACGACCGATGTGGTATTTGATTACCTTTTCGGGCGTGGGATTGATTTTGAAATCATTAACCACTGCTTGGAACAGGAGCTAATCATTGAGTCGCTCCCATATCACAATGTTGTTTTTATCGGTTATGACGAAGGCAAAGAACCTAAATACGCCGCATACAGAGCAACAAATCAATCAAGGATTATGGGCGACTGCACCGGCAGTAAGAAGCAATATTCTTTCCGCCTGACTGCCGAAAATACCGGAGAGGTTCATCTTTTTGAGTGTGCCATTGACCTGCTTTCCTATGCGACTTTGATGAAGCTGGAGGGCAAAGACTGGCGACAGTATAACCTTGTTTCTCTTGCGGGAGTGTATTCCCCAAAGCAGAAAATCAAGGACTCGAAAGTGCCTGTTACACTCAGTAGGCTGCTTGAAAAGGACAAAACAATCAGGCGAATTGTTCTTCATTTGGACAATGATATTGCCGGAAGAAAAGCTACCAAAGCGTTGCAGACGATTCTTTCAGATAAGTATGAAGTCGTTGACGACCCTCCCCAATACGGGAAAGATGTCAACGACTTTCTTTGTAAACGCTTAGGGATAAAAGATAAAACCGAAAGGAGTTTTGCACGATGAAACTAAAAGAAATCAGAGAAATGTACCCGGAGGGTACGCAGATTGTACTCACTGAAATGGCTGGCGAAAGTCAAATGCCCTACGGTCTTAAAGGAACGGTTAAGTTTGTTGACGACGCCGGACAGATTCATATGAGTTGGGAAAACGGAAGTTCACTCGCTTTGAATATTCACGAGGACACCTTTGAAAAAGTCGAAGCACCGGAGAAGATTTCCGTCATTCTTGTTGAGCCGGGCAGGTATCCGAAACTCATTGAGATTGAAGATACGCTTGAAGCAATGCAGTCTCTTGTGGAGGGAGATATTGAAGAATATATGCCCTTTGAGGACGAGGTTGCCATCATCTGCAACGAGGAAGGAAAGATGAACGGTATGCCCCTGAACAGGGCGGTTTATTCCGAACCTGAGAATGTTGAGATGAGTTATCCGCAGTTGAAAGCTCATTTCCGGCAGGCAGAAAAAGAAAGAAACCACACGACCGGATATATTGTATTTACGGCTGACAGCTTTGACAAGCCATACACAGAGGAACAAAGAACCTATGTTGTCAGCAGTAACAACAAGGCTTTCATTGAGGGTATGGGCGGATATTCTATCTATGCTTCTTCCCTCGACGGTTCGGATAAATGTGTGCGACTGGAAGCATATATGGCTGATGAACACGGCGGCAAGGACGGTTGGAAGATTGAAAAATGCTATGTGAAAGACGACAGCAACTGTGAAATGCTTGACATTATTGCCGGCAAGTTTTTCATCGCTTATGCACCGATTGAGTCGGAAAAGTTTCTCAGTATGCCGAAAGAACTGGCTCGCAAGTATGAGGAAAAGTTCAAATACCCGGAGAGATTTTATAAGACTATGGACGGTATTGAAGCAAAGCCGTATAAGCCTGTCTCAAAGGATATGGAGAGATAAGAGTCAATCTATGGGGCAACCCTGAGTGTCTGCATAATCTTAGCGAGCAGACCATTTGGATAACCACAGGCTTCCAAACGGTAGACTCGTTAGGGGTTGCCCCTAATACCCCAAGCAAGAAAGGAGTAAAGCAATGCGGGAAATAGTATTGGTCGCCGCCGGGTTAATCATCGGCGGCTTTTTCGGAGTAACAACAATGTGCCTGTTTCAGATAAACCGGGACAGGCACTATTTTATCAGAAAGGACAGCGATAAAAATGAGGAAAAGAAACATTCAGAAGATTGTTAGATTGAGTCGAGATGAAGCTCAGGATTTGCAGAAAAAGGCAAAGCGTTCTTGTATGTCCGAGTCGGGTCTTATCCGTTTGCTTCTCAAAGGCTACGAGCCGAGAGAAAAGCCCGACGAAAGATTTTACGATGTTATGCGTGAGCTTTCTGCCATCGGGAACAACATCAATCAGCTTGCGGCAAAAGCGAACACCCTCGGATTTGTGGACGCACCGCAGCTTAAAAAGGAAGCCGAGCGTTGGCACAAGTTTCAGGCTGATGTGGAGCGTACTTTTTTAAGACCCGATAAGAGCGATATGAAATGGCAGTAAGTAAATTGTGGTCGGTCACATCAAGGCTCGGTCAGGTAATCGATTATGCCGCCAACCCCGAAAAGACTGCGGCAGACATTTACACCGAGGAACAGTATCAGGCTCTCCGTGATGTTCTCAGCTATGCAAAGGACGAAGAAAAAACAGAGCGTGAGTTTTTCGTAGAGGGTATCAACTGCAATCCGGCGACTGCAAGAGACCAATTTGTATCTGTGAAAAAAGCATACGGCAAAGACGATGGCATTCAAGCCTATCACGGATACCTGAGCTTTAAGGAACAGGACATATCCCCGGAGCTTGCACAGAAAATCGGAATGGAATTTGCAAACGAAGTGTGGGGCAAAAGATTTCAGGTGGTGGTTACAACTCACTTGAACACGAAGCACCTGCACTGCCACTATGTAATCAATTCCGTTTCCTTTGTGGACGGCAAGCGGTTGTGGGGAGATGAAAAAGCGTGGTTCAAGTTCCGTTTGGTTGCCGACCGTCTCTGTGAAAAGTACGGACTGTATTACAATCCAAACCCGAACCGCAGTAAGCAATCCTCATATTACTACAAGCAGGAGCAAGCGGGTATGCCGAGCCGATACTCCATTACCCGTGACGCCATTGATGAAGCGATTGCACACAGCACCAACTTAAAGACCTTTGATTATATCCTCACGCAGATGGGCTATGAGCATTGTCTCAGCGACAGCCGAAAGTATTGGACGATTGTTCCGAAAGGATACAAGAAGCCGATACGACTTAAAACCCTTGGAGAGAATTATACCGAGGACGCAATCAAGCGTAGGCTGACGGAAAATCAAAAGGTTCTTATCGTTCCTTTTGCAAAGGAAACGGTAAGAGTCAGACAGTACCGATTGCCCACAAGAGAACACAAAATCAAAAAGGTCGGAGGACTGTATGGGCTGTATCTGCATTACTGCTATAAGCTGGGTTATCTGCCGAAGTACAAAAAACAGAATACCGCAAGGCTTCACTATCTTTTGAAAGAAGATTTGCTGAAGCTCGACAAAATCACTCAGGAGACAAGGCTGCTTGGACGGGAGAACATTTCTACCGACGAGCAGCTTTTCTCATATAAAGAGTCCGTGTTGTCGCAAATCAAATCCTTGACTGACGATAGAACGCACCTGCGAAAACAGTTAAGAAGAAATTTGAGTGACGATGAGCTATCAAATGTCAAAGAGCAGATTACGGCAATCACGAGCAAGCTGAGGACTCTCCGCAAAGAGGTCGGTCTTTGTGATGACATAGCCGAAAGGTCAAAGGTCATTGAAGCCAACCTTGAAACGGTAAGAGTTTACGAAGAAAAACAAGAACGAAAGGAGCAGAACCGCAATGACAAACGGAGGTGATGCGGCAGAACAGGTCGTCAGGCTATCGCTTGAGGGCTTTGAAGTAGCCGCAAAATTAAGCGGAGCGGCAGCAAAGAATATTGCCGTTCTTTTAGTCTCTGTTCTCAAACAGGAACAGAAAACAAAAGGCAAGGCTCGACTTACCAATATGATTAAGTCGGGCAAGGAGCTGAAAGTGTTTTCTATCCCCAACAAGGACTTGAAGAAGTTTACCGAGCAGGCAAAACGCTACGGCGTTCTCTACTGCGTACTCAGGGATAAAAACACAAAGGGCGATAATGTTCCGATTGATATTATTGCCCGTGCAGAGGACGCTTCCAAAATTCAGAGAATCGTTGAGAGATTTGAGCTCGGCAAGGTTGATAAGGCTGCTATTGTAACCGAGTCTCAGAAGGCTGTCGAAAAGCGTGAAGCTTTGGAAAAAGACAAGCCGACAAAATCCAAGAACGAAATCATCACAGAGGAAGCAATCAGAAAGCCTATTCAGAAAGAGGGGTACTCCCAGTCAAACCCCACAGTCGCCAAAACGGACAAAAACCCTCCGTCAAGGCAAAACTCAGAGCCGGTAGATATGCAAACTGATAAGGGTACTGTCAGCGACAGACAGAGAAAGCCGTCGGTGAAAGCAAAGCTCGACCGATATAAAACTCAGTCCAAGCAGCAGAAAGAAGCAGAACGCAAAGAGCCGGAGGTATCAAAGCCGGAGGTTAAGAACGCCCCGGCACAGACCGTACACCAGCAGCCGAAACCCAAAAGCAAAAATGTGAAGGAGAGGTAATCACAATGACAAACAATTTTACCCCTGCTAAGGCAGGACAGCAGAGAAACAGACTTTCCAAAGAGGAATACGCCGAGAAGATGAAGGTTGAAAAGGAAGCCGTATATCAGATGGCAGACGACACCGCAAAGGCAATCGTTTCCGACCCGGAAAAGTTCAAAGCGTTCCTTGATACGCAGAGCCGTCTTGACAGATACTCAGCGGTCAACGCACTTCTGATTTTCAAGCAGCTTCCCGAAGCAAGCCAGCTCAAAAACTTTGACGACTGGAGCAAAGACAATGTGAAAATTCAGAAAGGTGCGAAAAGCATTTCCATTCTTGAACCTGTCGAGTATGCCAAGAGAGACGGTACGACCGGCATTTCCTACAATGTGAAAAAGGTCTTTGATGTTTCTCAGACCAACGGTAAGAGACCGCCTGCACCGACTGTCAACCGAGACCCGAAAGCTCTCATTACCGTAATGTTGGATTCTTCCCCGGTTGAAGTGGAAGCTACAAATGCACTTCCGTATCCCAATATGGCGGCGTTTTACAACAACGAGGAACAGACCTTGTATGTAAAGCGTGATGTGGGAGACAGCGTAGCGGTCGCTCAGTGCGTAGCACAGGAGCTTGGCCACGCACAGCTCTCCATCAACAGCGACAGTTACAGCAGAGCAGATATGGGCTTTCAGGCGGTATGTATCGGCTATATGCTTTGCAAAAAGTACGGTGTCGATACACAGAATTTTGCTATCAACCGTATCCCCGAAAAGCTTGCCGGCAAAGAGCCGAAGGACATTCGCTATGAGCTTTCCAAAACGAGAAATGCAATGGCGGATATTCATTCCCGTGTTTCCGATGAGCTTTACAAGAAAAAGCAGGAACGAAGCAAAGACTACGAAAGATAAGGTGAGACTATGGCGAAGGAAGAAATGTATCATATCGCATTGGACGATTATGAACACGGCATTATTATCCGTTCTCTCAATGACGAGAAAACAGATTTGATGAACGAGGGTAAATCTACCGATGCGGTGGACGACCTTATCATCAAGGTCGGAACTGCCCCAAAGAAAAAGTTCAAAGTTATCGAAAAGGAACGCTCCTGTGAATCGAGATAACGAAAGGCAGTCTGCGATTATTCTTTCCGTCATCGGTATTATCCCGGTCGTATGGCTGGCACTTCTGATTGCACCCTCTGTAAAAGGAGGATTGCCGGAAATACTGCCGAGCCTATTAACTGCGTTCAACGAACCATTTCATATTGAGCTATGCGAGGACAGCCTAAAAACTGTCCTCGTTTTGCTTCTCTGCTATGCAATGGGTATTGGGATTTACTTCTCAACACAGAAGAATTACCGAAGGCGTGAAGAACACGGTTCTGCAAAATGGGGCAATGCAAGAGCCGTAAACAAAAAATACAGACAGTCTCCGGCTTCAGAGAACAAGCTGATGACGCAAAATGTCTGTATCGGACTCAATGCGAAGAAGCACCGAAGAAACTTAAACACCCTTGTGTGCGGCGGTTCGGGAGCCGGTAAGACAAGGTTTTACTGTAAGCCGAATCTTATGCAGTGTAACACATCATTTGTCATTCTTGACCCAAAGGGCGAAATTCTCCGAGATACCGGAAAGCTGCTTGAAAGCAAAGGCTATGAAGTCCGTGTTCTCGATTTGATTTCAATGGAGAAAAGCCATTGCTATAACCCGTTTGTCTATTTGCAGAACGACAACGATGTGCAAAAGCTCGTGACGAATCTTTTTAAGAGTACCACTCCGAAAGGAAGTCAATCACAAGACCCCTTTTGGGATACCTCGGCTTCAATGCTTCTGCTTGCACTTGTATTTTATCTTCATTATGAAGCACCCGAAGATGAACAGAACTTTGCAATGATAATGGAAATGCTCAGAGCCGGTGCGATTGAGGACGAGGAGGACACAAGACCTTCTCCCCTTGATGAACTGTTTGCGGAATTGGAGATGTCAAATCCCGACCACATCGCTTTGAAGTATTACCGTTCCTATCATTCAGGTGCGGCGAAAACCTTAAAGTCCATACAGATAACCCTTGCGGCAAGACTGGAAAAGTTCAACCTTGAAAGTCTTGCTTCTTTAACCACCACAGACGAGCTTGACCTCCCGTCACTCGGAGAGAAAAAGGTCGCTCTGTTCGCTTTGATACCGGATAACGATTCCAGCTTTAACTTCTTGGTATCTATCCTTTACACACAGCTTTTTCAGCAGTTGTTCTATGCTGCCGACCATATTCACGGCGGCTCGCTTCCCGTTCCTGTTCATTTTTTGATGGACGAGTTTGCGAATGTTTCACTCCCTGATGACTTTGACAAAATACTGTCGGTTATGCGTTCCCGTGGAGTGTCAGTAAGTATCATCTTGCAGAACTTGGCTCAGTTAAAAGCCTTGTTTGAAAAGCAATGGGAAAGTATTGTCGGCAACTGCGACGAGTTTTTATATCTCGGCGGCAACGAGCAAAGCACCCACAAATATGTGTCCGAGCTTCTCGGTAAGGAAACCATTGATACCAACACTTTCGGAAAGAGTACCGGGCGAAGCGGCAACTACTCCACCAATTATCAGATTAGCGGACGAGAGCTTCTTACCCCTGATGAGGTTCGTATGCTTGATAACCAATATGCAATTCTGTTTATTCGTGGAGAACGCCCCGTTATGGACTTCAAGTATGACATCTTGAAGCACCCGAATGTGGCATTTACAACCGATGGAAAGGCTTCTGCCTATAAGCACGGCGAAGTGACCATCAAGCACTCATCAATTTCCGTTCTTTCTATTAACCCGGAAGAACTTCCGGAGGAAAGCTATGGAGAAACCAATTACGAGCTTCTGTCCGATGAGGATTTTGAAGTAAATAAAAACTTATTTTAACGGAGGAAAACACAATGAACATTTTTAAGAAGAACAACGAAAAGAAAACTACTCAGAAGCTGCCTATGACCGGAAAGGTTAAGAAAGGCTTCCGTGCTTACTGCGCCGTAATCGCAGCAGCAACTATTGTCTGCGGCATGAGCGTTACCGCTTTTGCCGCAAGCGACCCGATTACCGTAGTCAACAATCTGTCCGATTTCATCTTCGGACTTATCCGTGCCATTGGTCTTATCCTGCTTGGCTTCGGTATCGTTCAGGTCGGTCTCTCTTTGAAGTCTCACGACCCGTCTCAGAGAGCCAACGGTTTCCTGACCCTTGCGGGAGGTATCATCATCACCTTTGCCAAGGAAATCCTGACCCTTATTACCGGCTAAAAGAACACAGTTATCAAACGGGGCATACCTGGCGTTTCAGGTATGCCCCTAATCTTAAAGGAGGTGCAAACAGATGAGTGATAACTGGGTAGTTCAGAACCTCGAAAATGCCCTTGAAACTTGGAACAGCAAGCTATCGGAAATATGGCAGTTACTAACCACTTCACCACAGCAGTTCAAAGGCGGCAGTATTTGGTCGGTAATGGTGAATATCAACGGAGCAGTTCAGGCTATCGGTCTTGCCCTACTTGTTCTGTTTTTTGTTGTCGGTGTGGTTCGCACCTGCGGAAGTTTTACCGATGTGAAAAAGCCGGAACACGCATTAAAGCTGTTCATTCGATTTGCCATTGCCAAAGGTGTGATTACCTACGGGCTGGAGCTTATGCTTGCCCTGTTCGACATCGTGCAAGGCACAATTTCAACTATTATGACATCTGCGGGATTCGGTACGCCTAATCAAACAACTTTACCTGCTGAAATGGCAACAACCATTGAGAGTTGCGGATTTTTTGAGAGTATCCCATTATGGGCGGTTACTCTTATCGGCGGACTGTTTATCACGGTCTTGTCGTTCATTATGATAATGACGGTGTACGGACGATTTTTCAAGCTGTATATGTACACGGCTCTCGCTCCGATACCGCTTTCCACTTTTGCGGGAGAGCCGTCGCAGAATGTGGGTAAGAGCTTTATAAAGAGCTATTGTGCCGTTTTGCTTGAGGGAGCAGTAATTGTACTTGCTTGTATCATCTTCTCCCTATTCGCTTCTACGCCGCCGGTAGTGAACCCTGACGCAGCAGCCGTTACTCAGGTATGGGCATATATCGGCGAACTGGTATTCAATATGCTTGTGCTTGTCGGTGCGGTAAAGATGAGCGACCGAATTATCCGTGAAATGATGGGCTTATAACGGGAGGTTCTCTGATGAAGAAAAACAAGAAAAATAACGATAGATGGCAGGGCTATACGCCTGCCGACTGCGATTGCAAATATTGTGTGTACTACGGAGGAAAGAAAAACGGAAATGTAATTTGCCTTGCGGACACCTGCGTCTGCTCTGATGAAATCCGTCACGCAAAACAGGCATATCGCAGAGAAAGGAAAAACAAATGAAAACCATACAGATATATAACTTGCACCTCGCTAACGGCGAGGTCATTCAAGCGGCTGAGGATTACGAACTCAAAGGGAAGAAAACAATCGTCAGTCTTTTTCAAAAAGCAGATGATGAGGATATTTTCGTTATAACCGATTTGCTTTTAGGTTCTTGCTATGTTCCTAAAAAGAATATCGTTTGTATTACAACCGGAGATGTTCGAGTCGACGCAGAACCCGACAGATTTGAAACTAATATTAGCTTGCTAAGGAGGGTGAAAAACTGTGGAAGTTAAAATTAACCGAGAGATACGAAATTACACAGAGTCAATGTTTTTTGGACTGTCACTCAGACAGTTCATTTTTTCTGTTCTTGCCTGTGCGGTAGCGGTAGGACTTTACTTTCTTCTCAAACCGTACCTTGGAACAGAAACCGTATCGTGGGTGTGCATTTTGGGAGCTGCCCCTTTTGCGGCTCTCGGCTTTGTGAAATACAACGGAATGACGGCTGAGAAATTTATATGGGCGTGGATTAAGTCTGAGTTCCTTATGCCGAAAAAGCTGGTCTTTCATTCCACCAACACCTATTACGAATTGATGAAACCGACAATCGAACAGAAACAGAAGGAGGCATATAAGAACAATGATTAAAACCCTTACGAACCTGTTAAAGCAGGACAAAGAAAAGTTTGTAGTACCAAAGGGCGTACAGGATTGTATTCCCATTACCGCCATTTATGACGACGGCATTTTCCGTGTGGGCAAGGACAAATATTCCAAGAGCTTCAAGTTCACGGATATTAACTATGCCGTAGCAAGCCGAGAGGACAAGGAAGCAATGTTTCTTGAATACTCCGAGCTTCTCAACTCTCTTGACAGCGGAGCTACTACAAAGCTGACTATCAATAACAGACGGCTTAACCGTCTGGACTTTGAGAAAACCATTCTTATCCCCGAAACCGGCGATGAGCTTGATGTTTACCGAGAGGAATATAACAAAATGCTTCTCTACAAGGCTACCGGGGCAAATTCCATCGTGCAGGATAAGTATGTTACTATCTCCATTAACAAAAAGAGCGTGGAGGACGCAAGAACCTATTTTGCCCGTGTCGGTGCTGACCTGATTGCCCACTTTGCAAGACTTGGAAGCAAATGTGTGGAGCTTGAAACCGATGAAAGGCTGAGAATTGTCCACGATTTCTTCCGTGTCGGCGAGGAAACAGCCTATCACTTTGATATTAAGGAAACGAGAAAAAAGGGACACGATTTCAAAGATTATGTTTGTCCCGATACAATGGAATTTGAAAAGGACTACTTCAAAATGGGAAACCGTTACGGGAGAGTCCTTTTTCTTCGTGAGTACGCTTCCTATATCAAGGACAGCATGGTAGCCGAGCTTACCGACCTGAATCGCAACCTGATGATGTCCATCGACATTGTACCCGTTCCTACCGATGAAGCGGTACGAGAAGCAGAGAGCAGACTGCTTGGCGTTGAGACAAACATTACCAACTGGCAGAGAAAGCAGAATCAGAACAATAACTTTTCCGCCACCGTTCCTTATGATATGGAACAGCAGAAAAAGGAAATGAAGGAGTTCCTTGATGACCTCACCACTCGTGATCAGCGAATGATGTTCGCTGTACTCACTATGGTTCATACTGCGGACTCCAAAGAACAGCTCGATAACGACACCGAAGCTTTGCTTACTACGGCAAGAAAGCATTTGTGCCAGTTTGCCGTTCTCAAGTATCAGCAGATGGACGGACTGAATACGGCTATGCCCTTTGGAACACGCAAGATTGACGCATTCAGAACCCTTACCACAGAAAGCCTTGCGGTATTTATCCCGTTCAGAGTTCAGGACATTTACCACGAAAACGGCATTTACTACGGTCAGAATGTTATCAGCAAAAATATGATTATCGCCGACCGCAGACAGCTACTCAACGGTAACTCCTTTATTCTCGGCGTATCCGGCGGCGGTAAATCCTTTGCGGCAAAGGGAGAGATTGAAAACATCATTCTTTCCTCCAACGCAGATGTTATTATCATCGACCCTGAGCGAGAGTATTCTCAGCTTGTAAAGGCTCTCGGCGGTGAAATCATCAATATTTCCGCAACTTCGCCGAGTCATATCAATGCGATGGATATGAACAAGGAATACGGAGACGGTGCAAACCCGGTTATCCTGAAGTCCGAGTTTATAATGTCCCTCTGTGAACAGCTCATCGGCGGCACAAACCTCGGAGCAAAGCAGAAATCTATCATCGACCGTTGTACGGCGAGCGTTTACCGAGACTATCAGCAGAGAGGATATACCGGTACTGTACCGACCTTGCAGGACTTCCGTGCGGAGCTTTTGAAACAGGACGAGCCGGAAGCAAAGGAAATTGCCCTTGCTATTGAGCTGTTTACTCACGGTTCTTTGAATACCTTCGCAAAGCCGACCAATGTTGATACGGATAACCGCCTTATCTGCTATGACATTCTTGACCTCGGCAAGCAGCTTATGCCTATCGGTATGCTTGTCGTTCTCGACTCTATACTGAACCGTATCACACAGAACCGTGCAAAGGGTAAGCAGACATTCATCTTCATTGATGAAATCTATCTTCTGTTCCAGCACGAATACTCCGCAAACTTCCTGTTTACGCTTTGGAAGCGTGTAAGAAAGTACGGTGCTTATGCCACCGGCATTACGCAGAATGTGGACGACCTTTTGCAGAGCCATACGGCAAGAACTATGCTTGCAAACAGCGAGTTTTTGATTATGCTCAATCAGGCTTCAACCGACAGGATTGAGCTTGCCAAGCTCCTTAACATTTCCGACCTCCAACTTTCGTATATCACAAATGTTGACGCAGGACACGGACTGATTAAGGTCGGCAGTTCGCTTGTGCCGTTTGCAAATAAGTTCCCGAAAAATACGAAGCTGTATAAGCTGATGACAACCAAACCGGGCGAGGGTGCATAACCCTTGCCCTATTCTGTAAATGAGAAAGGAAACACCTATGAAAAATAAAATCTTTATTGCTATCATCTGTGCTTTCAGCATTGTATTTGCCGTCAGTTCAGGTTTTCTCATCAAGCACTATTACGACTCTGCAAAGCAGGCTGAGATGTACGACAATCTGATTGAGGTTGTGGAGACCGAGCCTGAAGAAACCCAAGAGCCGATGAACTACTCCGAAGAAAAGACTTTTATCCCGGAGTATCAGGAACTTTATCTGCAAAACAACGATATGGTCGGCTGGATTAAGGTTGAGGATACAAAAATCAATTATCCCGTTATGCAGTCTAAGGACAACCCGAACTTCTATCTGAAGCACGGATTTGATAAGGCATACACCGACTACGGCTGCCCTTATGTTCAGGAAAACTGTGATATGGAACTGCCAAGCGACAATGTCATCATCTACGGTCATCATATGAACGACGGCTCTATGTTCGCCGGACTGATGAAGTACAAGGACAAGAGCTTTTGGGAAAAGCACAAAACAATATCCTTTGACACGCTTACCGACAGACAGACCTATGAAGTGATTGCCGTGTTCAAAACCGTAGTATATACGGACAGTCCCGACAGCTTCAAATACTATCATTTCGTCAATGAGGAGACTGACGAGGATTTCACAGCCTATGTTGAGAAGTGCAAGGAACTGTCGCTTTATGATACGGGCGTAACCGCTGAATACGGCGACAAGCTCCTGACCCTTTCCACCTGTGAGTATTCTCGGACAAACGGCAGACTTGTTGTAGTGGCAAAACTCATTAACGAATAACGCAACAGATGGTTCAGCCTGCATAGGAAGGAGGGATTGTATGGCTGATATTAAAACAAAAGATAATGCAAAAAGTACGATACGAACCATTGATAAGGCTGCCGTTGCAACCCAAAGAATGAAGCAGGCGTATATCGCAACAAAAGAAAAGGCGGAGCGGTCGGTAAATGCCAACAGCAGTTCTGCCGAGGAATATGCTTCCGATAAACTGGAAAGCGGTATTGATGAAGTGGTTCACGATGGTGCTTATGCGTTTGACAAGGCAGGACGAAAAGGACTTGAAACCACAAAAGAGAATATCCGCTCTGCAAAGGACGGTATTCAGCGTTTCAAGCAGCAGCGAGCCGAACAGTCTTTGAGAAAACAGGCTTCGCATAACACAAGCTCTGCGATTAAGACTGTCGATAAGGCTGAAAAGACCATTAAGCAGTCTGCCACTTCCTCCGGAAAGAAAACCATTAAGTTTGCCGGGAAAGAAGCAACAAAAACTGCACAGAAATCAGTTAAGACGGCTGAACAGACTGCAAAAACGGCGATAAAAACAAGCCAGCAAGCGGCAAAAGCAGCACAGAAAACAGCTCAGGCGACAGTTAAGGCTTCGCAGAAAGCGGCACAGGCGGCAAAAGCTACCGCCAAAGCAACAGCCGCTACGATTAAAGCCGCAGCAAAAGCCACCGTTGCCGCAGTAAAAGCAATCATAGCGGCGGTAAAAGGTCTTATTGCCGCTATCGCTGCCGGCGGTTGGGTTGCGGTGGTAGTAATTATTGTTCTATGCCTTGTTGCTCTGATTGCGGGTTCTGTGTTTGGTATTTTCTTTTCAGGAGAGGATTCCGGCACGGGAATGTCAATGCAGACAGTCGTTCAGGAAATCAATCAGGAATATGATGATCGGTTGGAGCAGGAAAAGAACTCTGTAAGCTATGATGTGCTTGAAATGAGCGGAAGCCGAGCTGTGTGGAAAGAGGTACTTGCAGTCTATTCCGTTAAAGTGAATACCGACCCCGATAATCCGATGGAAGTTGCTACGGTTGACGAAACCAAGAAGCAGCTACTGTCGGATATTTTTTGGGAGATGAACGATATTTCTTCCCGAACGGAAACGAAAACCCATACCGAAATCGAGGAAAGCGACGACGGACACGGCAATATCGTAGAGACCGAAACCACAGTAACAGAAACATTCCTGTATATCACGGTATCTCACAAGACCGTTGATGAAATGGCGGCTATGTACGGCTTTAATCAAGAGCAGAAAGATTATCTTGCCGAGCTTTTGCGAGACGAAAACAATCAGCTATGGTCGCAAGTGCTTTACGGTATCGGATACAGCGACGACCAAATCGTAACGGTTGCTCTGTCTCAGGTTGGTAATGTAGGCGGTCAGCCTTACTGGTCTTGGTACGGATTTGACTCCCGTGTAGAATGGTGTGCCTGCTTTGTTTCTTGGTGTGCCAATGAGTGCGGATATATCGACGCCGGTATTATTCCGAAGTATGCCGGTTGTGTAAACGGCGTACAATGGTTCAGAGACCGAGGACAATGGGCAGACGGTTCGTATGAACCTTCGCCCGGTACAATCATCTTCTTTGATTGGGAGGGCGACGGTGTAACAGACCACACCGGTATTGTTCAGAAATGCGAAAACGGTACAGTCTATACCGTTGAGGGCAACTCAGGCGATACTTGCAGAACCAAAACATATCCTGTCGGAAGTTCTGTTATTTACGGATACGGTATTCCGGCATATTAAAAAAGATGGCTGCTCGTTTGAGTAGCCATCAAGTACATTTATGTTATGTATTGAGAAATTCTTTTATTGCTGAAATCTGCGAAGCGACCGTTTCTCTTCCGATGTCGTAGATTTCTTTCAGCTTATTTGGGTTCTTTTCGACTTTTCCTATCTCTAATTTTTCTTTTGGTCGAATTACGAATAGCTTTCCCTGTTTTTCCTGCTCTGCAATGTAATCAAGCGTTTGGTTATAGACAAGATGGCGGTTCTCCATTGCTTCTACGAGTTTGGGATACCTCCCGTATTTTATCCGTATAAGGGGCATAAGGCTATTTTTCTTTTTCTGATAGTGTTCAGGCTGAGTGAGAACGACAACATTTTTATCATACCCGATTTCTTCAAAGTATTTCACCGGTATAGAGTCGGCAACTCCGCCGTCAAGTAGTTTTTGCCCGTCTATTTCCACGACCTGAGATACTATCGGCATTGAAGCAGAAGCTCGAATCCAATCAAAACAGTGGTCGTCTTTTCCACCATAGTTGTGATATACGGCTTCTCCTGTTTCAATGTCCGTACAGACAACATAAAAATCCATCGGATTGCTTTGAAAAGCGTCAAAATCGAACACATCGTATTTCAGCGGGACTTCACCGTAAGCAAAATCCGTATTGTAGATGTTTCCGGTTTTTATCAAACTTCCGATTCCTGAATATCTCTTATCATTGCAATACTTCATATTGTATCGAATGGCTCTTCCAATTTGTTTTGATTTATAGTTACAGCCAAAAGCGGCACCGGCAGAAACGCCTATTACTCCATCAAAGTCTATTCCGCTTTCCATCATCACATCTATGACTCCGGCGGTAAACATTCCTCGCATAGCCCCGCCTTCTAATACTAAGCCCTTTTTCAACTTATTCACTTCCTTCTTTCGGAGAAAGGCTTTGTGCTTTTATTAATAACACTGCCATTTCTTTGGGTGTTTCTTTCATTCCTCGTTTGAACCATTCTTCAATCCAGCCATATAATCCGTAGGACACATAAGCTGTAGTATATGCTATAAGGTTGGACTGTTCAGGCTTTGGACCGCATAACTCTTTTATACTTTGTAGACTTAGATGTGCCAGTCCCTGCTTGTAAAGCATAATACATAACTCACGATGTTCCCAATAGTGTAAAAAAATGGCTTCCACCCAATGCAAATCAGGCTTTTGTGCTGTTTTAGTTTGCCATTCATCCAACAGTTTCTTTAAGTATCTGCTGATAACAGCTTCCTTGTTCTCGAAGTTGCGGTAGAAGGACGCCCTGCCAACGCCGGCTTCTTCGCAAACCTGACTTATGGAAATATCATTGAAATTTGTATTTTTCATCAGCTTCAGCATAGCTTCTGTAATATGTTCTACTACATACTGATTGCGTCCTTCGTTACTCATCGGTGATACATTTTCGCCTGTTTGTCTCATTTTCTTACCTCCCATTGACATCACACCACTCTGCTGATACAATTATATCGCCGAAACAAATGTATTATCGCTTTTTTATATTATATTACGGCAAAAAACAAATGTCAAGAAGAGAGGGAGGATGTATATGTCAATCGTTACAAAACGAATTATTATTCTCGCAGTGATTATCCTTGTTGCTGCGGTATTGGGGAGACTTGCTGTCAGGGCATTTATGAATCTGTTATTGGGTGGTACATTGTTTGGGGGTAACTTCTTATGAGAAACAAAGAAAAAAGAGGTAAAAACATAGTGCTTTGGGGATTTATTTATGTAATAACATTTATTGCTGTTTTTTGTGCATCTGCCGTTATTAAGATGACTTGCAATTCGTCTCAAAATGCGTACAAAACAAATTGGGACGAATCCGTCGGTATTGTTTACACAGACATTTCATATGACAAGGGCGAAGCTAATAAGTATGACCTTTATTTGCCGGCAGACAAAACAAAAGAAAACTACGGACTCGTTGTTTATCTCCATGCAGGTGGTTTTACAACCGGAGATAAAAGTGACGATGAGCAAATGTTGAAGTGGCTCTGCTCAAAAGGTTATGTTGCTGCCGGTATCAATTACACACTACGCACAGATACTAATTCCGCAAGTGTTCTTTCTCAGTCAAATGAGATTAAAGCGGCTATACCGCAGGTAGTGGAAAAGGCGGCAGAATACGGTTATCAAATTGACAAATTGACAATGGCGGGAGGTTCAGCCGGTCACGCACTGCGGCTGGCGCAGAAAGTAATAGCGCAGGATTTCTTCCCGCGTCTGCTCCGGCAAAACAGAGATCGCGTCGGCAAGGGCGGCGTTGCAGAGCAGGACGGTCTGACCGCAGACGGTAAATGGGTATTCCTCGTCCGGCTCCGACGCGGCAAACTGGACAAACTTCTCGTTCATCAGATAGTCAAGGGAAACTTGCCGTTCCCATTGCCGTTTAAGCTTCAAAATCTTGTCCAAGGCGGCACAGCGGATAACAGTCTTGCAAAAGGCGTTGTACCTGCGCTGGATATATTCTTGATAGGCTATCTGGTCGGTCATGGAAATTCCCCTTTCTGAATAATAGTGCGGGGCGGTGGCACTTCTTGCTGTCGCCCCTTGATTGCCTACCAGCAAAGGCGGGCGGGGCTGTCAACGGCTGCGCATATGCGCCGTTCATCTTGACCGTTGACTGGCTCGGCTGGGTTTGCTATTTACCCGACAAACTTGAATTTATTTTAAGCTATCACGTTTTACCTTCTTAAGCCTTACTATCATTACCATAGGAATTTCTTTGTTGGTTTTGAAACATTCTTCATAAAATCCATCAATGACAAATCCAGCTCTAAAACAAAGGTTAAAAATATCTTGTATGGAACGATGATAATAAATCTGCTCCTCCGGCTGCCCTTCAATCGCTATATCATAGTAACTGTGCGGTGTCATATATTTTTCAGTCAACGTGACAAAACAAGGGTGTTGCGTTGCAAAGACAAAAATTCCGTTTTCCTCCAACAGTTCATAAACAGCCATAAGAAGTGGTTCAATATCCGTAATATCCATAATTGCCATATTAGAAACTGCTTTCGTAAAGGCTCGATTTCTTTTTAATCCTAATAAGCTTTCTCTATTGGTCGCATCCGCTACGCAAAACTCAATTTGTTTTGCATATTGTGATCGCCGTCTTTTAGCCAATTCTATCATTTTTTTGCTGTAATCAAAAGCGACGACCGAAGCGCCTCTCTGTGCAAGATACGAAGAATAATTTCCATTGCCGCACGCAATATCCAAAATGTAATCCGAAGGATCAGGAGAGAGAAGTTCCGTTACTTTGGGACGTACTACCTCTCTGTGAAATTCATTGGATTCGTCACCCATTGCATCATCCCAAAATTGTGCGTTTTTCTCCCAGATCTTTTTGCTTTCCTCTGTTCCCATGTTCTCTCCCACTCCCAAAATTTGCCTTTTTGCTTCCATTAAATCTTCCTTACTATATTCCATTGTTACCCTCCATAACTTCTGATTGTTGCCGTCTTGACTATTATGTATCTTTTCTTTCCAAAATGGTATAGGCTTTTATTTTTATAATGCTGCAAAACTTTTCTTCTGTAAGGTATTCAAAGGATATTTCCCTTTGCCGCCGCTATTGGAAAGCCAAAAGCAGCGGCTTTTTTACGCGATATGACCGAAAAGACTAGAAAGCAGGATATGTCATCATTTGTCATTTCTTCTCAATGTAATAACTGCATGGCATATCAAGCCAAATACAAGAGAAAAACAGCCACCGCCAAATAGTGATGCTCCCCACCCTGCACCCGACATTGTCATAAAACCGCCAACAAAGAAAATACCAATGCCAAGAAATATCCCGACACCATAAAAAAGTCCAATTGCCATATCATACTTATTAAATTGTCGTTTCTCTTTTTTTCACATGTTTCCATTTTTGTTATTACCTCCTTCGCAAAATCGTCCATGTGGACTCCAAAAAGAAAACAAATTTTTTTCAACGTATTTAAATCGGGTTCATTAACATCTCTCTCCCAATTCGATAGCGCCTGCCGGGTAACATTCAATTTCCCAGCCAGTTCTTCCTGTGTCATTCCCGATTGTGTTCGCAGATGACGTATTTGCTTTCCTGTTGTAATATCCGTCTGTTTCTGGTTCAAAATGGTTCCTCCTCTCTGATGCTGATTTTATCAATGATATTTCGCAATAGCCAGCAATGAACGTTTGCATTGCGCAAGATGTTACATTATCTTCTGAAACATATGCCGGATCTTGTCTAAACGGCTGTTCGGGCGGCGTGGCTGAAACACAGGCTCGCCGGAAGTTTCCTGATACCCTTTTAATTCTGTAATACAAACACTTCTTCCATTTGTATAAAAATTCAAATCATTCCTATATTCACCGATACAACGGGCAGGGATTTCCCCCTTAAAAATAACTTCATCTTTTTCAAGTCTGGTTGATTCAATTATTGCGCAATACTTTGGTGCGTCATTATAAGCCCGTGAAAGATATTCCTGCGGCGCAAAAAGAGTAAAGGAAAGGTATGGTTCCAACAGCTGTGTTCCTGCTTTTTTCAATGCCTGTTCCAACACGATAGGTGCAAGAAAACGAAAATCAGCGGGGGTACTGACCGGACTGTAATAAACTCCATAATCAAAACAAATTTGGCAGTCTGTCACTCCCCAGCCATATAAGCCCTGCTCCATTCCATAACGCACCCCCTCCATGACGGCATTTTGAAAACTTTGGTTTAAATATCCGAGAGATACCTCGCTTTTATATTGTGTTCCGCTTCCAATAGGAAGCGGTGTTACAGTCAAACCAATAGATGCCCAAAACGGATTCGGCGGCACTTCAATATGAATCGTGCAGCTCGCTTTTTTTTGCGGTCTTTCCAGATAAATAACCGAAGGCTCTTTCGTAACCACGCCCACATGATATTTTTCTTCTAATAGCGAACAAATAACTTCTAACTGTACTTTTCCCAAAAAAGATAACATGATCTCATGGGTAACAGTATCAATGTCAAAATGCAAAAGAGGATCTGTATCAGCGATCTCTACGAGGGCATTTAACAGGGCTTCCCTTTGCTCCGGCTTTTGCGGCTCTACGGTTGTCCGAAGTAATGGCATGGGATCATCGATCCGTGTTTTTTGAGGTAAGAGTTTTTCGTTTCCCAGAATGTCGTTCAGTTTCAAAGTATCATCAGCTAAAACAACAATTTCTCCCGGATCAGCATGGTCAGCCGGGACGATTTCACCATTTAACGGAATACACATTTCTGTAATCTTTATTTTTTTCTTTTTTGACAGCGGCAGCTCATCCCGTAAATGGAGCGTCCCATGATACAGGCGTAAATAAGTAAGCCGTTTTTTCCGGTCTGTATACTCAACCTTAAAAACATATCCACATAATTCAGACTGAATATCGTCTGTTTCTGTAATGAAAGTTTCTGTAATCGCTTCGATCAGTTTTTCTGTTCCTAAATTGTCTTTTGCACTCCCATGATAAACAGGAAACAAAGAGCAGCATCTGGTTCTTTTGCACTTTTCATATTGTAATTCCTGTATATCCAAAGGATCCTCTGCAACATATCGTTCTAACAGTTCATCGCTTCCAGAAATAACAATATCCCATTTGTCCAAATCAGAAATATCGGTTATGGTTATCTTGGGCGACAAGGCAACCTCCTGCATGACAATCATATCACTGGTAAGTTTATCTTTGATGCTTTGGTAAACACGCCGCAGGTCGATTCCATTTTGGTCTATCTTATTTACGAAGATGATTGTCGGGATGTTCATCTTCTGAAGCGCATTGAATAATATACGTGTCTGTGCCTGTACGCCGTCTTTTGCCGAAATGACTAAAACAGCTCCGTCAAGGACAGATAAAGATCGGTATGCTTCGGTTAAAAAATCCATATGACCGGGAGTGTCCACGATGTTGATTTTATAATCATTCCAGCAAAAAGAAGTAACTGCTGTCTGAATGGTAATTCCACGTTGCCGTTCCAAAATCATAGTGTCTGTTCTTGTAGTTCCTTTATCCACGTTTCCTTGTTCCGCAATCGCTCCACTGGTGTATAGCAGGCTTTCCGTCAATGTTGTTTTTCCTGCGTCTACATGGGCAAGGATGCCAATATTTATTATTTTCATGTGATTGTCCTCCTTTTACAGCCCTAAAGGGCATAAAAATCCCCAGCAGTAAAATACTTTTACCACTGGGGATTATAATTTGCGGACATACACATATACAGCATACACCTATTTGTGATTGCTGTTTTTTGGGATATGTCAAAATTGATAAGGCAAAAGTATTCTTAAATTGGGTACAAAAACCAAGCCCCCGTGAAAGGGACTATCATAATTCTTTGTTCCCACTATTTGATTATAGTTTTATTTAAGAATACCTTGCCGCATATTT
>ERZ772858.781-NODE-781-length-38673-cov-7.938034_pt1 | contig 38673 bp, 48 predicted proteins | sample MGYA00512136_ERZ772858 | MGnify/ENA primary metagenome ERZ772858 (study PRJEB29015, sample SAMEA2737726) | human gut metagenome | biome: human gut; feature: human-associated habitat; material: faeces | place: China | collected 2012 ...
CCGGCGCGCACGATGCGTATCACCGGGGCGACAAAGTCAGCTATCGCGGCAAGCATTACATTTGCACGGCTGACGCAAACGTCTACGCACCGGACGTGCACGGATGGGAGGAGGCGAGCGAATGAACTTTGTGCAATGCAACGCGACAAATTACCGCGCAGGGCGAACGCGGCCGGTGCAGTACATCGTGATGCACTATACGGCCAACAACGGCGACACGGCACAAAATAACTGCGATTACTATCATCGCGTGGGCGGCCTACAGGCCAGCGCGCACTATTTTTGCGACGAGCACGGCGTGATGCAATCCGTGAGCGAGGGCGACACAGCATGGCACTGCGGTGCGCGGGCGTACTGGCATCCCGAGTGTCGCAATGCCAACAGCATCGGCATTGAGATGTGCAGCCGCAAGCGCGCCGACGGCAGCTACTACATCAAGCCGGAGACCGTGGTCAACGCCGCGGCCTTGGCAAAAGACATTATGCAGCGCTATGGCATCGACACGGATCACGTGCTGCGGCACTACGACGTGACGGGCAAGCACTGCCCCATGCCGTGGGTGGATGACCCGGCGCAGTGGGACGCATTTAAGGCTTCGCTTGCGCCGGAAGAAAATACAGTCGAGGAGGATGAAGACATGGCAACCAGATACAACAGCGTCAACGAACTGCCCGAGTGGGCACAGGAAGAAACGCAGAAGCTGATTGATCGCGGCGCGCTGCTGGGCGATGAGCACGGCAAGCTGGATTTGTCGCTGGACATGCTGCGCACGATGATCGTGTGCCAGCGCATGGTCGATGAAAAGTAAAGGAGGAATACATATGAAAATTAACTGGAAACTCAGACTGCAGAACAAGGCAACGCTGACCGCGCTCGTCATGGCGCTGGTAGCGCTGGTGTATCAGGTGCTCGGCGTGTGCGGCATCGTGCCGCGTGTGGCGCAGGATCAGGTGACGACGATCATCAGCATGGTCATCAACATCCTGTGTCTGCTCGGCATCGTGGTCGACCCGACGACCGCGGGTGTCGGCGACAGCGCACGCGCACTGAGCTATGAAAAGCCGAGGAAAGAGGGCTGAGGATGGCAGCATCGCTTGCGGACATCATCTCGGCGGCGGCGTTTGTGCTGACGCTGATCGGCGCGTGCTGGCGCATGAGCACTATCATCCAGCGGAACACGGACGCGGTCGTGGCGCTGACGGCGCGCATTGACCGCATGGACGCCGGGAACGCCAAGGAGCACGACGAGATGTGGGACAAGATCGAGCGCAGCGAGGACACGATCAACGACCACGAGGCGCGGCTGCAGCTGCTGGAACACAAATAAGAATCGACACGGGGGACGCTGCCGGGCGCGGCGGTGTCCCCTCTTCCCTATCAAGTGATGAGGTGACACGATGGCATACAATGACGCAATCATAAACAACGCCGACAAGCAGAAAATCGCCGCGCTCGGTGAGCAGTGGCAAGCCGCGCAGAAGGCCGGAAATCAGGGCGGCATGAACGAGGCGCACGAGCAGGCGGAGCTTATCCGCAAGAAGTACGGCTACAGCGGCGGCGCGGACGGTAGCGGCTTTAAGATCGTCGGGAACAACACCGTCCTGCCGGAAGCAAAAGATCAGAGCGAGAGCATCAACAAGATCTACGACGCGCAGCAGAAGGCGAAGACCGACGCGCTGAAAGCGGCCTATGACCAGAACATGGCGGACTATGACGCACAGGCAGCGAAGATCCCGCAGACATACAACGAGGCGCGGCGGCAGGTATCGACGCAGGCGGACATTTCCCGCGCAAACCTGAACGAACAGATGGCAGGCAGCGGCATCAATGTCGGTGCTGGCAGCCAGCTCGCGCTCTCACAGCAGAACAGCAGGAACGCAGCCATGGGTAAAGTGTCGTCCGCAGAGGCAGACGCGCTGTCCGATCTGGAGGCGCAGCGGCAGAAGGTAAAGACGGCGTATCAGAACGCAGTCGCACAGGCGATCAGCGAGAACGACGCGGCACGCGCGAAGGCGCTCTATACCGAGGCGCAGCGTGTGGATAACTCCATCGTCAACACAGCGGTCAAGCAGCTTAGCGTGGACACGACGCTTGCGGAAAACGATCGCAGCCGCCTCGAACAGCAGGCCGCGACGCTCGCCAAGTACGGCGATTTCAGCGGTTATGCGGCGCTCGGCTATTCGCAGGATCAGATCGACGCGATGCAGAAAGTGTGGGGCGCGCAGAACCCGAAGCTCTACTACGAGCGCACAGGCACATACCCGGCGAGCTACACGGCATCAAACCGCACTCCGGGCGGCGGCGGTGGCGGTGGTGGCGGTTCAGACGATAATACGATCACGCCGGTCAGGGATAAAACGGACAGCGGCCGTGTCACTCACAACGACATTGACTTCACGGATCCAAATGCTGTTGCAGACGCCGCGACCGTTTACGAGCGGGTGAAGGAAATGATCTCGCAGGGCACACCGGTTTCGGAAGTGAACCAGTACATCCAGAGCGCGTCCGACAACGGTCTGATTTCCGACGACAGCCGCAGACGGATGAAATACATGAACAACTCCAGAAAGTGAGGAAATCAGATGGCGTTCAAAAAAGCGACAGTCTCGATTGACGACTGGCTCAAAAGCACTGGCGCGACCGAACGGCCGAGAGCACAGCAGGATGCCGCTGACGCGCAGAAACCTGTCACCAAACCGATCTCTGAACCTGTGCCGCAGAAGAAGAAAGAGAACATCAGCTTTTGGGAGAAGCTGCTGAACGCTTTCGGCGACGCCGGGTACAGCGGCGACACGAGCGCGCCGCTGGGCATGATGAACCAGGCGATCAGCGACGACTACCGCAGCAGCGGGATGCAGGAGAGCAAGACGGCGCAAGCGGGCGGCGACATCGTGAAATCCGCTGCAAAGGGCGCGGAAAGCGCCTATGAAAGCGCCGTCGGAGCGATGATGAGCAAGCGCAGCGGCACACAGATCATGGGCGTGACGGTCGCGGACGATGCCGTATCGGAAGCGGACAAGGCCACGGCGGAAGCTGCCCGGCAGCGCAACCAAGCGAACATGTACGCAAAAGCAGAGGCGGCAGACACGGCGGCGTGGGAGGCGCGCGAAGCGGCGAAAGACAATCTAGGCGGCAGCGCCGCAGCGGGCGCGCTGGTGGACATCGCCTCCGGCGGGCTGCAACTCGGCGCGGACATGGCGGTCAACGCGCTGATTCCAGGCGCGGGCCTTGCCAGCATGGGCGTGCGGGCTTTCGGCAACGGCGCACGTGAGGCGATGATGGACGGCGCAAGCGGCGGAGAGCAGGTAATCTACGGCGCGGCGCAGGCGGCCGTGCAGATCGCAACGGAGAAAATGTTCGACGTCGGCAAGCTGTTCGGCGGCGGCGCTGCGGACGACGTGGCAGAAAAGCTGATACAAAAGCTTGCAAAGACGGACACGGGGCGCAGCATCGTGCGCGCGCTGACCAACGCCGTCGGCGAGGGCGCCGAGGAAGCTGTGAGCGACCTGCTGACACCGGCGATCCGTGCGATCTACGACAGCGGCAAATCCGCCGCGAGCAGCTACACGACCGCCGAGGGGCGCAAGGAGCTGCTGGCGCAGTCCGCCTATGACGCCATGATTGGCGCGGCGCTGTCCACATTCGGCACGGCGGCCGGTATCGTAAAGGGTGTTGACGCGCAGAAAAATGCAGCTCTGCGCGCCGGAGAACCGGCCGCAAACGCGACCGCAAGCGTGAACACGGAAGCGAGCGCGAAACCGGCAGAGGCGGAAACGATCGCGGCAGAAGCACAGGCAGAGGCCGCGCCGGCAGAAGACAGTCAGGCAACTGTGCGCGCGCTGTTGAAAACGGGCGTTATCTCGAACAGCGAGGCGAACCGCGTGCTCGCTGACGCTGGGCTTCGCACGGAGTTTGAGCACCAGACCGGCGAAACGCTGACCGGAACGAAGGCCGACCAGCGCGCGCAGATCAAGCGTGTGGCGCTGACGCAGAACATCACTGGGGAGACCACAAAGAACGACGAACGGGCAAAGAGCACAGCAGTCGACACCGGCCCGGAGCAGCACACGCCGGAACAGCAGGCAAGCATTCAGGAATACCAGAACAGTGTGGACAACCGCGTGCTCGCATTTATCCACAAGTGGAACGGCCTGAAGAACGCGGACTACAAGAAGAAAGCCCGCGTGCGGCTGGACACAGTGTCGGAGCGCGCTGTCAGTGACCTGAAAAGCACGGTTGGCATCGACGCCACGGGGTACAGGCACTCCATCGACGGCAACGCCCTGCAGCATATTGAAAAACGCCACGGAAAGAACGGCGAGGCCGATCACTCCATGGCGAATGAAAACGATATTGCGCGCATCAGCTACGTGCTGGACAACTACGACGAGGTGCGGCCGGTTCTCGATAAGAATGGGGAGCAAAAACACAGCGCCGTATTTTGCAATGCGGACGGAAGCCCTGCCCCAATTGTCCTGTACTCAAAGAGAATCGACGGGACATACTACGCAGCGGAAGCCATTCCGGACGCCGCCGCGCACGAGCTGCGCGTTGTGTCCGCATATCTCGCAAAAAATAAAAACGGAAACGAAGGCGGAATGCTGAACATACCGCAAAGCGGCCCGCAGCTTACACCCGAAGTGCCCCCCCGCAGCAACGTTTCCGTTGAGAACAGTATACCCGCTGCGGATGAAAATGTCAATACCAAAATTCGGGAAATGCTTCCAGAAGGACAGGGCGCAAAATCTGCGGAGTTCGGCTATGCCGAGGCGCAGACACAGACGCGCTCGGCCGACGGCGTTCTCACCGACGACGAGCGCGCAATGGAAGGGCTGAGGCCGGAAGACCGGACGCACAAAGTCAACCATGACGAAGAGGTAAACGCGAAGGCGCAGGAGCGCTTTGAATCGGACTACGAGGGCGAAAAGGCAGACCTGTTTGGAGAAAAGCAGGACTGGGACGATACCGACACGGTGCTTGCACACAAGATCATCGTCAAAGAAGTGGCCAAGGCGCGCGAGAGCGGCAGCAAAGATGCCTATGCCGAAGTGGCAAAGCTCATGAAAGAGTGGGATGCGCACGGCACGGAAGCCGGTCAGGCACTGCGGCAGCGGCGGCAGCTCGCGTCTGACCCGGCGCTAATGGAAGCGGACGCGATCCAACTGCTGAACGATAGCGAGCGCACGCGCAAAATGTCGGACGAGCAGCGCAAGAAGATTCTCGACAGCGTGAGCCAGAACGCAGAGAAGCTGCGCAGCATCGAAAAAGGCGACGTGGACGGCGTGGTTGACCTTATCAAAGACATGAGTACGGAGCGGCGCACAAACGGCCTGTGGTCGAACAAGATGGGCAGAACGATGGAAAAGGCGCTTGAGCAGGCAAAGAAACTGCCGGGCGGCGAAGCGTTTCTGCGTGACGTTGCCGCAAGTCAGGTGCGCGGCATTGCGTATGACTACGCGAAACCGTCCACGCTCGAACAGATCAAAGCCTATCGTTATCTGTCCATGCTCTCGAAACCGGCGACGGCTGCCAGAAACCTTGTCGGCAATATGGTGTATGACCCGGTAGAGGCCGTGTCAAACAACATCGGCGTCGGGCTGGACATGCTGCTGTCGAAATACACCGGCACACGCTCCGTAGCCGCGGATAAGAGTTATTTCTCCAAGGCAAAACGAAAAGGCATGGGCGAGGCAACGCTCAAGTCGTACATTGAAACCGGCCTTGACGCAAGTGTTTCCAACGCACAGGGCAAATACGAAACCGGCGGCAGCAGGTCGTTCAAGATGACCGGAAACTTTCTGGAACGGTTTCTCTCCACGTGGGAGAAATACAGCAACTATGCCATGGTCACGACTGACCAGATGCAAAAAGGCGGCATTCAGGCGGAAGCGCAGCGCGGAATTGACGCGCTGGAAGCCAAGGGCAAGGTGGCAAAAGGCGCGCTTGACGGCCGTGCGGAGGAAACCGCAAGGGAACGCACGTTCCAGAGCGAAGGCAAGCTGTCCGGCGTCATGGGCGGAATGCGCAATGCGCTGAACAAGCTCAGCATCAAGGACAAGCAGGGCGGCAGCATCGGTCTCGGTGACATTATGCTCCCGTTCACACACGTGCCCGGCAACATTGCGAGCGCAGCGATTCAATACTCCCCTGCCGGATTTATTAACGCCGGTGCGGAGGTCGTCAAAGTCTTGAACAAGGCAAAGGCCGGGACGCTGACCGCAGCCGAACAGGCGAAGGCTGTGACGGATTTCGGCCGCGCGTTTAACGGCACGATGGGAATCGCGCTCTTTGCGGTGCTGGCCGGGGCTGGCGTGATGAACGTTGCCGGAGACGGCGACGAGGACAAGGAAGCGCTCGAAAAGTCCGAGGGCGTGAGCGGCACGCAGCTTAACCTTAGTGCGCTCAACCGGTGGATTGCCGGAGAAAGCACGGAGTGGCGCGACGGTGACGACCTGGTATCCATCGGCTTCCTTGACCCGATCAATGCGCAGATGACCTATGGCGCACTGCTGGCAGACTGCTACAAGGACGAGGGCCTTACGTTTGCAAACGTTGCGGGCGGCAATCTGGAATCTGCTTTTCAGAGCGTGATGGATCTGCCCGCTATGTCGCAGTTTCAGGAGATTGCGAACGGCTATAAATACTCCAAGGCAGATACCACGGGCGGGAAGGTCGCAGAAGCCGCCCTGCGCTACGGTGCTTCTCAAACAACCAGCTTTGTGCCAAACGTCGTGTCCGGCGTGGCGCAGGGGGTTGACGGGACGGTGCGTGACACCTACAACGGCGACACCGTGTGGGAAAACAGCCTGAACGCGATGAAGAGCAAGATTCCGGGGCTTCGGGAAACGCTTCCGGCTGCGCTGGACAACTGGGGGCAGGAGAAGAAATACACCGGAACGGCAGCAGAAAACTTCCTGAACGCGACACTGAATCCCGGCAGTGTGACGAAGTACCGGACGAGCGCCGTGAACCAAGAGTTGTACCGGCTCAGCGAGAACATCGACATAAAATATCCGGAGAAGAAAGCACCAAACAGTGGAAACAGAGACGGCGAAAAAGTGCCGCTGGATCAGGACGAGAGGCGGCAGTACCAGATGGCATACGGTCAGACGGCCTATGACAACATCCAGAAAGTCATCCGGAGTTCTGTTTACAAGCAGTCGAGCGACGCGGAGAAAGCGGCAGCGATTCAAAACCTTCTGGAAGTCGCAACGGCGGCAGGCAAGAAGAAGGCAAAGCTCGACGGCGGCGACACCCCGGCGTGGACGACGAAGAGCAGCGGCAGCGTGGCAGACAACGCCGTATACCGCGCCAAGCTCGGCACCGCGAAAGACACACTGCCGGACAATGCGCGAGACCGCAACGGCGATGTGATGCAGGCAATCATCAAGACGGTCGTCGGCAAACGCGGCGGCAGTGACCAGCTCGCGCTCAACGTCATGGCGCAGAAGCTAACGGAAAACACGCAGGAAAAGGTGGAGACCGCATACAACGGCGGGTACGAGCTGAAACAGATCGTGGACTTCTATCAGGCAAAGTACGCGACGAAGCCGGGAACCAGCCAACGGAAGTACAAGAAAGCAGATCTGTATGCGTGGGCGATGCAAAACGGCTATACCGCGAAGCAGTTCAACCAGCTATGGAAGCTCTTCTCGTGACAAACACACAACAAGAAAGCAGCACGCATATCCTGCGTGCTGCTTTTGCTTTATGTGCTTTCGCTTTCGTACTGCTGGATCATGTCGATCGCTGCGCGCAAGTCCGGCACTTCCCGGATGGCACAGCCGGTTTTGACGAGGTATGTTCCGTCAGCGCTGCGCGTCATGCGGACAATCCTGTTCGCTGGAAATGCCGTTTTTTCGTGTTCTGCGCTTCCTTTGCTTCCTGCGCTTACTTTTTTTACGCCTTTCGATGTGTGCTCGCTCTCCGTTGAGATTTCCCCTGCACAGGCGGCATATCCGGCGAGGTCAATGAAGTTATCCGCTTTATTGCCTCCGGTTGCGATGCGGCCGAGCTTGAACAGCGCCATCATTGCGCCAACGTCGGCTGCACCGAGCGGCTGCTCCATGCCGCGCGCGCAGAGGTAGACGCTCCAAAGCATGGAGATCGTGCGGAAATTGTCCTCCGGCTCACCGTACTGCTGATTTCGGTCGGTGCAGACGCAGCGCTCTGCGGCTTTCAGAATTTCGGAACGGGTCAAAATGCGTCACCGTCCTTTACATCCTCGCCCGCCTTGAGCGCTTGCAGATTTGCGAGCACGCCGTCGTAGTCATCCGGGTACATTGCCCGGAGCACGGTACAAAGCTCGTCGTCGTCAAAGGCGAGCTTTTTGCCGCTGTAGTTCAGCCGGGCGGCGTTGAAGATCGCATCCGTCAGGATGCTGAGGCGGAGTTCGTTGCGCGCGTCGTTGCGCACGCCTTCCCACATTGCGTTTGCTTCCATTGTTATCTTTTCCTTTCTTGTGTCCCGTAGAGTTCAAATGCTTCCCACTTATTTGCTATGCGCTTCATGCGTGCGCTGGCTGCCTGAATCGTAATTCCAAATGTGTCTCCAATTTCTTTGAGCGTGTCGCCGCCAATGCGCATACGAACGAGTTCACGATCGCGCGCAGGAAGTGACCGCAGAAAGCGTTCTACATCCGCGCCGGTTTCGTCCAGCGACAGGCACGGCCTGTCTTGCAGCGGCACGACGCCGCACATTTTCGCGTTACATTCTTTGCTCGGGCCAACCGCGTCAACGTCATCCATATGCAGTACCGGTTTCCCTGAACGCTTCTTTCGTTTCGCACAGCGCTGATCGAAGCTGACCGCGCCGCGCATGTGGTACATTGCGTGCGTGGAGAATTTCCCTCGCGCCGGATCGTATGTAGCCGCGGCGCGGATCAGACCTTCGGCGGCAACGCCGTACAATTCCTGAGGATCGCTTCTGGCGTATTTCTTCAAGAAAAACCAGATCAATTTCTCGTTATCCGCCGCGAGCTGCTGCTGTTCCGGCGTAAGCGGCGCGAGCGGTTTTCTGCGCATGGCTTCACCCTCCTACAATGTCGATCTCGTACTCGTCGCGCAGCACGCGGATCAGGTCGGGCGCGGAGACATATCCGTCCCGCACACTCTCACTCAGCGCCTCGACTTCGCGCCAGATGCGCTGGAGATGCTCGGCGTCCATGCCTTCCTTATCCAGCAAGGCCGTAAAAAAGATCGCCATCGTCACGCGGCAGGCATCCGCCGTGGCGGTGTCTTTTGCGCGCTGCACGTCTGCCATCGTCGCCGGCCTCCGGCGTGGGTTAATCCGCTTTGGCATCGTCGTCACCGTCCTTTCGTTCTCCATGGCTGCAAAAGTCATCTTCTGCGAACATATCCCATGATTCACCGCCGTTGTACTCGCGGGAATGTATACTGCAAAACGCCGTGATTTTATCGTACCACCGGCAGTCTTCGCACCGAACCACGGGGACAACATCGGCGGCAGGCAATGCTTTAATTTCACCGCCGATATTCCACGCCACGGTGTCTCCGCAATAGTCAAGCATTCGCAGCCGATCTCGATATTCCGTTTCGCAAATCTCGAGCGCCGCCTCACGCTCAATGTATTCACTCATCGTCGGCCTCCTCGGCGAGATACCTTCCCCAGCAAGCGTGGCACTCGTCTATGGCTATGGCATGAGGCACACTACCGCACTTAGCCTGATACATATCGGGTTTCGGGCACGTGAATTCTGCTGCATAGTCCAGTATGCGCTCGGCTGCCTCGTCCAGCAGTGCTCTCTTGCTCCTGCTCTGCGTCCCCCGCAACGCCAGTATAAGCTCTTTATCGGTCATTCTCGTTACCTCCGTCCATCTTCGCGCCATAGTTGGGACAGTACGTGTACAAAAACATATCCTTTTCTGTGTAGCCTGTTGTTTCGATATAGAAATCTTCCTTGCAGACGGAACAAACATAATAAACATCCAGCATCGGGTCTTCCTGCTCAATCCACCTTCCATGCACCACCGGCGCAACGTCGGCGGCGGGGAGATCATGCAAAACGCAGATTGCCTTTGCCCATGTGCAGCGGTTTTTGTTCTGGTCACTTGCCGCGGCGGCCGTCAATGCTTTTTCCAGTGCTTTCCGCTCGATGCATTCAGCCATTTTCATCGTCCCCCAAATCCAGTAGCTTTCCGCACATCGGGCATTTTTCAGCCCGCTGTTCCTCTACCATCAGCCCCAACTGCCGCTTGCAATGCGGGCAATACGGTATATGCCACCAGCCGGAACTGTCGCCGAGCTTCCATTTCTTGTTGCGGTAAATGGGCTTTTTTGCCTCAGCCATTGTCAGCCCTCCTCCACATAGCACCAGCTCTGGGGCGGGTGCTTAATGTCACCGCCAATTTTTTTGCAGTCTGTGCATTTCCATGTGTATTCTGCATGGCAAGAATCGCACGGGTTAGTTGCACGCTGGAACTCGCTCAGTTCGCGTGGCGCGTCGTAGATGCGCAGGTCGGAGATGTGCCAGCCGTAGCCCTGACAATGTCCAAGATAGCCGTGCAACTCATCGTCTGTCATAGCCACACGCAGGCCGCACTTTTCTTCGGCAGCTTGCTTGTAAACGGATAGCCCCTCCGCCTTAAAAAGAAAATCCGTACTATCCTTGTCAATCTTGTAAATCCGCTCACAGGTAAACTCGCCGATGACCTTACCATTTCCCAGCGGGCAGTTCAGCGATTTCATCGACCCCGTATCTAAGTAGTCTTGCATCAAACGTTCCGGCGAAATAGGAATGTTCAGATCGGGCCTACCGCTTGTGCAGTAGATATAGCACATGAACGGCGTCTCCAGTTTCGGTCGCGTCTTGCGCACCTCAATTGTTTTCTCTCCGATTATGATCTTCTCGCACCACTTCGGGCGGATGCTCAGCATGACAGCCTTACTCATCCTTCATCGCCTCCAATGCTTTCTCCGCCTCCTCGCGGGTGAGGAATACGGTCTTGCCGATGTTTCCGATATGTTCTTGCTTGCAAGGTGCTTCATAAATGCATAACTCACCAGCATCGCAAAAGTCGCAGCAACCAACACCGTCAATGGACACAGGGCAAATTCCGTCACAATTTGACCCAGCGTCCCATGCAAGCTCGTACACTGTTTTAGCCGGTAGCACCACCACACGACCGTCTTTATCGGCCTGCATCAATTCCACCATTCGCGCAATGGAATAATCATGATCAGACAGTCCGTCCTCAATTTTTCTAGCTTCCCCACAAGCGATAGGGGACAGGCCGCTATCTTCGTATTGTTTCAGGCGTTGCCACACCTGTCGTTGCGTACAAGCGTTGTTATACGGACACGGCAACTCCCGGCACTGAGCAATGTCGCAAAAATTGCCGTCAAACGTCAGTCTCTCCATCACTCCACCTCCTGCATCCAGAACTGGCGGCGGCAATCTGTGCACACCTTGTGAATGTTTAAACACCCGCCTCCATTCTTTCTGTGTGAAGGTGAAATTACTGCAGGGCATACACTCAACACGTCGTTATCATCTATCTGAGCCTCCGGATATTGCTCCAGAAACACGCTTTGCCGTGTCTTGCGCGGGTGCTCCTTTGACCACTTCTCGACGATTTCCACGACCTTCCCCACGGCTTTACCGGCATCGTCAACCATGTTGCGCAGTTCGTTGCATTCGTCTACATTAACCATCGGGCAACCGTCGCAGTCTCCGTCTATCTGCCAATACCGTTCGCACATCCGGTTTCGTTCTTCAATAAATTTCAGCGCATCCATGCTCACACCCCCGCTTCCTGCAGCGCTTGCCGCAGGAAACTCAGCTGCTGCCGCAGGTCGCCGATGGTCTTGTCCTTGCGCTCTGACTGCTGCCTGATAAATGCGTTGTTTTCGCGCAGCACGTCCAGCTGCGTCGCAAGCACGGCACGCGCACAGTGCTCTTCACGCGCGTAGTCGATCAGCTTCTGCACCGCATAGCGCGAAGCCGGTGAAAAATTCAGGTTGCCTTTGTCGTTGTCGAGCAAATCGCGCACGGCAAAGACGATGTCCTCAGTCAATACCATCGGTTACACTCTCCTTTTCGTACTCCGCCCGGTCGATGGCGGTCGTTGCAACGGCATACGCGCTCCACTGATCGGCGCGGAAGCCGTAGAAAAAGTCCGGGTTTGCTTTCGTGCCCTTACCGCTGCGGAAGTCGTGCGACGCGAAGCGGTCAATGAGCGCGTGGCGGATGGTGGTATCGTTCGCGCGAGGGCTGCCGCAGATATTGAGCTTTTCCTCTTTGCGCGTGACGATGTGGTACGGTACGCCGCGATCGTCGAGCAACTGCTTGAATCGCCCGATCCACTCGCACGTCTCGAACACGTCGCGCCCGACCGCCATGCCGTAAGATTCGATGATCTCAATCGCGGCAACGGTGAACGCGCCGCCGGACACAATGCCGGAAACGAGCGTGTTCTCGTCCTTCCCCCCCTGCACCGGGGCGCGGGTGATCGTATCGACGATGCACCAGCCAGTTTCCCGGTTGCCGGGGTCAAGGGCTAACATGGTCGCCATTCGCGACACCTCCTTGCATTGCGGCGAGCATTCGCTCCACTTTGTCCAGGTCGTCCTTACCGGAGACCGGCGCGCGCTTCTCGCTCTCGGCCTTCACGCCGTCTTTCACCAGCCACTGCCGGATGACGGCGTAGTGGGATTTGTACCGCGCGCCTTTGCTGGTGATGTACAGGGACAGGCGCTCAATATATGTTCCGTAGTCGTGCGGGTAATCCCGCTGGAGCTTTTCCAGCTCGTCATCCGCGAGCATGACGTTGTGCATTTCTCCATAGGGTTTCTTTTCCGGAGACTTTGCGGCGGCTTTTTGCGCCGGGCGCGCGGCTGGCTTTTCCACTCTGGCCGGTTCTGCGGCAGGTGTCGTCTGCGGGCGCTCGGAGTATGCCTTGTTTTCCTCCAGGCAGAGTGTTGCAAACTCTGCCTGATAGTTCGTCGGATGGTATCGGTCACTTTTGAGCGTGTTGTGCATGCGCCAGTGCCGGATTACAATGACACCGGAATCAAAGACGATGATAAAGCGCTTTGCAAGGAGCAGCTTCAGATCGTCAGCCGCCGCGCCGACATAGTCCGTGATGCGCTTTGGGTTGTTGATGAACCCGTCGTCATCCGCGCGCATATTCAGGTGGAAATACAGCGCCTGCGCCGATAGCGGCATCTCCAGAAACGCATCACTGTCGATGAGCGAGCGCGCGAACATTCGCTTTTCTGCCATGTCGCGCCCCGGTTAGAACGGCAGGCCGGATTCATCGTCCGGCAGTTCCTCAAGCTTTGGCTCATTCGTGAAGTCGTCCGCGACAACTCCGACGCCGCGCACGACGCCGGGATAGGCGGAGGCAAGCTGCTCCACGCTGGCAGAAGAGACCGGGACGGACGCTTTGACAAAGGCGTCTGCACGCAGGCGCTCTTCGCTGCGCTCCTCCCCGTCGCGGGTGGTATAGCTGCGTGTGGAGAGCTGCCCGCAGACGATGACGGCATCGCCCTTTTTGAGCTGCGCGGCATTCATGGCGGCCTCATACCATACCTCGCAGTTGATCCACTCGGTGGTTTTGCTGCCGTCCGGCTGCACAGTGTCGCGGGCGGGAATGCTAAACTTCGTCAGGGGCGTGTTTTTTGCGCCCACGTTGGAAAACTCTGCGTCACGGGAGAGCTTGCCCGATACGATGCAGTCGCCGGTTCTTGTGCGAATAATCATGGTTATTTACTTCCTTTCTTTGCGGTGGTGCTGCCGATGTGGACAAACACGCGTTTGTTCATGGTCGTGTTGCGGATGGATAGGTTCAGGATTTCGTGACGGTCGGAGCCGTCGTCGTTCTTCGTGTACTCGATCTTCTCGACCGCAAATTTGTCATAGCACTTGCGGCCGTTGGCAGTATAGTTTCCTGCCGGGATCCAGATAAACGGTGCAGTGTACAGCTCGCGGCCGATACCCCAGTTAACGCACGCGCGCTTGAAGCTGTCGGACGCGAGGCCCTTTTCCGCCTCCGTATTGGATTCCGTGCCGGTGTCCTCCTTGCTGATCCACTGCCCTTTTTCGCTGTCCCAGATGGAGACAACGCAGTTGGCGTTATCGCGCCGGTGCTCACGCTGCCAGTCCATCGCGCCGACAGTCTCGTCCAAGATAATCATGTCGCAGCGCGCGTCTTTGTAGAGCAGGAGGACAAGGCCGTTATCCTTGACCTGCTGCACGCGGCACTCGATCTCGTCCGCGTGCAGGCATCGGAATTTGTTCATGGTGTTTCGCCTCCTTCCGGCTCAAACTCCAGCGGGCAGTTGTACCCGATGGTGCGCGTGTCGAGCAGATACTCGCCGGTAAGGCGGCACTGCTTGCGGCTGTATGTTTCCAGACACGGGCAGTAATCACAGGCAATGTGCTCGTCGGCAAAGTAAATGCGTGCCCGGGCGAGGATATAGCGCAGGGTTGCGCGGCCAGTCGTCATGGCGCTGCCCTCCGTTTTCTGGGGCGGCTCTGGCTGCGCTTCTGCCGCAGGACGGCGCGGCCGCGCTTGCTCTCGCGCCACTGCGCGAATGTAATGTGCTTGCCGCAGCCGGGCCCCGGCTCGCATCCGCGGCGGTGCCCGGTATCGAGTATGTACAGGCAGACACGCGCACTGCCGCCGCAGTTGCTGTCGATGCTGCTGCCGGAAAGCGTCTGATAGTGTGCGCAGGTGCTGCAGTATCGGCTTTGCGGGATGCCGCCCTTGATGTAGGTGTCGCTTACAATGTCCATGCGTCTACCTCCTTCACGCATTCCGGGCAGCCGACGATTTTGCCCCATCGGTCACGCAGCAGCTTGTCCGTCTCCGCATCGCACATCGGGCAGCGCGGGCAGGTGTATGCCGGGGGATCAACCGGCGGTTCGATCGTCAGTTTCGACATTCCCCACCTCCATATTCCGGCCACACTGCGCGAATCTTATCTTCGTTCGCAGTCGTGATGCCGTTCGCCCAGCAGTTGGCCGTTGATACAGACACGCCAAGCATTTTTGCCGCTGCCGTCTGCGTGATACCGTTTTCCCGCAAAAACGCGCCGAAAGCGGTGTCACGCGATTTTTTGCGCCGTCTTTCGCTGTAGTACGCAGACAGCTTTTCGTAGTTCGCCGCGCGGTATTTGCGCATATATGCGTTGCGCGCTTCGCGGTTATCGCGCTTGTTTTGCAGGATGCGGTCGCGGTGCTGCGCGTAATACGCACGATTGTATGCGTTATGCACACGGCGCTGTTCTTCCGTCATCACGCCACCCCCAGCGCCGTGAAAATCACGTGAAACAGCCAGCCCATCAGGCAGCCGCCCGCCAAAAAGCTGGCGCACACGATGCCATCTTCCACGCCCCAGACGATGTAGCGGCGCACACGCGCCTTTGTTTTTGGGTCTCCGAACATCTTCACGCCTGCGCACCTTCTTCCACTTCCACAAATTCCCCATCGTCGTCGATCGTGTACCAAGTGTTGGCCTTGATCGTTTTCCCATCCACAACGGCGGAATTCCAGCACAGCAGATCGTAGTTATCATCGCGTTCGCGCGCCAGCGCCAGCACTGCGCCGATACCGCCCTTTGCCATCGGGTGGGAACAACGCGCGCTTGCGATGCCGTTTTCGCCTACGGACGCCCTGCCGCGCGATGTAGCTGCGCCACAGTTTCCGGCGGTAGCTGCGCCGAGGTCTCCGGCGGTAGCTGCGCCACGGTATCCGGCGGTAGCTGCGCCACAGTTTCCGGCGGTAGCTGCGCCACAGTTTCCGGCGGTAGCTGCGCCACGGTCTCCGGCGATAGCACGTTTCGGGTTGGTGTGCTCCGCCGTTATGTGCTCTTTTACGTAATCGATGTGCTCCATCGTTGTGTGCGCTTTTACGTAATCGATGTGCGCTTTGACAAGACCGCGGATGCCGATCTCTGCATCCACGCGCATCTTGCTGGACGCGACTTTGCTGTCGTTGCTACCGCGCACCATTTTGCCGGACTGCTCCACGCGGAAGTAGCGCGCGCCTGTCCCCGGCGCATAATAGTCGAACACATCCAACGGACGTTCGCACGCATGCAGCCCGTTGCCACAGCATTCGATGTCGCCATCGGCGGAAAAATCCTTGCCGACTTCGTACTGCATCCCGCGGCACTGCATATTTTTGTTCATGCCCTTATAGGAAATGATCTTATCTTCCATGTTGTTTCCCCTTTCTCGTCGTTTACTGATACCTGATCGCCGCGCGGAGGTCGGCAATCGGAATGTCAAGCCCTCTCCCGAGCGCGAGCAGGTCGCCGACCGGCATGCGGTCGATGTCCCGCAGGCGCTTCGCCGCCGTCTCGCGGCAGCAGCCGAGCAGATCCTCCGGCTTCGTGCCGTGCATCCGGAGCTGCCCATAAAGCAGCGCCTGCAGTTGATCGTAGCGGTTGGTGCGTTTTCTCAATTTCGGCATGGGTCACGCCTCCTCTGAGCTACACAGCATCTCGTCAAGGTTGTCCATCGTCACGCCGAGGGCAGCAAGCTCACGGCCCTTCTTCTGGTAGTAACGGAGCTGATACAGATACTGCTTGCGGCGGGTACGCGCGTACTCGTAGCGCTTAGCGAGGCGGACATACTCGTCCGCTCTCAGATGCGCGATCTCCGCCTCAATGGCGGCGTCCGCTTCGTTTGTTGCGACGGTGCGTTCTTTCTCCATGAGGATTCTCCTTTGTCAAAAATCGTTTCTTGGGATGTGCGCCGCGGCGCTCGCGCCCGCGCGCAACCCCCTAGCCTTAACTAAATCTCTTCTTGCCTTTTCTAAACCTTTACTAAACCTCTTCTACTCTATACTGTGGTTCCATTCTGGTTCCAGATTGGTTCCATTCTGGTTCCGCGGGCGAGTAGACGGGCATTCCGGCAAGGGCAAGAAGGGCGGAGACGGCAAATAAAGCCGCCTCACGCTCCTTTGCGCTCCAGCGCCATCGCCAAGCCTTCCGTAAAGGCACAGAGCTGTGCTTTCTGCATGTCGTCCATGTTCTGCATCACGGCCGCCAGCCGCTTGATGGTTTTCTGCTCGTTCTTCGTCAGCATGGGATCACTTCCTTTCCGTTGCGGGATTCGTCATTTTGTGGTAATGTTGTGGTGAAAATTGCGTGAAGGAGGTGAGCAAATGAACCAGCCATACACGCGCGTTTCCTGCCCACGGGATCTAGGCAGAAAACATATGTTTTTCTTCAATGTCAGCGAGGACGGCACGCCAATGCCGAACTACTGCGACGATGCAGACGGTTCCGACGTCTGCTACCGCTGCGCCGTCACGGCGCTGAAACAGTTGATTGCGGAAACGGAGGAACGGCTCAACAATCCGCTGTTTCCAGCTCGATGATGTACGGCACGCCTGCGCGCTCACACGCGCGCTTGAACGATTCCCGCACCGGCTCCGGTGCTCCTGCCCCGGTCAGATAGTCCCATACGCTGCTCGCGTCCTTTACCACCTCGCCCGCCTCTGCCATCGGCAGTGGGCGAGGCGGCTGCGCGCACGGCGCATTTTGCAGCGCCTCCAGCGTTTCCGGCGCAATTTTGATGATCTCCATAGTGTTCGCCTCTCTTCAAAACCTGCCCATAAGGTACAGCGTCAGGAGTGTCCCGAACACGCTCACGAGACAGCTCACGATCATCTGAGAGCAGGAGTGATTGATGATCCACAGCTTGCGCTCATAGGACTCGCGGTGCGCTTCACGCATCCTTGCCATAGGATCTTCCGGTTTCATGGTGTCACTTCCTTTCTTGCCGCGCGTTGGCGTTTGCTGAGTACGCGCTACCTTGTTTAATTACATTCGCTCAAATACTGGTTGAAATTAGATAGCCATGTGCTATAATTGTGTTATCCCATTTGAAAGGGGGGTGACAAAATGCAGCTTTATGGAGGCCTTCACGACAGCCATTATCAGCGGCAGCTTTTCACCACCCCGTGCCTGCAACCGGCCACCCATGCCGAGGCCTTGATGCGTGGATACCCAGAACCGAACTGGGAGTGATAGGAAACAGCTAAGAAGAGTGTCGCTTGCTCGCGATACCGCCCAACCATAGGCGGGACGCGCTGCAGCTGCTTGTGGGCCAAATTCGGGAGAATATACCGGCAAAGCGACTGCCGGTGTATTCTTTATGCGTGAAATCACCCTTACAAGATGCTTTCATGTGAAAAAAATTTGGTTCACCTGTTCAAGACTGAGATGCAGTGCGTCTTTCAACGCGATCACTTCGCTGAGTGTAAACTCTGCATTGTGTCTTTCGTTGACCTTTGAATTGAACCGGCTAAGGCTAATTCCAATTTTATTGGCTGCCGCTTCTTGCGTCATGCCGCTTTCCACGAGCTTGCCTTTCAGCATCTTGGCCTGCATACTATCACCTCCTTTGCAACAGAGATTAGTTTGCTTACGCCTCGGTTGTATACTATCACGCATGAGGCGTGATGTCAACACGTTTTTCACGCTTTAGTTGTGATTTTTTGTTGACATAAGCGCGAACCAGTTGTACACTGCAAACAGGAGGTGTCATTTTGAGCACAATCAACGAACGGATCGGCAAAATCCTTTCATGCACTGGCATGACAAAGACAGCTTTTGCTGAGAGGCTCAGCGTTTCTCAGCAGTACATTTCCAAAGTCGTGAAATCCGGAAACCCAAGCGATATGCTAATTGCAGCAATTTGCCACGAATTCAACGTCTCCGAACACTGGCTGCGTACCGGCGAGGGCGAGATGTTCGTGCAGATCGCGCGCGACAAGGAGATCATGCGCTTTGTCGGCGACGTCATGCAGGGCGAGGACGACAATTTCCAGCGACGGTTTCTGCTGGCGCTGTCGCGTCTGCCGAAAGAACGGTGGAAAGACATCGAGGACTTCGCGCAGCAGATCACCGAAGAAAACAAGAAAGAGGAGCAGGATTGATTTCCTGCTCCTCTTTCTTTTCCTGTGCACTTGTTACGCTGCGCGTAAAAACTCCAGTATCAGTTCCAGTGTCCGTGTGTCCGCGAGGATCAGCAGCCGCTCGATCTCGCGCCGTAAGTACATCCTCCATTCCTCATCTGTCATGGTTCTCCCTCCATAGTTCTTCTACTGTCGCGTCCAGCGCCCGGGCGATCCGCAGCGCCAAGTATACGTTGGGCGCGCTTTCTCCGCGTTCGATTGCCCCTAGTGTGCTATGGCTACACCCCACTTTCTGCGCAAGCCAGCGCTGACTTACGCCCTTGTATAATCTATAGTAACGTACGTTGTTCCGCATATTGGCACTACCTTACCACATTTTTGCGGCTGCGTGTCGTTTTTGGCCGGTATTCCGACCAAAAAATTTCCGTTTTCGGGGATTTTGTTGCAGAAAGCGGAAAGCTGTGCTATCTTGATGGTGCAGGCCGCTTGTGGTATTGTGGCACAGGCGGAAAACAATATGCAAAAAGGGGGAAGCGTTGTGAATTATCAGAATGCCACGCCGGAAATACAGCGCAAGCGGGTGCCAAGGAAGGCGGCCGTCGTTGCGCTCTCCGTGCTGTCTGCCGCGCTGGCCGTCTCCTGCTGCCTGATGGGCTATCATCTGCAGTGCGTACAAAAGAGCCTTTCCGTCTCGCAGCGTCAGGTCATAGAGGCCGCGTCCTATCTCCGCTATGCCGATTCCGTAGTCGATGACTACGCCGAACGCATCGAGACTTACATCCAGTTCCCGTCGTATGCACGTTACGCAGAGCGGTATAATTTCAGCAGAACATTTGAAAGCTACCAGCACGATCACAAAGTTCCGGAGCCGAATCCGTACCCGTGGAACAAAGCCATACCCATTGAAAAATAACGCGGGTGGAACGAGCGGGAATGAATATACAAAAAGGGGATATGCAAATGCGGAAACGCGGGATTGCTGCGGCGCTGGCCGCTGTGCTGCTCTCGCTAACGTTGTGCGGGTGCAGTTGGGAGCAAGAGGCGATGGATGACAGTTACGAAGAAGGGTTTTGCGATGGTGTAGACGCGGCAAACAAAGCGGACGCGGCTTATCTTTCGGACGGGCCGGGCGGTGACATCGGCGTGCATACGGAAATACTGGACAGCTATCTGGCGGGCGAGGGCGTCTACACCTACGATGACGCGAAAGACGCGATAGAAAGCCTGTATCGCTGCTATGACGAGCTGCTGGAATTGTACGGTGACATCGAAGACGGCCGTGTAGACGTTGATTTCCCGAATTGAGGAGGCTGTGAAATGAAAGTGCCAGAGCCGCGAAAATTGAAAAGCGGGACGTGGTTTATCCAGATGCGGCTCGGCGGCGAGAGCGTGCCGGTGTCGGCGGCAACGCGCACGGAGTGCATCCGGCAGGCGGAGAAGATCAAGGCGGACTATCGCAATGGGAAGAGACCGCAACCGGCAAGCGCGTGTGTCACGCTGCGCAGCGCGATCGAGCAGTACATACAGGTGCGAGAGAACGTGAAATCCCCGGAGACGATTCGGGGGTATTATGTGATCCTGAATAACCGATTTAGGGCATACATGGGGCGCGACATCCGGCAGATACCGTACCAGAGAATGATAAACGAAGAGGCGAGGGCGGTTTCTGCGAAGACGCTGTTTAACGCATGGAATCTTGCGGCGGCATCGGTCGAAGAAGCTGGGCAGGGACGGCCAAAGGTATCACTGCCGGACAGGCAGAAGAAAGAGCACGTCTATCTGACATACGACCAGATCGCTGTGTTTGTGGACGCGATACGCGGGACTGACGGCGAAATTCCTGCGTTGCTTGCGCTGCACGGCCTGCGCCGGTCGGAGATATGCGCGCTGGGCTGGGCGCAGCTACGCGGGCAAGAAATCACCGTAGCGGGGGCACTGGTGTACGACAAGGACGGCAATAAGGTGCGCAAGAAGACGAACAAGAACGCAACGTCGCGGCGCACCGTGCCGATCATGATACCGCGGCTGCAGGAGCTTGTGGATCTGCACGCGGATGATATCGGGCCGGTCGCGACAGTCGCGCCGAATACGATCTATCGGCAGGTCAACCGCGTATGCTCGTCGTGCGGCTTGCCGCTGGTTGGCGTGCATGGCTTGCGGCACAGCTTCGCGTCTTTGTGCTACCATTTGGGCGTGCCGATGCTGATCACCATGCGCCTCGGCGGGTGGAAAACGGACCGCATCCCGCGCGAGATTTACACCCACCTTGCGGACGCGGATATAGCAAATCAGGTAGATGCAATTCGTACATTCTATTCGCAAAATGCTAACGAAAATGCTAACTAGTTTCATAAAATCTAGTGTTTTCAATGGTTTTATAGCAATATCGCAGGGGTTCAACTCCCCCCATCTCCACCAAAACGACCCTAGACGAACTTAAATCGTCGATGGTCACATCAGAATGGCTGTCCTGTGTATTATACAGGACAGTCATTTTGTCGTCATAGAGGTAAATCCTGTTGACAAAAGTATCCACCAGTGCCTGCCGATATTTCAGGTCATTCACATCGCCTTTGCGGAACTGGTTCAGGAAGAACCGCACTTCATTGACCGTGGGCGTAGGGTGGGAGGAAGTCTCCAAAAGAATCTGCTGTTCCAGCTCGTTGCGTTCCCGTTTCTTCTGGGAGATACGCTCCGCAATACACGCTATTTTTACACTTATATTTTTATGTGTAATCTATTGCGATGCGCCAAAAGATGCTTTATCATGTGGGTATGAATTCAAAAAAGCAGAGAGGAGGACGGATGCCATGAAATTTCAAGAGCTATTGGCTGGAAAGCAAATCAACTGGGACAGAGTAAAGCTGATTCGTCACAACCTTACCAAAGAGGAGATAGCCGCCAACTACGAGCGGGGGTATCTGGAATTGTATCAGTCAGTTCAAAACCATGCGCGGTTTCGGGACTGTGATATGGTCATCAGCTTTTTGGGGACGGAAGGCACGAATGGTGTTTTTCAGGGCTGTTATTGCGTTGGTGGTTCAAAGCCATATATCCGCACAAAATTCCCAGAAGACTTTGTACCAGATAGCGGCATGACTGAGGAGAAGTCTGTGGTATATGAACTGGTCAAGACGGACTTACTTGCTGATATGAAAGACCGCCTTGTGATTGACTGGGGCAAGGGAACGATCAATTGGTGTCAGAACGGAACAACAGAGAAGGAATTGTTGGAAATCCGCCCTGCCGTGTCTGAAATCAGCTTTACCAGCTATGACAAGGTATTGCTGTCTTTTGAGACGCTCCACAAAATTGTTTACAACAAAGCAGCATACAAAGAGTGGGAGGAAAAACTGTCTGCTGTGGCTGGGGTGTATCTTATTACGGATACCAAAGGTAAGCACTATGTCGGCTCCGCCAGCGGTGAGCAGGGCGGTCTCTGGGGCCGATGGAGCGAATATGCCCGGACAAAGCACGGCGGCAATAAGCGCCTCAAGGAGCTTATCACCGCCGATGCTGACTATTGCAATAATTTCCAGTATTCCATTTTGGAGGTATTTCCCATCAAGAGGGATAAGCATGAGGTATTGGAGTACGAGCAGTTGTATAAGAAAAAGCTGTGGTCGATTCAGTTTGGGTTAAATGATAATTAAAATGGGTTGATATTATCTCTTCATTTGGGTATACTTTTAGTGTATAGATAAGATTATACAGATGAATTTGTGCAAAATATTGAGATGTCTATATAATTATGTTATACGAGTATAATTCTGAATATGGTTTCCAGATAGGCTACTCCGTTGATATGTCCTAGTTAACAGTTACATTTAGCAAAAGCCCTCCTGCAAAACACCACAAGTTCTTATTTGGCCCGCCTAGGTCCACCATTGCAGAGCCAGACGAACCGGCATGGTTCGTCTGGCTTTTTTATGCTCGAAGATCTGCACGGTCATCCGGATCACACCGCCCGGTGGGCTTTTTCGCGCAAGGCGAAACCACGCCGCGTATTTTTCGTCTGAATGTGCAAGACTCTGTATGGGGCGCGGCGGCAGAATTAAGACTATTTCAGGTGTCATTGACTGTTTTTTCGCCCAGCCCCTGCTATAATGATGCCACAAAACGAAGCATCTTTAGGAGAACGGAGCAAATGGCAGGTACAAAACCACGGATGACCAAACAGCATACACGCGCGGCAGCACTGCCGGGAAAGCCCTGCTTCCCAACCGGAGCGGCGCGCTGCAAACGCCATCCGGACAGCGGCGCCGCAGGATCTGCAGGCGCTCTTTTCTGCACCCGCGCGCTGTCGTTCGCGTCCGAAAACGACCTCATGCAGGTGCTCGGGCTCATCCCCGGCGCCGTGACGCCGCTCGGCCTGCTCAACGATGCAGAGTGCAAGGCGCAGCTCTATCTCGACGAAGCGTTTTTCGCCGCGCCGGGACTCATCGGCGTGCACCCGAACGACAACACGGCCACCGTGTGGCTGCGCGCGGACGATCTCGCAGCCCTGATCCGCGAGCACGGAAATCCGGTGCACATCGCGGAGCTGTAAACACAACTGCATACACGCAAAAAGCAAGGCTTCCCGAATTAGGAAGCCTTGCTTTATCTATTTCTCTTTTTTGCAGTCACAGTTTCTGCCGCACTGCGCGCAGTTGCCGGTGCAGCCGCTTCCGCAGCAGCCGCCCTTTTTCATGGCGCGGCGCCAGACGCGCCACGCGATGACGGCGCACACGGCCACGATGGCCAGCAGGATATAATCGAGCGGACCCATCACACCAGCCCCGCGATCGCATACGCAACGAGCGCCACGACCCACGCGACCGAGCACTGCAGGACCACAACGCCGACCGTCTTGAGCCGGGAATCGAGCTCGCGGCGGATGGTGGCGATGGCGGCCACGCACGGCGTATACAGCAGCGTGAACACGAGGAAGCTGATGGCCGAGCGCGTGGTGAGCAGCGACGAAATGGCCGCGCCGCCGAGCAGCACCTGCAGCGTGCTGACGACGGACTCCTTGGCGATGAAGCCGGAGATGAGCGCCGTGGCGCACCGCCAGTCGCCGAAGCCGAGCGGCCGGAAGATGGGCGCGATGAACTGCCCGATGAGCGCGAGCAGGCTGTTGGCGCTGTCGGCCACAACGTTCAGGCGCGTGTCAAAGCTCTGGAGGAACCAGATGATGATCGTCGCAAGGAAAATGACCGTGAACGCGCGCTGGAGGAAGTCCTTCGCCTTCTCCCAAAGCAGCAGCGCCACGCTCTTGAGCCCGGGCATGCGGTAGTTCGGCAGCTCCATGACAAACGGCACGGGCTTACCGCGGAAAGCCGTCTTGTTCATGATGAGCGCCGCGATGATGCCGATGAGGATGCCGAGGACATACAGTCCCAGCATGACGAGCGCACGGTAGCGCGGGAAAAACGCCGCCGTGAAAAATGCGTAGATCGAGATCTTCGCCGAGCAGCTCATATATGGCGTGAGCAGGATGGTCATCTTCCGGTCACGGTCGGACGAGACGGTGCGCGTGGCCATAATGGCCGGCACCGAGCAGCCGAAGCCGATGAGCATCGGCACGACGCTGCGGCCGGACAGGCCGATCTTGCGCAAGGGCTTGTCCATGACAAAGGCGACACGGGCCATATAGCCGGTGTCCTCCAAAATGGACAGGAAGAAAAACAGCGTCACGATGATCGGCAGGAACACGAGCACGCTGCCGACACCGGAGAACACACCGTCGATGATGAGACTATGTACCACAGGGTTGATGCCGTAGGCCGTGAGCGCAGCGTCCACGACGCCGGTCAGCGCATCGATGCCGAGCTGCAGCAGGTCGGACAGCCACTGGCCGATGACGTTGAACGTGAGATAAAACGTGAGGAACATCACGACGAGGAACGTCGGCAGGGCGGTATACTTGCCCGTGAGGATGCGGTCGAGCTTCATGGAGCGCGCGTGCTCTTTGCTCTCATGGCACTTGACCACGGACGACGCCACGACGCCCTCAATGAACGTGTAGCGCATGTCCGCAAGGGCCGCGTTGCGGTCGAGCCCGGTCTCGTTTTCCATCTGCACGATGCAGTGCTCGAGCAGCTCCCGCTCGTTTTCATCGAGCTCGAGCGATGCCGCAAGGTCGTCGCCGCCTTCGATGAGCTTGGCCGCGCAAAAGCGCGCCGGCACGCCGATGCGGTCGGCGTGGTCGGCGATCAGGTGCACGACCGCGTGGATGCAGCGGTGCACGGCCGAATCGTCCGAGCAGAAATCCGTCACTTTCGGCAGCGTCCGACTGCGCGCAACGGTCAGCGCCTGGTCCACGAGTTCGGACACGCCCTCCCCTTTCGCCGCCGAGATCGGCACGACGGGGATACCCAGTGCCTGGCTCATCTTCTGCACGTCGATGGCGCCGCCGTTGGCGCGCACCTCGTCCATCATGTTCAGCGCCAGCACCATCGGCACGCGCAGTTCGAGCAGCTGCAGCGTCAGGTACAGGTTGCGCTCGATATTTGTGGCGTCCACGATGTTGATGATGCCGTCCGGCTTCTGATTGATGATAAAATCGCGCGAGACGATCTCCTCCTGCGTATACGGGCGCAGGGAGTAAATGCCCGGCAGATCGACGACGGAGCAGCCCTTCTCGTCACGCATCTCGCCCATTTTCTGGTCGACGGTCACGCCTGGGAAGTTGCCCACGTGCTGGTTGGAGCCGGTGAGGGCGTTGAAGAGCGTCGTCTTGCCGCAGTTCTGGTTACCGACAAGTGCAAAGATCATGTCGGCACCCCCTCGACCTCGATCTTTTTCGCTTCCTCCACGCGCAGCGTCAGTTCATAGCCGCGCACGCGGATCTCGATGGGGTCGCCCATCGGCGCCACCTTCTGCAAGGTGACACGGGTACGGGGCGTGAGCCCCATGTCCAACAGCCGGCATCGCAGCGCGCCGTCCCCACCGACCGCTGTGATGACTGCTGAGGAACCGATCTTCAATTCATCTAGTGTCATTGCCATTGCCTTTCTGTAAAGATTCATTTCCCTGATGAAAAAGCTAGCACAGCGGGTACGATTTTGTCAAGAGCGTGACAGGAATTTCCGAACTTTTTGCCGAAAGGCGGCGAAAAGACACCCCGGAGCGGTAAAGCCGCTCCGGGGTGCCCCGTTCGATTTTGGAATGCTTACAGGTTGGAATGATTCTTACGGATTCTCGACATCCGTCTGGTCCTGGGGAGCACTCGGCTCTGCCGGAACACTCGGCTCTGCCGGAACACTCGGCTCCGCCGGAACACTCGGCTCCGTCGGGACGCTCGGCTCCGTCGGAACGCTCGGCTCCGTCGGCTCCTCGGGCGTAAGCGGGAGGACGTTCATCACATACATCGCCATGATCATCGCGAACTGCTCACGCGTCGTCACACCCTGCGGATCAAGGACCGTCTGGCCATTGACGACCGCACCGGAGATCAGGCTCTCGGCAACCGCCCAGACCATGGGCTCCTGCGCGAAATCGGAAACCTTGTCCATGTCCGTAAACGCGGACAGATCACCGTACACGTCCACATCGCAGCCCTTGAACATCGCATATTCATGCAGGATCGTCGCAGTCTGTTCACGCGTTGCATCGCCGTTCGGGTCAAACTTGCCGTCGCCAATGCCGGCCACGATCTCGTTCTGTGCCGCCCAGATCACCGCGTTGGTGTACCATTCGTTATCCGCAACGTCGCTGAAGGGGTTCTTGCCAGTAACGGCAGGCTCACCCTCGAGCGCGTAAAGGATCTCGACGATCATTGCGCGCGAGAGCTTGGTCTCAGGCTCGAAGGTCGTGGCGCTCGTGCCGTAGAAGAGCTTGTGCGCAACGACGAAGTCGATCGCATCGTGCGACCAGAAGTCGACCGCCGGCATATCGCTGAAGGGGGCACCCGGGCAATGCTCGTCGCCGGGGCACGGGATGCTCATCGGATCCTGCTTCTCGCAGACCGTGCAGTAACCGTCAACATAGTGGTGCTTGGCCGGGATACGCTTCTCGCCTGCCAGTATCGTGCCGCAGACCGTGCAGGCAACGCTGCCCACTTTGCCGTCCTTCGTGCAGGTCGCCGGGGTGATCTGCAGCGCCTGCGGCGTGTGCGGGAGCTTGGCGATCTCCGTCTGTGCGACAAGGATCTCGCCGCAGACCGAGCACTTGCTGCCCTCGGTCAGACCGGTCTCCGTGCAGGTCGCCGCGACGCCCGGAATCACTTCCGGCGTGTGCGGCTTGCGCGGGATGCTCTCGAGCATGATGTTGCCATTGTCGCAGGTGTAGGTACGCACACCGTTCTCGGAGCAAGTCGACTCCTTCGTCACGACGCCGGCATCCCAGGTGTGATCATACACGGCGCTCATGTTCGCGATGCGCGCAGTCAGCCAGGTGTTGAGGTCCTTGACGGCATCGGCATAGGTCGTGCCAACGGGCCAGAAGTGGTTTTCGTTGTTCGGATGGCCAACACGGATCAGCGGCCACTGCCGATAGTTCATCGCAGCGCTGGCCGAGACGCGATCGCAGTAGTCCTGAACCTTGCCGTTGTCGCCGACAAGCGCCTGCGCCTGCGCCAGGAACGTGTTGTGATAGTAGTTGCTCACCGCAGCGCGGAAGCCGGGGATCTTGGTGAGCGCCTCGGCGAGGTAACGGCTGTCAATGAACTTATTGTCCGCCGTGATAATGCCGGTCCAGCCGCCGCCGCAGGTAGACTCCATATCCCAGACGGGGCCGGCGTACATGATGCCGTCCACGTCTTTATAGAAGAAGAACGAGGAATAGAACGCGTCGGAGTTGCCGGAGAGGCTCTGCATCAGGTAAGCCTGGACCAGAGAGGTCAGATCGCAGTACTCATAGTAGTACTTGCCGGTCTGCGCATTGTAACCGGTGTAGTTGCCATCGGCATCCTGCGCATAGACGGCGTCCTCAAACTCCTGATAGTACTCGCTGATGTAGGCCATGGCGTCCTTGCCGCACCACTCGGGGCTCTTGACGTTCATCGCCGAGCCCTTGCCGGTGATGAAGCCGCTGGCTTCGTCATACTTTGTGCCGTTGAGCTCGAGCAGGTAGCCGCCGGTGATGTTCTCCGGCTCGGTCAGACCGGTAGTATACTGATAGGTCTGGCCGTACTTGTTCTCGGCGGTCGCCGTGGAAGCGTTCTCACCGTAACCGGAGTTGAGGTCTTCGTAGGCCTTCTCCATGTCGGTGATGTTGACGCTCGTCTTGTTGACGGCGTTCTTCTCACTGACGAGGTAAGTGCCGCGATACACGCCGTCGTAGTACAGATCCACCCAGTCGGAGCTGGCCGCGTACGGCATGCCGAGCGACTTGGCAAGATCCTTGAACATCTTGTCGCGCATGAGCGTTGCATCGTTGTAGTCAGCGAGCAGCGTCCAGGTCTTGACCTTCTCGCCGCAGGCGATGAGGTCGGCCTTACCGTCCAGTTTGATCTGGTACGACTTCTTCTCGGCGTTCGTGAAGGTGGTGTTGCCGCGCGCCTTGAGCTGCGTGAGCGCACCGTCATACACTTTATTGCCGTCCTTGTCCACGGCAAGCAGATTGCCGGTCGCGATGTTGGACTTGCTGGCATCGACAAAGTCTCTGCCCTGCGCGGCCGGATCGGTGCTCGTGATGTAGAGTGCGCCGATGTTGGCCGACTGCGCGATGTGCACGACCACTGCCTTCTGTCCGTTAACGAGGACCGTAAGGTCATACAGGCCGTCCTGTGCGTCTGCCAGCTTGGTCACATTCACAGCTGAGCCGTCCATCGGCTGCGTGCCCTTGGCGCCCTGCAGCTCCACGGTCGGGTTCGTGCAGTTTTGCGTGTTCACGGACAGGGCAAGCTTGCTCAGATCAGCGCTGGCCGGCAGGAACAGATACTGATCCGCACCGGACTGCATACCGGAGATCGCCTGTCCATCGACAGTCGCGCTGATGTCCTGGAACTGCTCGGACGGTGCGTACTGATCGGCGTTGAGCGTCGTGGCCTTGACGATGCTGGAATAATGCGGGGAATTGTACCACTTGCCGTCAACCTTCGTGCAGCCGTACAGACGGAAGCTGTACTCCGTCGAGGGGTTCAGGTCCGTGGCCACGCAGCTGGTCTGCGAGGTCACCTCTATGACCTTCCAGCTGTTGCCGCCGTCGCTGCTGATCTCCACGCGGTAGTTCTCCGCGCCGGCAGCCGGGCTCCAGCTGAGGGTCAGGCGTTTCTGACCGATATCCGTCACTGCTGCGTCCATGACGCCCGCAGGCAGGATCTTGTACTGAGCGGACACGGTGCCGTAGTAATCGCGCATACCGCGGATCGTCACGGTGCCGAGACCGACCTTGGTGTTGTTGGAATAAGAAACGTAGCCGTCGACGTTCGCATCGCTGGTCTTGACCGTCAGCTTCTCACCCTCATAGGTGGCGGAGACGGCGCACAGCGCGTTCTTGCCATTGTAGACGGCGTAGCTCGTTTTGACCACGGCCTTGGAGATATCCTTGCCCACGAAGCCGCACTTCGTGCAGACATGGTTTTCATCCCAGTCATGGCCTTCGTACCAGAGGGCCGCACCGCGATAGGTTGCGTGGCAGGTCTTGCAGGTCGTCAGGTAGTAGCCGGCGGTCGTGCAGGTACGGGTATCGACCGTCTCGGTCTCGTGTGCGATGCCGTCATCGCCGAAGTGATACATCTTCTCGCCGATCTGCTGCCAGCCGGTGACATAGTCGCCAGCCAGGAAGTACATCTGCTGCTCGGTGCCCTCGACGGTCATCCAGCCGGTGTACTGCGCGTCCTTGACGTTGATCATCTTGCCGCAGACCGCGCAGGCGGACTCGCCATTCTGATAGGTCGTCAGCTGGTGGCCTCTCGAGCAGCGGGACTGTAATGTCGTAGAATCGACAAGGCGGCCGTCTTTGCTGTCGTATGCCGAGACAAGCATTTCCTTGTCGTTGGCCGTGACGTACATGATCAGGCCCTCGTAAGCCTGCTCCTTGTAGGCAAACGAGAAATCGGAGGTCATCGCATAGTTGACGTTTTTGGACTTCTCGCCCAGATCGCCGCAAATGAAATAGGTCACGCCGTTTTCTGTGACGGGTTCGCCGTCCTTGGCCATGATGCGTGCATAGGAGTGGTCATGACCGGAGAAGACCGCGTCGATACCGGCGGCCTCTGCCGCAGCCGGGATCTGCTCATGGAACCGCTCGCTGCCGCCCTTGGTGTTCGTGTAATACGGCGGCTGGTGGATGGACAGGACCTTCCACATGCAGGTGCTCTGCGCCGCGTCCTGCTTGAGCCATTCGCAGGCTGCGCTCAGGTCGGCGCCGTTGTTGATGACGGCAACATAGACATCGCCATACTCCACGGAGTAGTAGTCTCTGCTCGGGAGCTGAAGGATATTGCTGGCAGTGCTGCCGCTGAAGTCGCCATAGTACTCATGGTTGCCGAGCGTGTGGATGAAGTCCACGTTCGGGAACGTGTGGTTAAACGCCTCCTGCATCTCGGCCCACATGGCGTAGTTGGTGCCATTGTCGACATAGTCGCCGGTCTGCAGGCCAAAGTCGATCTGCCTGCCCTGTTTCTCTGCAAGATCGCCGAGCTTTTCCAGCACCGCGATGCTTGCCTTGTCCTCTTCGCTGTCCGGATTGCCGGTCATCTGCGTGTCGCCCATGACGACGAAGGACGTGGTGTCCTGCGCAGCAGCGCTCGTGCGGAAACCGTGGGTCTCCGACCAGGTGCTGCCGTCGCCGACCTGGAACTCGTAGTCCGTGCCGGCCGTCAGGCCCGTGAGCTGAATGGTGTTGATATAAGCCGCATCCTTGGAGGTGGAGAAACCGGTGAGCGTAGAGGTGCCATCGGCCGTCTGCCAGGCATCCGCGCCCTTGACGCGGTACTGGACGACCGCTTTATCGGCCGTTCCGATGCCGGACAGCCAGCTGATGTTCTGGCTCGTGCTGCTGCTCTTGGATGCGTTGAGATTGATGCCGGTATAGCTCGTGCCGGCAGCGTCCGCCAGAACGGTGACCTTCGTCGCCTCGCCAACGCCCTTCGGGCCGATGGCCGTGAGCGTGCAGACCGTGCCGGCTTCCTTGGCCTTCATGGCATCGGTCGGAAGCAGGCCGTTGGCATCGGTCTTGCCGATCTCGTTGCCGTCGAGATACACGGTCACGCCGGCGGCGGGATTGCCGTCTTTTTCATAGACCGCGATCACGCTGGACATGCCGACCGCCTGCGGGCCGGGCTGGATGCTGTAGTACGCCGACAGCGGCAGACGCACCGCCGCCTGGGCCGCCGTGTAGGTCTTGCTGTTCGCTGCGGTGAGCGCAATGTTGGACACCGTGTACGTGAACTGGTTGACCGTCGTGTCCAGATACGGGTTGATATTAAATTTCAGCGTGGCCAGCTCGCCCTCGACCGGCGTCGCCGACTCAAGGTGCAGCGTCAGCATGGCCTTCTTAAAGCCGGTCTTGGTGTACACCAGTTTGCCGGTCACACCGTTGGCATAGGTCACCGTCGGCTGACCGATGTCATCGTTGAGGTTGAGCATCGTGATGTCCGCAGACCGGATCTTGCCGTCCGCCGTGACCGTCAGCGTATAGTCGCCGCCGAGCGGGACAAAGTTCGAGCCGCTGACGCTGACCGTAGCCGTGTCCTGCATATCACCGGCAACGACAAAGGCCATGGTCTTTTCGACCGTGTTGCCGAATGCATCGGACACGGAGACCGTCATGGTGTGCTTGCCGTTCTGGAGATTCAGACGGACAGTCGCATTTGCGTCGGAACAATCCGCTGACGTGATCGGCTCGCCGTCGATCTTGACCGTCGTCGCCTGTGCGTTGATGCCGGAGCGGTTCTGACCGTCCACATCATGATATTTTGCGATTGCTTCGATCGAGTTGGCGTTGATGACGGTGGCGCCGTCGCTCGTGAGTGTCTGGCCGTTGACCGTCATTTCATCGATGACCGGGTTATCCAGGTCGTCGAGGTTTGTGCCGTAAACAACGCGCAAATTATCGAAGTACACCGTACCATTGCGTTTGCCCGTAGGCATGTTTGCCGGCTGATATGACAGCCAAAACGCACCCTGTCCAGGGATGATGCTCAGGGGATGCTCCGGATTTTGATACTGCCAAAGCGACTGAATATCCTTAGATTTGCAATACATCCAGCCAGACCACGTGATTTTTGGCGAGGTGCTCTGTGCTGTCAAGAAACAATTCTTAAGGCTATAATCGCTTCCGTCCCAGTAGTAAACGTCGCAAGCAACAACATAATCCGGCGTTCCTTCCGGAGCATAGACCCAAACACCGATTTCTGTAGGATAGCCCTCAATCTTTATTTGATCGCCGCAATAGCGGACGTAGTAGTTGGCGTTTGAAATCCCGTTGTAAGAGGCATAGTCATAGTCCAATTCCAAGGAGTATTCACCGAAGCGAACCTGTCCGCCTTCCGCTGCTGTAGTCGTTTTCAAATTGCCGCAACCATACTCATCCATGGCTCCATTCGGCCAGAGATAATAGGTATAGCCGTTGGCGCGGAAAATGTCTGCAGCCGGAACTTCGCTGTCCCAGTTGCCCGTGAAGCGGTAGGGCGCTTTGAGCTCCACCGTCGTCGGATTGTCGGAATACGTGCCGCTGGTCGTGACCGTGATCGGGGACACTTTGCCAATATAGCCGCCATCGGGATTCTGACCGTGGTCCACAAAGTAATCACTGCCCCAGTGGTAGTGCGCGCAGGTCTGGCGCTGGCCGTTGATGGGCTCAAAGTCCATGAGCGTCACCGGCAGCTTGCCGATCTCCACGCTGACCTCCGCCGTCTTGGCGTGGTCGTTTGCGTAAGTAACCGTGACAGCCGCGTTCATCGTGCTGCTGCCGGTACCGGCCACGAACGTATTGCCGTCCATGTGGCCGACATCCTTATCCGACACGCCATCCGTTTTGGACTTGATTGTCCAATCGAAGTCACCGGCCTTGTAGACGATATCCATACCTTTGCACTTGGCCACGAGACCGAGATCCGACGTGGCACCAAAGTCCAGCGAGGCCGATGAACTGCCAAAGTACAGATCCGTAATGTCCGCGATCTTCACAGTCGTTGCGCCCTTGACGGCGCCATCCACAAGCAGGCGGGCCGTCACATCGCCCTTGTAATTCTTCGCGGGCGTGAACAGACCATTGGCATCGATCGTGCCGCTCTTAGCATCTGCGACCGCCCAGGTCACATTCTCCGGGAGCTCAGCATGGCCGCCGTTGGCGTCCACACCGATGGCCGAGAACTGGATCTGGCTGTTGGGCGTATAGATCGTATTGTTCGGAGAGAGGGAGGCATGATCGAACACGCCGTCGCTCTCCGCCGTGGAGACCAGCAGCAGCGCGCTCGAGACCGTGCGCTCCACGCCGTCGGACGGGCGGTTGCGGATCTGGAGGTCCGTGGTGCCCTCGCGCTTGGTGGCGCAGGTAGCGGAACCGCCGCCGTCGAGGTAGATCGCATTCACCACGCCCTGCGCATACAGGAACGAAACCACCTCATCGATCGTCATGCCGACAGAGTACGGGCTCTGGCGGCCGTCGGCCATAAAGGTCACGACCGTGCCGTCCGCCTTGATGCCGATGCAGTTGCGCGGCATGAGGTCCGGATTCCCGTCGTAGCAGGGCTGTCCATTCTTGATCAGATAAAACGGGCCGGAAATTGCTTCCAGAACGTCGGAGCAGTCCGCCCCGGCGTCACGGATGGCATAGGTACCGTCCTTCAAAACCGCAAAATACGGTTCCCACGTGCCGCCGTTGCCCGTCTGGATGACATTGCCCTCCATGATCAGGTAACCGGTCGGCTGCGCCGTCTGCATGTTGTAGTAGTCGCCATTCATGGCCATGATGACGTTGCCGCCGGTGGCCTTAGTATAGTTAGCCGCCTGCAGCGTCGTCTTTTCCAGGCTCCAGGTCATGTTGGCTGCCTTGTCCTTACGGGACGTAGGTGTGCTGTTTTCTGTATAATAACCGTTATACGAAGCCTTGAAAGTTGCCTTCGCACCCGGTGCGATCGTCGTCATAAAGCCGGCGATCTGCGCATTGCCTTCCTTGGTATTCAGAAAGACATCAGATTCCGTCACGCCGTCAACCAGCGCGTAATCCGTCTGACCAACGACGATCTTGTCACCGGCGGGCTTGACGGGGTCTACGGTGTTCACAGCCAGCGCCTGCGGGGCAATGAGTGTCAGCGTCATCAGGACAGCCAGCACAAAAGCCCAAGCTCTGTTTGCGAATCGGGTCGCTTTCACGACTCACATCAACTCCTTTTCTGTGTTTTTCTCTCTAAATTTGTCAGTTCAATATGTAAAAAAAGAAGAGATGAGGTTTTCCCATCTCTTCTTTGTGCTTTAGGGACCTATGATTTGTCTATTAGCAACCGAAGTCCTGATAGAAAAACATTTAATTGGCAGTGAGCTGCTTACTCCGCAAACGCGTTGTACAGGAACTCAACAGCCTCAGCACGAGTGCAGGTCTTGTCCGGGCTGAACGTGGTACCATCGTTGGTGCCGACAGTCAGGCCGTTGGCCCATGCCCACAGCACTTCGTTGTAGTACCAAGCGCTGGCCGGAACGTCAACGAACGGCATATCGTCAGTCGCGCCGTTCGCCAGCAGGCGGGCGATGAAGCTGATCATCTCGGCACGAGAGCAGTCCTGGTTCGGGCTGAACGTGGTGGCAGTGGTGCCAGCAACAATACCGCTATCAACAGCCCACAGCAGGGACTCTTCGTACCAGAAATCATCGGAACCGGAAGCCGGAACATCGGTGAAATTCACAGTCTTGATCGTAGCCTTCGGCTGGCCGGCAGCGTTCCACAGGAACTCGACCATCTCGGCACGGGTGCAGGTCTTGGTGGGCTCAAACGTGGTGGCAGTGGTGCCAACCGTGACGCCGTTTTCAACGGCCCACATCACGGAATTATAGAACCAGTCGCCTTCCGCAACATCAACGAACTTCGGGCCAGCGGGCACGGTCGGCTGCGTCGGAGTGGTCGGGGCAGTCGGAGTGGTCGGAGTGGTCGGGGTAGTCGGGGTGGTAGCACCGGTCGGGGTGGTAGCACCGGTCGGGGTAGTAGCACCAGTCGGCGCAACGGCCGCCAGTGCTGTCGTGGCGAGCAGGCAGACTGCCACCAGAAGCGTCAGCACGATTGTCAGGGTTCTTTTCTTGGACATGCTTTCTTCCTCCATAAAAATTTTTTGGTTGCAAATTCTTGCCTTCGGCAACACGATTGCCGCATTTTGAAACTAGGTAGAATTTAACATGCTCATCGTATCACAACGTATCGTATTTTGCAACCCTATTTTGGACAAAAAACGAAGTTTCCCGCGGTTAACTCTACCCGCAAGGGTAAGTAGAAACAAAACCGCGGCTGCAAAATGTAAATTACGGAAAGCATGCACATTTTCCCTGTCGATTTGGTTTGACACACGCTCGCACATACTTTTATAATTAGATCACCCTGAAGTGCCGGCGGCGGATGCCGTTTTGATGCCGAAACAATGTAATTTTGACCCAAAGGAGGCGGTAGCATGATCCAGATCCTGATCGTGGACGACGAGAAACCGATCTGCGACCTGATCCAGATGAGCCTGACCCGCGCCGGCTATCACTGCATGTGCGTGTACGACGGGCTGGCCGCAGCGGATATTCTGGAGCGGAATGTATTTGACCTCATTTTGCTCGACGTGATGCTGCCGAACGCCGACGGCTTCGAGCTCATGGAATATATCCGCCCGCTGGGCATCCCGGTCATTTTCCTGACTGCGCGCGGCTCGGTCGACGACCGGGTGCGCGGCCTGCGCATGGGCGCGGAGGACTATATCGTCAAACCTTTCGAGGTCGTGGAGCTGCTCGCGCGCGTGGACGTCGTGCTGCGGCGCTACAACAAGACCGATGCCGTGATCGAGATCGGCGGGCTGCGCATCGACACGCGCGCCATGCAGGTCTGGCGCGGTGCAGAGGAGATCAGCCTGACGCACAAGGAATATGACCTGCTGCTGTTTTTCGCGCGCAATCCCGGCACTGCACTCTACCGCGAGACGATCTACGAGCACGTCTGGGGCGGCGAGTACAGCTACGGCAGCAAGACCGTGGATCTGCACATCCAGCGGCTGCGCAAAAAGGTCGGCTGGGAAAACCGGCTGCTGGCCGTGAACAAGGTCGGCTACCGGCTGGAGGTATGAGCGCATGAAGTTTCGCGCAAAGCTCACCATTGCCATGGTGCTGCTGCTGTCGCTGACGTACGGCATCGGCGGCAGTCTCATGATCGCGCAGTCGTTTTCCGCGTCGATCGACCGCGAGCGCGACGCCGCCGTGCAGACCTACCGCATGGTCGTGGACGTGCTGGATCTGCTCGGCGACAACGCCTCGCCCGGCACGGCGGCCAACACCGTCGCGCTCGTGCTGCACAAGCTCGGCAGCGGCGGGTCGAGCACGGTAGCGCGCATCCGATTCGGCGCACAGATGACCACAACGGGCGACACCGCGCTGCTCGACGCCGCGCCGGAGCCGGCAGACGACGGCACAGGCGTCACGCGCATCGTGCGCGCCGGCAACGGCCGGCACTACCTCATGCTCGGCGCCACGGCCGACGGCACGACCGTCCAGCTCGCGTTCGACGTGACGGAGACCTATACCGTGCGCCAGACGCAGCAGCGCGCGTACCACACGACGTTCGTGATCCTCATCGCCATCGGCGCGGCCGTGTCGTGGGTCACGTCCTATCTGCTGACGCGCCCGCTCGGCACACTTTCCCGCGCGTCGCGGGAGCTGGCGCGCGGCAACCTCAGCTACCGGGCGCCCGTGCGCTCGCGCGACGAGGTGGGGCAGCTGGCATCCGACTTCAACCGTATGGCCGGGCAGCTCGAGCAGAACGTCAACCGCATTCAGGAGAGCATGGCGCTGCAGGAGCGGTTCATGGCCGACTTCTCGCACGAGATGAAAACACCGATGACCTCCATCATCGGCTATGCTGACCTTCTGCGCAGTCAGGTGCTCACGCCCGACGAACAGATGGACGCGGCAAACTATATCTTCTCCGAGGGCAAGCGGCTCGAGGCACTGGGGCTGAAGCTGCTGGACATGCTCTCACTCGACCAGTCGAAACTCCAGCTCGTACCCGCGAGCCCGGCCGACCTCGTGGCAGGGCTTCTGGAGCACCTCAAGCGCGTGTACGCCCAGAAGGGTATTGCCCTGCAGTACCGCACGGCAGAGGGCACGTGCTTTCTCGAGCCGGATCTATTTAAAACTCTGCTTGTGAACCTGATGGACAACGCCCGCAAGGCGCTCGACAACGGCGGCTACATCTACGTCTGGCAGGAGATGCTGCCCGACGGCTGCCGCGTGCGTGTGCTCGACAACGGCCGCGGCATTCCCCCGGAGGCGCTCACACATCTGACAGAGGCATTTTACCGCGTGGACAAGTCGCGCTCGCGCGCGCAGGGCGGCGCGGGCCTTGGTCTGTCGCTGTGCAATGAGATCGTACAGCTGCACGGCGGCACGATGCAGTTTGAGAGCCGCGTCGGCAACGGCACGGTCGTGACCGTGGAGCTGAAAGGAGGCCGCGTATGAGACCGCGGATGCGCACCGCGCTGGCAGTCGCGCTCGTGCTAGCGATCGCGGCGGGCGGATTTTTCCTGCCAAACCTTGTGGCCGCGCGGCTCGACCGCGCGGATCAGGACACGGCGTTTTCCCTCAGCACCGGCGACGAGCAGGGTCCGGCCACCGTTCTGCGCCGGAAACTGACCGACGGCATGCAGAACCTGTTTTACGGCGCCGAAGATCCCGTCGAGCTCGACGAGAGCGCCGCGGCGCACACGCTGGCCGAGATGACGCAGTACGCGCAGGAGCTTCTGGGCGCGCTGGAAAAGGACAGCGCGCTGTTCGGCGGCGGCTTTTCCGTGGAGGAGGGCGCGACCGTCCAGTACGCGAGCTACGGCAGCGGCTTCGTCCTCTGGGGCATCGCGCTGAGCAATCCGCGCGGCGACACGGCGTCCTTCCTGCTCGATGATGCGACCGGCTGCGTGCTGGCGCTCAGTTATACGTTTTCGGACAGCTATGCCTTCCAGATCCGGCAGAACGACCTGTGGGATTACCTGCTGCGCGTGTTTGAAACCCGCGTCGGCGCCACGGTCGCGGCCGCGCTCGGCGTGCCGTACGACGAGGTGCAGATCCCGATGCCGGAAGCGGCGAAAAAAATGCTCGGTCTGCGCACAAGCGGTGGAAACACCGTTCCCCTGCAGCTGCTCAACGCCGGAAACGAGGGCAGTTACAACGACGGCATGGACAGCAGCATCACCGACTACCTGCAGTTTTATGACCCGGACGCCGACACGGCCTTTTCCCTGCCGGCGTGGCGCGTGGAAAATACTTTGTATTTCAACGCACAATGATGCCGTTTCGATGCCAAAGCGTTGCCGGACGGATCACAGTCTCCGCTAAGATGAGGTCATACCCGCTTCGCGGAGACTTTTTTCGTCAGGAGATGTCCATCATGCAGATACAGGATCAGCCTCACATTGGCGTGCTCGGCGCAGACCCGGCCGCCATCACACAGTTCCTGCGCCGCGTGCAGGCGCTAGGCGGAGAACACGCCGTCCTGCTGCCGCTGAGCCCGGCGGCCGTGCCGGACTGCGAACCGTATCTGTGCGGAGCGTCCACACAGCCGCCCCTGCCGAAGCTGCGCGCAGCGGCGGAGGTGCTGGCCGCCTCCGGCTGCACGGTCATCGCCGTGCCGGACAGCGCGGGCATTTTCTGCGAGCAGCTTACGGCAGCGGCCGGCGT
>ERZ772858.817-NODE-817-length-37340-cov-7.029154_pt1 | contig 37340 bp, 27 predicted proteins | sample MGYA00512136_ERZ772858 | MGnify/ENA primary metagenome ERZ772858 (study PRJEB29015, sample SAMEA2737726) | human gut metagenome | biome: human gut; feature: human-associated habitat; material: faeces | place: China | collected 2012 ...
AAATCCCATTGCCGTAGGCAATTTTTAATGGATTTTTGCGCGTGACTGTGAAGGTGCTGAACAGTTACAATTTGAAGAGAAAACAGGAGAGAAAAATGATAGGAATTGCTCCACAGGAGTGGAAAACAGATCTTCCGGAGTTTTGTGAAAAAACGAGGGATTTTTATGCAGGAAAGATGGATAAGGGCTCATATAAGGGCTTTTCAGGACGTTACGGCAGTTATGCACAGAAAGGCGGCGCGGCGAGCATGCTGCGTCTGCGTATGACGGCAGGATGTGTGTCGAAGGAGAAGCTTGCATTTATCGCAAAGGCAATCCGTGCATATCAGGTAAATATGGTACATTTTACGACTTGTGAGAGCGTGCAGTTTCACAATTTGGATGAGAAATCAGTCTGTGAATTGATGGAGCAGGCACTCGATGCCGGGATCGTGACGATGGGCGGCGGCGGGGATTTTCCGCGAAATGTGATGTGTTCTCCGCTTTCCGGCGTGGAAGAGGGCGAATATTTCGACGTTATGCTGTGGGCGAAGGCGGCGGGAGAATATCTGATGACCTTTATCAATGCGGAAAAGATGCCGCGCAAGCTCAAGGTCTGTTTCTCTAATTCACCGGCGAATGTGACGCACGCGACCTACCGCGATCTAGGATTTGCGGCTTGTCCGGACGGAACGTTTGATGTGTACAGTGCAGGCGGCCTGGGAAACAATCCGCAGTTTGGCGTTAAAGTTGCTGAGGGCGTTGCGCCGGAGAAGATTCTTTATTACATTAAGGCGATGTGGCTGACATTCCGGGCATATGGCAATTACGAAAACCGCGGAAAAGCGCGTACCCGGTATATGCAGGAAGCGCTCGGCGGAGCGGAAAATTACCGGAAGGCGTATCAGGAGAAGCTTCAGGAGGTACTGGCATCCGGGGAACAGCTGGATCTTTCACGTGAGGAAGTGATGGCAGCGGCAGGAATGAAAGAAAAGCAGGGCAAAACAGGCGATGGAAGCAGCGCGTCGGGAGAACGTGTGCTGGAGCAGAAACAGCCGGGACTTTATACGGTTATCTGGCATCCGATTGGCGGACAGCCGCGCCCGGAGACGCTGGCATCCCTGGGAGAACTGATGCAGTCGATTGACGGCACAGAGCTTCGCTTGGCACCGGATGAAACTGCTTATATCATCAATTTGACCGGAGCAGAAGCAGAGAAGATTCTGGAGGCGACGAAGGAGACGGCTCAGACAAAGTTTGAGACATCGGTAAGCTGTATCGGTGCGTCGATCTGTCAGGTTGGTGCACGCGATTCGCAGGCTCTGTTACAGGCGTGTGTAAAGGCGGTCGGGGAGGCACAGATCCCGGACGGCGCACTTCCGCAGATTCATATTTCCGGATGTCCGTCTTCCTGCGGTACCCACCAGACTGGACCGATGGGATTCCGCGGAGGCGTGCGGATGGCAGATGGCAAGGCACAGCCGGCATTTGTATTTTATCTGGGCGGAAATGAGGTACAGGGAAAAGAGACGATGGGACGTGAGTTTGGCACGATGTTTGAGAGCGAGATTCCGTCGTTCTTAGTCAAACTTGGAAAAGAGATTGCGGCAAGGGGGCTTGATTTTGAGAGCTACCGGACGCAGTACCCGGATGGGATTGAGAAGGCTGCAGCGGAATACTTAGCTTAGAAGAACCTATTTTGAGTTAAAACATCGTTAAATCCGTGACAGACGTTATAAATTTATCAAATGTCCGCGAGTGACGTACAAATGTATTTTTCTTGCGGAAAAATGTTGATTTTTTGTTTGTTTTGTTATAGGATAGACAAGAATTACAGCGGCAGAGTGAAAACGTGTTGCAGAGCAGGAGCTTCCTATCCAAACTCCATCCTGCCATGAGAAGCTGAAAAAGCCGCTGTCAGAAGAGGAGAAAAACGATGAACATGGAAAAGAAATTACGTGTAGGCATTCTGGGAGCAACTGGTATGGTAGGTCAGCGTTTCATCACGCTTCTGGCAAATCATCCGTGGTATGAGATTACTGCGCTGGCAGCAAGCCCGCGTTCTGCAGGAAAAACATATGAGGAGGCAGTCGGCGGACGCTGGAAAATGCAGACCCCGATGCCGGAGTGTGTGAAGAAGATGGCCGTTATGAACGTAAACGAGATCGAGAAGGTAGCATCCGAAGTTGATTTTGTGTTCAGCGCCGTAGATATGACAAAAGAAGAGATCCGTGCGATTGAAGATGCGTATGCAAAGACAGAAACACCGGTTGTTTCCAACAACAGCGCACACCGCTGGACACCGGATGTTCCGATGGTAGTGCCGGAGATCAATCCGGAGCACTTTAAGGTGATTGAGTTCCAGAAAAAACGTCTGGGAACCAAGAGAGGCTTCGTAGCGGTAAAACCGAACTGCTCCATCCAGAGCTATGCACCGGTTCTGACTGCATGGAAGGAATTTGAGCCATATGAGGTAGTAGCTACGACGTATCAGGCAATCTCCGGAGCTGGCAAGACGTTCAAAGACTGGCCGGAGATGGAAGGCAACATCATCCCGTACATCGGCGGTGAGGAGGAGAAGAGTGAGCAGGAGCCGCTTCGTCTCTGGGGAGAGATCAAGGACGGCGAGATCGTGAAGGCATCCGAGCCAGTGATTACCTGCCAGTGCATCCGTGTACCGGTTCTGGACGGACATACAGCAGCCGTATTTGTAAAGTTCAGAAAGAAACCAACCAAAGAGCAGCTGATCGAGAAGCTGGTTAATTTCAAAGGACTTCCGCAGGAACTGGAGCTTCCGAGCGCACCGAAGCAGTTCATTCAGTATCTGGAAGAGGATAATCGTCCGCAGGTACAGCTGGATGTCAACTATGAGAAGGGCATGGGCGTATCTGTTGGCCGTCTGAGAGAAGACAAAGTTTACGATTGGAAGTTTGTAGGTCTCTCCCACAACACACTGCGCGGCGCAGCCGGCGGTGCGGTACTGTGTGCAGAGCTTCTGACCGCACAGGGATATATCCAGGCGAAATAAAGAAATCTGTTCAGAGAATCCGTGAAATAGAAAATTAAAACTGATAAAAGTAAGAACTGCCGCCCAGTGGAGGAGAAGCTGTTTGAAAAACGATGGCTGACTCTGCTCTGGAAGGCAGTTTTTATTTGTGTCATAGGAAACATGTGTGAACAGTGACGAACCTTGAAATTTTTATAATTAGATTTGGAAAAATGGGTGTGCATGAGGGGAAAAGTATTGTATACTTGTAACTGTCCAGTAGGTCTGCGCATTATAAATCAGCTATTTATAAGTTAGACAGATTTATTCTGACAAAAGTAAGCATAAAAAATGCGAGAAATATTTTTCGGATTCTAAAAATTAAGGGGGATTTGGCATGGTTGAGAAGACAATCTTTGGAACAATGGAAGATGGCAGAGAGGTCATTCGTTATACATTGACGAATCAGAATGGCGTTTCTGCATCCTTTTTAGATCTGGGTGCAATCTGGTCCACGATGCTGGTGCCGGATCGGAATGGAGAGATGGCGGATGTCCTGCTGGGACATGAAACAGTAGCAGACTGCCTGATAAGCGATGGACATCTGGGCGAGGCTGTTGGACGAAATGCAAACCGGATTGGCGGCGCGGCGTTTACGTTAAATGATAAAAAATACGAATTGACGGCGAATGATGGTCCGAACAATCTGCACAGCGGTATGGATTTCTACCGGAACCGTATCTGGGCGGCGGAATATGAGACGGGCATTAATCAGGTTTCTTTTACACTGGAAAGCCCGGACGGCGATCAGGGATATCCGGGAAATGCCTCGATCCGTGTGACCTACACGCTGACAGATGAAAATGAAGTAAAGATTCATTACGAGGGGATCTGCGATCAGGATACTATTTTTAATATGACAAATCACGCGTATTTCAATCTGGCAGGTCATGAGAGTGGTCCGGCGCTTTCACAGATGGTTTACATTGACAGTGATGCGATCACGGCGGTAGACAAGGTGCTGATCCCGACCGGTGAGATCCGCAAGGTGATGGGAACTCCGATGGATTTCTCGGATTTCAAGCCGATCGGATGCGATATTGAAGCGGATTATGATCAGTTAAAACTGGGCGGCGGCTACGATCATAACTGGATTCTCAACCATGAGGCGGGTGTGTCCAGTCTGGCGGCGGCTGCGATCGATGAGGAGAGCGGGCGCAAGATGGAGGTATACACTGATCTGCCGGGAGTTCAGTTCTACACGGGCAATTTCCTGGACGGACAGGTTCCGGGTAAGGGCGGCGTGAAGTATGCGAGACGCCAGGGATACTGCTTTGAGACTCAGTATTACCCGAACGCAGTCAACATGCCGGGATTTGCATCCCCGATCGTGAAAAAGGGCGAGAAATACGATACAACGACCAGTTATAAATTTATGACGGTTTAAATTTGTATTTGATTTGTGATCATTTTGACATAGGATAGAGATTGACATGAGTGAGACAAACAACAAGGGAGTAAAAGTGCTGGCATCTGCCAGCCTTTTATTTGTAACAATTATCTGGGGCAGCGCGTTCGTTGTGATGAAAAATTCGATGGACGCGATCACACCTACATACCTTTTGGCGTACCGGTTTACGATCGCGGCGCTTGGGATGGCGGCTCTTTTCTGGAAACAGATCCGGGGAATGTCGATGCTGGAGTTTAAATGCGGCGCACTGGCGGGATTGTTTCTATTTATCAGTTATTATTTTCAGACGTATGGGCTGAAATACACGACCGCGAGTAAAAATGCGTTTATTACGACGTTGTATGTGGTGATCGTACCATTTCTGGCATGGGCGGTTAATCATGTGCGCCCGAAAGCAAATAACCTGATCGCAGCGGGATTTGCTGTTGTGGGATTGGCGCTTTTATCGCTGAAAGGCGATCTGTCGGTCAATTTTGGTGATTTCCTGACGCTGGTGTGCGGCATCTGCTTTGCGGTTCATATGATTTTTCTGGATCGCTTCACGGCATACTGCACTCCGATCCGCCTGACGGTCATGCAGATGGGAACAGCGGCGGCGTGTTCGTGGGTGCTGGGGCTTCTCACGGAAGGAGCGTTCCATCCGGAAGTATTTACACTGCCGGGAGTAGCAGTTTCGATGCTGTATCTGGGACTCGCATCCAGTATGCTCTGTTTTCTGCTTCAGACAGTGGGGCAGAAATATCTGAGCGCCAGCACCTCCTCGATTCTACTGTCGTTTGAATCGGTGTTTGGACTTCTGTTCTCTGTCTGGCTGCTGCATGAGGAGCTGACGTTGCGGATGCTAATTGGCTGTGCGCTGATGTTTGCGGCGGCGATTCTGGCGGAGTGGACGCCGAAGCGGAAAAGGAATTAGACGAAATTAGGTACTGAACAGTTACGAAATTAGTAAGATAGGAGCAGAACAACGTGGCAAAATCGTTATTTATAGCCGAGAAACCGAGCGTGGCGCGTGAGTTCGCAAATGCACTCAAGGTAAATGGACGATCGGTGGATGGCTATATTGAGTCGGAAAATGCGGTTGTGACCTGGTGTGTTGGACATCTGGTCACGATGAGCTATCCAGAAGTATATGATATGAAATATAAGCGCTGGAGTCTGGAGACACTTCCATTTCTCCCGAAAGAATGGAAATATCAGGTTATCGACAGCGTGAAGAAACAGTTTGGAATCGTGAGCGGTCTCTTAAACCGGGCGGATGTAGATACAATCTACGTCTGTACCGACTCGGGACGGGAGGGAGAATATATCTACCGCCTCGTCGCGCAGATGGCTGGCGTGCAGGGCAAGAGACAGAAGCGCGTCTGGATCGATTCACAGACGGAGGAAGAGATTCTGCGCGGCATCCGCGAAGCGAAGGATCTGTCCGAATACGATCATCTGGCGGATTCGGCATATCTGCGGGCAAAAGAAGATTATCTGATGGGAATTAACTTTTCCCGCGCACTGACGTTGAAATATGGACCATCTGTTTCTAACTATATGCGAAGTTCTGACCGGACCGTGATCTCAGTCGGACGCGTCATGACCTGTGTCCTCGGTATGGTAGTCCGCCGGGAGAGGGAGATCCGGGAATTTGTCAAAACGCCATTTTACCGCGTGATTGGTACATTCGGACCGGCAGGCATCTCGATTGACGGCGAATGGCGGGCGGTGGAAGGAAGCCGGTACTATGGAACGCCTTGTCTGTATAAGGAAAATGGTTTTAAGGAGCGAAAGGACGCGGAGGCGCTGATTGCATGGCTGTGGGAACGCGAGAATGGAAGCGAAAATTCGGGAGTCATGCAGTCAGAGGTCAGCGACGCAGGAAAAGCGAACGCGGGTTTAATGGGCGTATATAATACTTCGCAGGGAACCATTTTAAAAGTGGAAAAGAAAAAGGAAACCAAAAATCCACCTCTTCTCTATAACCTGGCGGAGCTCCAGAATGATTGTTCTAAAATGTTTAAAATCAGCCCGGATCAGACCCTGAAAGTGGTGCAGGAGCTGTATGAGCGAAAACTGGTTACCTATCCGCGAACGGACGCGCGTGTGCTTTCAACGGCGGTGGCGAAGGAGATCAGTAAAAATATCGGCGGTCTGACGCATTATGAGCCGCTGGCGGCATTTGCATCGGAGGCGATGCAGGCGGGGCTGTGGAAAAACATAGCAAAAACGCGCTATGTCAATGATAAGCAGATTACCGATCACTACGCAATCATACCGACCGGACAGGGACTCGGTGCGCTGCGAAGTCTCCCAGAGTTGAACCGTAAGATTTACCAGGTGATTGTGCGCCGTTTCTTAAGCATCTTTTATCCGGCGGCGATTTACCAGAAATATGCGGTTGAGATTGAGGTAAAAGGTGAACATTTCTTTGCCGGTTTCAAAGTATTGAAAGAAGTGGGATATCTCAAAGTGGCAGAAATTCCGAAAAAGAAAAAGGACACTGCCGGGGAAGGTGTCGGCAGAACGAACCGTCTTGAAACAGGTATAGATGGAAATGATGCGGAAAATCCGGCAGGAGAAGCAGATGGAACGGACAGCAGCCAGCCAAAGGTAATTGACGCGTCCCACCCAGAGTTTATCCAGATGCTGGAACAGCTCAAAAAGGGGATGAAAGTGTCACTGGATGATTTGCAGATTAAAGAGGGCGAGACGTCTCCGCCGAAGCGTTATTCCTCCGGTTCGATGATTCTGGCGATGGAAAATGCCGGTCAGCTTATCGAGGACGAAGAGCTGCGCGCTCAGATCAAGGGCAGCGGCATCGGAACGAGTGCAACCCGCGCGGAGATCCTGAAAAAGTTGTTCAACATCAAATATATGGCGCTCAATGAAAAAACGCAGGTTATCACGCCGACCTACCTGGGCGAGCTGATTTACGAGGTTGTACACACATCCATGAAGCAGCTTCTCAACCCGGAATTGACGGCAAGCTGGGAAAAAGGTCTGACCTATGTGGCAGAGGGCAGCATCACGCCGGATGAATATATGCAGAAATTAGAGCGCTTCGTTATCGGACGCACTTACAATGCGGTTCATATGGGAAATGCGTATGGGCTGCGGCCGGCGTTTGATGCGGTTGCTGTGTTCTACCAGAATGCAGAGAAAGAGAAGAAGAGTTCGAGAAGTGCGAAGAGCGCGGGAAATATGAAAGCTGCAAGAGCGACAAAAGCTGGAACCAAATAGCTTATTTATAATAATAGAATCAATTGAATTTTAGGAAAGGCAATGATCATGAAAAAAGAAGAAATGAAAATCACAGAATTATATGATTTAACCCATACGCTGGCTTCGGATTATCTGAAACAGTTTACATACCCGTGGGAGGCACTGGCAGGTCTTAGTGATTTTATCATCGAACTGGGAAACAGCCTGGATCCGGCAGAATATGAGAAACGCGGTGAAAACATCTGGGTTCATAAGACAGCGAAGGTATTCGACAGCGCCTATCTGCACGGACCGGTCATCGTCGGCAAAGACGCCGAGGTGCGCCACTGTGCATTCGTCCGTGGCAGCGCCCTGATCGGAGAAAGTGCGGTAGTCGGAAACTCCACTGAGCTTAAAAACGTCATCCTGTTCGACAAAGTACAGGTACCGCACTACAACTACGTCGGAGACTCCATCTTAGGCTACAAATCCCACATGGGCGCCGGTTCCATCACCTCCAACGTAAAATCCGATAAACTTCTGGTAGAAATCCACGCCGAAGACGGCAAGGTAGAAACCGGACGCAAAAAAATCGGCGCCATGCTCGGTGATAACGTAGAAGTAGGCTGCGGCTCCATCCTAAATCCAGGTAGCATCATCGGACGCGGCACCAATATCTATCCGCTTTCCAGCGTGCGCGGCGGGGTGGATGCAAACTCCATTTATAAGAAGCAGGGAGAAATTGCTAAAAAAGAAGTGCGCTGACAAATCTCTATATTGAACGGTTTTTATACTAAATGAAACACATCCACCAGCAAAATTTCTGCCAGTCCATAATAAGTCACAACCGCTACCAGATCATTCACCGTCGTGATAAGCGGACCAGACGCAACTGCCGGGTCAACCTTCAGCTTGTGAAACAGCATCGGCACCAGTACGCCGACCAGGCTGGAGATTACCATTGCGGTCAGAAGAGAGATGCCGACACAGCCGGAAAGTGCAAACGAGAAGAAAAGACTCTTCTGCTTCATAATATGGATGAAAATGCCGATTACGACGAACGAAGCCGAGCCGAGCAGCAGTCCATTTAAAAATCCGATTCGCATTTCCTTGAATACAAATCCCAGCTTCTGCATCGCGGAGATATCCTCATCCATCAGGACACGGATGGTGACAGCCAGCGACTGGGTGCCGACATTGCCTGCCATGTCGAGGATCATCGACTGGAAGCAGATAAGAAGTGCGATACGGTCAACGATCGGCTCGAAAATGCCGACTACTGAGGAAACCCCCATGCCGAGGAAGAGCAGCAGCACCAGCCACGGGAGACGTTTTTTCAAACTCTGCAACAGTGGTTCGTGCAGATCCTCTTCCGAAGTAAGACCTGCCAGCTTTGCGTAGTCATCACCCATCTCGTCGTCGATCGCCTCGGCGATGTCCTCGTAAGTGATGGCACCGATGATCTTATGGTTCCGATCGAGTACAGGGATAGAATCCTCGCTGTAATCGATCAGCTCTTCCATACAGTCCGAAGATTTTTCATCCGCGTACACATACGGATAGGAGGTACTGATAATGTCCTCCAGCTTCATGTACTCACGGGCAGTGATTAAATCCTTCAGCTCGATCGCACCGAAATAGCGCCCATTTTCGTCTTCGACGTAGATGGTGTCGATGTTGTCGTTGTCCTCCGCCTGGGAGATCAGATGGCGCATTGCCTGCTTGATCGTACAGTTATTGGGAATGACGATGTAGTTGGTCGTCATCCGGCTACCGATCTGTTCCTCATCGTAGGAAAAGATCAGGTGGATATCATCCTTAGATTCCTGATCCATGCGCGCGATCAGGGCTTCTTTTTCCTCCGGATCTAAATTTTCGAGGATATCGACCGCCTCATCGGCATCCATCTCTGCCAGAACGGCTGCCGCCCGGTCAAGTCCCAGCTCATGCAGATAAGGCGCCGGTTCATCGAGATAGGTGAAAATCTCTGCCGTCATTTCCAGAGAGAGAATATTGTAGAGGCGTTTCCGGGTCGCAGTGTCCAGTGTTTCCAGAACCTCGGCAATATCGTTTGCATGGTAATTGTCGAGGTCATCCCGGATCACGCTTGCCGGTTTTCCGCTGCGGATGATCGCGCGGATATTTTCTTCAAAATTAGCATTATGCTCTGCGGTTGCGGCGATCGGAGCCGTTTCCGGGGAGCTTGTTTTCTTTTCGTCCATTTCTGGAATCTGATTCATATTTGGTTCCCTCGCTTTCTGTCGTTCTATTTAATGCCGTTTGGGACGTACAGGGCGAGCAGTGCGGGGATAAAAAAATCCACCGCCAGTCGGGAACAGGATGAAATGCCGCAGATGGCAGTTTCAAACCCGCGCCAGGGCGATGGACAAATATATATGAAAACCAATCGTACCGGGAAACGGTCAGCATTGAAGCACCCGCCTGCTAAAGCAGGCGGAAATGTGCTGCCAGACAGCCCGATTCACACTCAAAAAGACCCTGCGGCAGACCAACAGTCTGGTACGCATGGTTGGAATTCATAGTTTGATTTTGCCCATCGCGACGACTTCGCCCGTTGCTGTCACAACTGTCCATGTGGTTCTCCTTTCTGAATTTTTAAAAATTGCAGTTTTATTAAAGCACGGAATTTTATGAAAGTCAAGCCGGATTTTCCAGCACTCGGATGCCTTTTAAGATAAAGTCCTCTGTCAAGATTGCCATCTGTTCTGTGGATTCCTTCATGCCGCTTTCGATCCAGTACTGAACGGTACCGACACAGCCGGAAACGATAAAGGCGGAAAATGCCGCGAGCGTATCCGGATCGCTGGAACATTTGAGATCCAGCCAGCCTTTTAAACATTTATCGCTGACAATGCGTTTCAGGCGGTTGACAAAATTCAGATCACCGTTTTCTCCTATTAAGATAGAAACAATCTCTGCATTTTCCTGTACAAGAGGAAATAGTTCTGAGAGTGCGAGGGAAGGGCGCGCTACCAGTTCGGGAACGGGATGGTGCGTCAGGACAGACTCAACCTCCTCGATCAGTTCATTTTTGATCTGATCCATCAGGTCAAAGACATCTTTATAATGAAGATAAAAGGTGCCGCGGTTGATGTCAGCCATCTCGGCGAGTTCGCGCACCGTGATATCCTGAATTTTTTTTTCTTTGAGGAGGCGGGTTAAGCATTCTTTTAACTGGCGTCTCGTCTTTCGTACACGCCGGTCGAGTATTTCTTCTTTCATAGTGACTTCCTTTCTGAACGTTTCCAGACGGGGAAACGCCGTATGACTGTGTATCGGAGGCTGTGGATGAAGGGAGTGTTAAAAATAAGTAAAAATGGGCACACCAGATACAAAAAACAAACATAATGTGATGAAATGTTGATTAAAATACAACTGACGTAAAAATGATTATTGTATTCATTCGAACAACTTAGTATAATGCATTATAGTTCAAAAATGAACAAATGTCAATTAAACAGACATGAGTTGTATATGCTCTATTTTAGATGTAACTGTTCACTGCGAAGAAGTCTTTTGTATGGAACGTTTCACAGACGGCAGGAGTGGCTGACAATCGTGAAAGGAACGGCTATGAGAACCTGCAGCATATGCGAAAGCAAAAGGAAATAGATACGAAGGTGGAATCTGGTATGAAAAATTTTGTCATTACAATCGGAAGAGAGTTTGGAAGCGGCGGACGAGATGAAGGCGAACCGTTTTCTTTTTAAGGTTCCGGCCAAGTGCAATCCGTTTACCGGTTATGGAAAGCCGATGAATGATACCTTGTTTGTCGTGCAGTCCCAGTTGATCCGGGAGTATGCGAAGAAAGGTCCATGCATTATCGTGGGACGCTGCGCTGACAAGATCCTGGAGGAGACAGAAGGGCTTATTTCTCTATTTATATATGCCCCGATGGAGGCGCGCGTGAAGGAGATTATGCGGCGTTACGAGACAGATGAAAAAGAAGCTGAATACCTGATCAAACAAGCGGATAAAATACGGAAAAATTATTATAATTTTTATGCAAAAAAGACATGGGCGGATAAAGCAAGTTATAATATGCTGATTGACAGCAGCCGGATCTCGGAAAAGGAACTGGCGGCGATGCTCCGGGCACTTTTAACGGCACGGGGAGTGGAACTGGAAACAGATGGATCCGATCAATAAGCATAAAGAAGAGTGAGGACAGCGTATGAAGGACGGAAGTTTGTGGATGAAGAAGGAAGAAAAACGGACGGCGCCGGGGTTAAAAAGGGCGCTGAAAGCGGTTCTGGGACATAAGATAGTACGGCTGGCAGGAATCGCAGGAGTAAGTCTCCTTTTCTCAGCGTCTGCCGCCCAGACAGTGCTTGCGGATGATGCGGGTGTCTGGCAGCCGGTGGAGAATGGTTATTATCTGGTGGGAATGGACGGTTCTTACCTGACGGGCTGGCAGCAGATGGGCGGAAAATGGTACCTGCTCGGAGCAGACGGTTTGATGAAAATGGGCTGGGAGCAGGAAAATGGAACCTGGTATTATCTGCAAGGGGACGGCGCGATGGCGACCGGCTGGCAGAATATCGACGGAAAATACTATTTCCTGAAAGACAGCGGCGCGATGGAGGGAACGACCTTCACAAAGGATGAGACGCAGTATACGATCAACGCGGACGGCAGCCTGGCGAACGCCAAAAAGAAGAAAAACACGGGCGGCGGCGCGTACACGCTGGCATTTCTGGATGCAGATACCCAGGCGATGGCGGACAGCTTAAATGAGCTAAAGGCGGACGCGTTTGACGGGGATGAGGAAGAAGATTACTATGACGATGACAAAAAAGATTACGATAAAGATGCCAGCTTTATTTTAAATGGAAAATTACAGCAGATCGCCGAACACCGTCTGGCGATGGCACGCAGTAAGGGCTATGGAAGCAGCCGGATCCCGGATGAAGGCACACTTGATGATTACCTCAAATCCATCGGGGAAAGCACTGCGAGACGTCATACGGAGATTTACCTCATCAACTGTGATGATGTGACGCAGGCAGAAGAAAAGCTTCTGCGTAATCACGACAGCGACGAGAAAAAGCGCGTGGACCGGGTGATTTATTATAAGGAAATGGGTGTTGCACATCAGCAGGTCGGCGATAAGCATTATTATATGATTATTTTGATGCGGTAAGGATCGCAATCATTGTATGACAGGAGCAAGCAGGCATGAAACTGAAATTTTTACATAAACGCAAAGAAGAAAAACAGACGGAAAAAGAAGCCTTCTCCCTGCCGAAATTCATCATTGAGCGGAGCAGGGCGATCGAGATTGTCTTTCTGGTTCTGGTGCTGATATCAGCGCTCATGGCGCCGTTTGTCGAGATCAACTATGATCTGACGGAATACCTGCCGTCGACCGTCCAGTCCAAACAGGGACTGGACCTGATGGAAGAGAAATTCGGCTACCCCGGCACGGGGCGCATCATGATTGACGATGTTTCGCTTTATGAGGCGAAAGCCTACAAGGATAAAATAGAGGCGTTGGACGGAGTCGATCAGGTCATGTGGCTCGATACATCGACCAGCGTATACGCGGCGGACGCATTTATCAACTTTAATAGTGTTGATGAGTATTACAAGGATAATACGGCGGTTATGGATATTGTTTTTGTAAACGGCGACACGGATAAGAGGACGTCCCAGACGATCGATGAGATCAAGGACATTCTCGGAGACAAGGGACATTACGTCGGCATGGCGGTTCAGAATAAATCGCTGCAGGAAAATGTTTCGAGCGAGATGAAGCTGATTATGACGCTGGCGGTCGTGGTTATTTTCCTGATTCTGACCGTGACGACGAACTCCTGGTTTGAACCGGTGCTGTATCTGACGGTCATGGGCGTGGCGATCGTCCTGAACAAAGGAACAAACCTGTTTATCGGGCGGATATCCTTTTTGACGAACAGTGTGTCGGCGGTCCTGCAGCTCGCCTGCTCGATGGATTATTCGATTTTCTTAAGCCACGCGTTTGCGAGGGAAAAGGCAAAGGGACTGGATCAGATGACCGCGTTAAGCAACGCGATCAATGAGGCATTAAACTCCATTTTCGCCAGTAGTCTGACGACGATCGTCGGATTTATCGTTCTGTGTTTTATGAAGTTTAATATCGGATTTGATATGGGACTCGTGCTGGCAAAAGGTATTGTCCTGAGTCTTCTGACAGTGGTGTTTTTCATGCCGGCGATGATTCTGCGTATGACGCCGATGATTGAGAAAACATCCCATCGTTCGTTCCTGCCGTCGTTTGATAAGCTCAGCCACGGTATCTACAACAGCCGCCGCATCGTGCTGATTCTGATTGCGGTGCTGGTGATCCCGGCATACACGGCGCAGAGCATGAACGATTTCCTCTACGGAAATGACGCGGTCGGCGCCAGCGAGGGAACGACGGTATATGAGGATGATGAGCTGATCACAGCGAAATTCGGACGAAGCAATATGATGATGGCAATCGTGCCGGATACTTCTTTTATCAAGGAAAAACAGTTCACGGATGAGCTGGAAGACCTGCCGTACATGAAGAGTGTAACGTCCTTGTCCGGGCAGCTCCCGGAGGGCGTACCGGAAGACTTTCTTCCGTACAGCATCACAAGCCAGTTACATAAAAAAGATTATGCGAGAATCCTTATTTACGTTAAGAGTAAGGGCGAGAGCAAGCTGGCGTACCAGTGCTCGGATGAGATCCAGGCGATCATGAAGAAATATTATCCGGAAAATTCGTATCTGGTCGGCACAACACCGTCCACACAGGACATTCAGACGACGATCACGAAGGATTACAGCCGTGTCAATGTGATGTCGCTGATCGGCGTATTTCTGGTTGTCATGTGGAGTTTTAAATCACTGATTATTCCGCTCCTTATCATGATTCCGATTGAGGTCGCGATTTTCGTCAATATGGCGGTACCGTACATCGTCGGAGACACGATGATTTTCATTGGTTACATTATCGTAAGCTGTATCCAGCTGGGCGCGACCGTCGATTATGCGATTCTGACGACGAACAATTATCTGGAATGCCGCAAGACGATGGATAAGAAGGAAGCGGCGATCGGGACGCTGAATCTTAGTATTCCGGCGATTCTGACATCCGGTTCGATCCTGACCTGTGCCGGATATATTGTATACAAGGTATCGAGTGTCGCGGCGATCGGCGATCTGGGACATTTGATTGGACGGGGGGCTCTGATTAGTATGCTTTTTGTCTGCTCCCTGATGCCGGCATTTCTGGTATTGTTTGATCATATCCTGATGCAGAACGAATTTGAGAGGATTCATCTGTTTTTCAAAAAACGGCGCGAACGCCGCCATGCCCGTATGAAACGGGCGGCAAGACGCGTGGCTGGTGCCGTGTGGAAAGGGAAAAAGCCGCTGGTGGATTCAGTTACGTCGAAAAGAAAACAATTCGAAGCTGAAACGAAAGCGCTGGAAGATACAGAAATGACAGAGACGGGCGGTTCTCAAGAGAAAACAGATTCCGATGCGGAGGCGCGGGAGAAACACAGAAGAAAGCTCCGGCTACTCGGAAAAGTGAGAGAACGAAGAAAAGACCGGAAACGGAAGATGATAGAAAAAAGGGAGGCAGGAAGCCATGAAGAAGATCATTAGAAGAGGAGCGGCGGCGACGCTGGCAGCGGTTACGCTGGTAACGAGTGCGGCAGTTCCTGTCCGGGCGGCTGCACCAAGAGTTCAGGTAGATGAAACGATGTATGTCAATCTGGACTATTATGGAACGGCAACGCAGATCAATGTGGTCAAAGGCTGTACCACGAATGGACTGACCGAATATACCGATTATGGTACCTATGACAAGGTGGTCAACATGACGGACGACACGGCGCCGGAAATTGGCGATGGAACCGTCACATGGAAACTGCCGGAGAAGAATTCGCGTTTTTATTATCAGTGTACGATGCCGAAAAACAGCGTCGATCTGCCGTGGACGTTTGACGTTTCCTATAAACTTAATGGAGTGGAAGCGGATGCATCCAAACTGGCGGGGGCGTCTGGTCTGGTTGAGGTCAATGTAAAGGCGACCCCGAATGAGAAGGCGAAGGCGTATTATAAAAATAATATGGTGTTGACCGTGCTTGTGCCGGTGGATATGGAGAAATGCTATAGTGTCGATGCGCCGGGTGCGCAGGTGCAGTCGGTTGGAAGCTATCAGGCGGCAATGTTTGCGGCGCTTCCGGGCGAGGACGGCGATTTTACAGTCCGGGTCGGCACGGATAAGTATGAGAATATCGGAGTCATTATGATGATGGTTCCGGGGACCCTGGATGAGCTGAACCGCATCAAGGATCTGAAAGAGGCGAAAGATACCTGGCGCGAGGATGGAAACAAGATGTATGACAGCATGAATGCGCTGTTAAAGACGATGGAATCCATGAAGTCGGATGTTTCCGGCGTGAAGGGCGGTCTGGCAAATCTCGATCAGGCGCGTGGAACCGTCAGTGCTAACCGGAAACAGATCGAGGCGCTCTCGACACAGGCGCTTGCCGATCTGCAGGCGGTCACGGATCAGACGACGGTCATGATTCCGTATTTACAGACGGCGCGCGATGCGGTGACGGATATTAACAGCAACACACAGGCGCTTTCCAATACGATGGAAGATATGCAGGATGAACTAGATCGCCTGTATGACCGTCTGGGAAGTCTGAGCAAATCGCTCCGGTCGGCTTCGGATGAATTAAATAAGGGTCTTGTCAGCCAGCAGACGCAGGATGCGATCGAGAAAGATATTGTCCAGCGGACGGCGGAAGTCCAGAAAATTTTGGAAGAACTCGATAAACTTCTGGGACAGGGAAATACCTCCCTGGCGGTGACAGAACAGGGGATTGGAAGCCTGAATCAGAGTTTAGCCACGTTAGACGGCATGAAGCTGAAACGGATCCGCAAGATGAAGAGTGCGGAGAAGGAAGAGACATCTGTATCGTCGGAGGCGGCATCTGGAAACGGAAATGGTCAGACAGCGGGGGCGGCTGGCAGCGCAGATATCACGGATTCTGCAGGTGCCGCCGATCATGCAAAAACTACGGGTTCTGCAAATACCACGAATGACGCGGAAATGGCAGCAGGCACTTCGGCCTCTGGCTCAGCAGGAACAGAAAGTAAAGATTCGGCTGAACAGGAAGCAGCGGGCGCAGGCACAGCGTCTGGTGCAGCTGGTAACCAGGCGGAAAAAGCGGCTGAATCAGCGACAAAGACGGAAGAGAAGAATCCTGCTTCGACGGCAGACAAGGCAGAGGCGGATTCTGCTAAGAATTCGGGTTCCGCTTCGGAAGACAACTCCTCGGGTCAGGATGCAGAGGTGAATGCATTTGGAACCGAGGTTTCTGCGGGAGCCCTGACAGCCGGACCGTCCGGCGAGCCGGGAAGCGGCGGTGTCAATGATGCGAGCTGGGAAGATGAGATTGGCAATGCAGAAGATGATGTAGAGGAGGCGCTGGAGTCTTTGTCAGCGACTACTTATTCTGCGGATGCTGCAAGTCTGGTGGAAGAGACGAAGGGCATTTTCCAGAAAGTGGAGCAGGCGCAGAAAACTGCGAAAACGATTGTGAATAAAGTGAATGGTGCGTTCAAGACGGCGGGAGATATTACTGGCAAGACGGGTTCGACTTTATCGGCGCTCAGAAGTTCGACCGATGAACTGATCAATTTGCTGGATGATATGCGGGTCCTGATTGACACAACGGATAAATATGTGCCGACGATGCTGGATTCCCTGTCTGATTCTGAAGAACTGATGAACCGGCTGACCAGGGCGCTTTATACCACACATGATATGCTCAGTCTTTTGAATGATACGCTGATTTCGGCAGGTGATTCGCTGGATGCCGGAACCAAGGCAACGCTGCAGGGCATGGAGAAGATTCTTGATAAGAACCTGACCATGATCGATCAGCTTGCGGCGGTTCGGGAAGCGGGGGAAGACATGAAGAGTACGCTCGATGAGCAGATCGATAAGTTTGAGAATGAGAACAACTTCCTGAACATAGATCCGGAGGCGGAGAAGATTTCCTTTACCTCCTCGAAAAATCCGTCCCCGAACAGCGTGCAGATCGTCCTGCGGACCGATGAGATCAGCGATGATGATGAATCAACCGATATCTCCGATCAGGAGGCAGACGGCAGCAGTGAAGAAGGTCCGTTAAAACGGATGTGGAATGTGCTGGTGGCGATCGTGAAGGCGATTATTGAGATATTCCAGAATCGGTAAAAGATGCAGAATAAAAATAGATAAGAAAAAGAACTGCCGCATCAGCAAATGATTTGCTGGGCGGCAGTTCTTTTTAGTGGACCAGACGGGAGTTGAACCCGTGTCCAAAAACCAATTCCCTGTTCTTCTACTATCATAGTCCGTTCTTTGACATTCCCTCTATCCTGCGGAAACGAACATCCTCAGAACTTCAGTAGTTCCTGATACGCCTGACAGTCCGGAACCCGCCTGTCATCGTTTCTCACATATTCGATGCCAGATTCTTAAAGTGTGAGTGCTCTAAGGCTGACAACTGCCAAATTAGGCAGCGTATGCTAATTTGTTGTTAGCGTTTAATTTTAAGTTTGCCATTTAACGCATCGCATGCGGATAGCTTCACCAGCTTCATGATCCCTGTCGAAACCGGTACTGGCCCTTATATTTAGATCCTTATTATCATACCATGAAAGAGGCGGTCTGTCAATGTAGTGAAAACTCAAGAGAAAAATATCTTGACAAAATAGAAACAGCTGATATAATCGAGACTGTAATGATGAACCAGAAACGGGTTTATCTATATAAAGAAAGTGTTGAGAAGACCAGTAGGATTGTGGAACTGGACAGAGAACGGCGTCGCAGGAAAAGCCTGAAATAACAGAGGCAGGTGGCTGTGGGTGGAAGCGTCGGACAGGAAAACAAATCTGAATACCAGCTTTGAATGTCCCTTAATCGGGAACGGTGATTCCGTTATCATCAGAATGAAGTGGAATCGATCCGAAAGATCGATTCAATAAGGGTGGAACCGCGATTTATCGTCCCTTAGTCAGAAATATCTGGCTAAGGGATTTTTTGTTTCATAGGAAATTGCGTCCTATGAAACAAAAAACGCTCCGCGGGATGCGCACTCGCGCGAAGAAGCAACATGTCGCAAGCGACCGTGCTCGGCGCGAGAATGTGCCAAGACACATTCTTTCGTGGTTCTTCTGGTCAGGAAGCTTTTATTATTTCAGAACGAAAAGGAGAAAAAAGATGAAGATCACATTAAAAGATGGCTCTGTCAAAGAATATGCGAGCCCGATGTCCATCATCGACATTGCAAAAGACATCAGCGAAGGCCTGGCGAGAGTGGCATGTCTGGGTGAGGTTGACGGTAAGGAAGAAGATCTCCGTACCGTGATCGACCATGACTGTCAGTTAAATATCCTGACTGCAAAGGATGAGAAAGGTCTGGCAGCTCTGCGCCATACCGCCAGCCATGTAATGGCACAGGCTGTAAAACGCCTTTACCCGGAGACAAAACTTGCGATTGGACCATCCATCGCAGACGGTTTCTACTATGATGTCGATCCGGCTACCCCTCTGACTGCAGAGGATCTGCCGAAGATCGAGGCAGAGATGAAGAAAATCATCAAAGAAGCACTTCCACTGGAGCGCTTTACTCTGCCGAGAAATGAAGCGATCGAGTTCATGAAGGAGAAAGAGGAGCCGTACAAGGTAGAATTAATCGAGGATCTGCCGGAGGATGCAGAGATTAGCTTCTACCGTCAGGGTGATTTTACTGACTTATGTGCAGGACCTCACATGATGAACACCAAGGGTGTTGGTAAGGCATTTAAGCTGATGAATCTGGCAGGCGCATACTGGAGAGGCAGCGAGAAGAACAAAATGCTGACCCGTATCTATGCGACCGCATTTGCAACCAAAGAGGATCTGGAAGCATACATCACAATGATGGAAGAGGCAAAGAAACGTGACCATCGTAAACTGGGCAAAGAACTTGGCCTGTTCATGATGCACGATGCAGGTCCGGGTTTCCCGTTCTTCCTGCCGAAGGGCATGGTACTGAAAAATACCCTGCTTGATTACTGGAGAGAAATCCATAAAAAAGCTGGTTATGTAGAGATTTCCACTCCGATCATCCTGAATCGCAAGCTCTGGGAGACTTCCGGACACTGGGATCATTACAAAAACAACATGTATACAACTGTGATCGATGAAGAGGATTACGCAATTAAACCAATGAACTGTCCGGGCGGCGTTTTAGTATACGCTTCTGAGCCACGTTCCTACCGTGATCTGCCGCTGCGTATGGGTGAGCTTGGTATCGTTCATCGTCATGAGAAATCTGGTCAGCTTCATGGTCTGATGCGTGTACGCTGTTTCACACAGGATGATGCACATATCTTCATGACACCGGAGCAGATCAAGGACGAGATCAAGGGCGTTGTACACCTGATCAACCAGGTATATTCCCTGTTTGGGTTCAAATATCACGTAGAGCTGTCCACCCGTCCGGAAGACAGCATGGGAAGTGATGAAGATTGGGAGATGGCAACCGAAGGCTTGCGTTCCGCTCTGGAAGAGCTGGGACTGCCGTATGTGGTAAACGAGGGCGATGGCGCATTCTATGGACCGAAGATCGACTTCCATCTGGAAGATTCTATCGGAAGAACCTGGCAGTGTGGTACCATCCAGCTTGACTTCCAGCTTCCACAGCGATTTGAATTAGAGTACACCGGAGCAGACGGCGAGAAACATCGTCCGATCATGATTCACCGTGTTGTATTTGGTTCCATCGAGCGTTTCATCGGTATCCTGATCGAGCACTTCGCAGGTGCATTCCCAACCTGGCTGGCACCGGTACAGGTAAAGATTCTTCCGATCTCTGACAAATACGCAGATTACAGCAAGGAAGTTCTGGACAAGCTGACCGAGGCTGGCATCCGTGCAGAGATGGATACACGTTCCGAGAAGATCGGCTACAAGATCCGCGAGGCACAGACCCAGAAGATCCCGTACATGCTGGTTGTTGGACAGAAAGAGGAAGAAGAGAAGACCGTTTCCGTCCGCAGCCGTTTTGCGGGTGACGAGGGCGCAAGCAGTGTAGAGAGCTTCATCGAGTCTATCCAGAAGGAGATCGAAGAGAAAAACCTGCGTGAGACTGTGAAAGCAGACGAAGCTAAATAATTTTGAAAAATTAAAAAATCCGGCAGACGCATCTGTGAGATAAAATCATGGATGCGTTTGTTTTAGTTTACACGAATAAATCCAAAAAAGAAGCAGATACTACTCCTGAATCTAAAAACCAGTAACTGTTCACAGGCAGGAATTTTCTGAACTGAAAATTCCGTACGATACAGTTCTGGTTGCAGATTTTGCCGATTTGGAATGCGAAGTATCGGCAAAATCCCGTTACTGGTCATACATGTGTGAACAGCAACGAAAACCATGACACATTGAAAAGTGTATCGCTGAAAAGTTTGACGGCTGGATGCCGGAGGAGACTTTCGGTGATGCATGTCAGAAAACAGGAGGAAAAATCATGACAAAACTGGATTGTAGTGTAACCGGATGTATGCACAATGCGGAAAACTGCTGCTGTAAAAATACCATTCTGGTAGAAGGAAAGACGGCGCAGGATAAATGCGATACCTGCTGTGGCAGCTTCGACGAGAAGAAAGGCGGCACATTCCGCAACCTTTTTAAAACACCGGAGAGCCGTCTCGAAGTAGAGTGCGAGGCAACGAACTGTGTTTATAATACAGACCGCCGGTGCAGCGCGGAACACATCGGAATTACCGGAGGCAATGCGACAGTTTCTATGCAGACGGAATGTTCGAGTTTCCAGAAACGGTGACTGATGCGGTTTTCTTTTTTAATAGAAGAAAGACTGCATAAATATTCGAAATAAAAAATGCCGCCGGATATGGAAAATTCTGTCAGGAAGGAAGCAAAACCGGGCAGAGGTAATGATATCCGGCGGTAGTTTTTAGTATGTCCGTAAATGTATTTGCGTACGTTGCCGTCATTTGCGCAACACGTGAACCATATTTAAAAATCATTTGTAAATCTTCTCAAAAATCTTCTCAAAAATCTCGAAAAAACCGGTTGACATTCCAAAGAAACCATAGTATACTAACAAAAGTTGTGAGGAAACAACTTCACGAAGACAGGAAAGCAGGTTATCTACCTCACCTCAGCACGAGCAAGTGACTGTGGGTTCATAAATTTGAGAAATTTCCTATATTGGATTTCCTATTATGAGTAAGTGGATGGTCTGTACTGTTCACTTATTTTTTTTGACACTGAATCAACCAAAATCATCACATATCATGGGGGTGCACGGCTATTAGCGAGTTAATGATTAACGAACAGATTAGAGACAGAGAGGTTCGTTTGATTGGCGAAAATGGAGAGCAGCTTGGAATCATGTCCGCAAAGGATGCTTACAAGTTAGCGAAAGAAGCGGAACTGGATTTAGTAAAGATTGCTCCGACTGCGAAGCCGCCGGTCTGCAAGATTATCGATTACGGTAAATACAGATACGAGCTTGCAAGAAAAGAAAAAGAAGCTAAGAAGAAACAGAAGGTAATCGAGATCAAGGAAGTTCGTCTTTCCCCGAATATCGATGAAAATGACCTGAATACCAAGATGAACAATGCGAGAAAATTCCTGGAAAAAGGCAATAAAGTAAAGGTTACACTTCGTTTCAGAGGTCGTGAGATGGCACATATGTCAAAGACAAAGTATATCCTTGACGATTTTGCAGAGAAGCTTGCCGATATCGCAGCCGTTGATAAACCGGCAAAAGTAGAAGGAAGAAGTATTGTACTGTTCCTTTCTGCGAAACGCTAGATATAAGGACATAACTATTATTAAGGAGGACTACACCATGCCTAAAATGAAAACAAGCAGAGCAGCTGCTAAACGTTTTAAAACAACCGGAACCGGAAAGTTAGTAAGAAATAAAGCTTACAAATCCCACATCTTAACTAAGAAATCTACAAAGAGAAAAAGAAATCTTAGAAAAGACATCGTTACTGATGCTACAAACAGCAAGGTAATGAAGAAGATTTTACCGTACTTATAAGATTCGAGGATTAAGAAGGAGGAAATAACCGATGGCAAGAGTAAAAGGCGGATTAAACGCTAAAAAGAAACACAATAGAGTATTAAAGCTGGCAAAGGGTTACAGAGGCGCACGTTCCAAACAGTATCGTGTAGCTAAGCAGTCCGTAATGAGAGCTCTTACAAGCTCCTACGCTGGTCGTAAAGAGAGAAAGAGACAGTTCAGACAGCTGTGGATCGCTCGTATCAACGCAGCAGCACGTATCAATGGTCTGTCCTACAGCAAGTTCATGTACGGCTTAAAGCAGGCTGGTGTTGAGATGAACCGCAAGATCCTTTCTGACATGGCTATCAACGATGCAGAAGGTTTCGCAAAACTGGCAGAGCTGGCTAAGTCCAAACTTGCGTAAGCAAAGAGCAGTGCGAAAAAAAGAAGCCACACACAGAAGCGTTGTGTTTACACAAAAGCAGCTGTGTGTGGCTTCTTTTTTTCATAGGGCGAATGCCCGACAGCGAGGAAAAACGAAGTTTTTTCGAGCTGCTGCACTGCGGACTAGAAAGAAGTGACCAAGAAATTTTTTTCCTCCAGCCGCCCCCACGCGGCGCAGAGGAAAGCTCCCTGACATCAGCAAAAATCACAACCCACATTTCCACGATATAGAATTTACTTATGAAATTATATTAAAAAAACTATCCAGAAATCGAGAAACTTGTGGTATAATGGATAAAAATATGGCTGTGAATTATTTAATCAGCCAGGTCGCAGATAGTTGACTCATAATAAAAGTGTATTGGGAGGTATCTTTAGAATGGCAAATGAAAAGAAAAAGCCGGTTAAGATCGTGGAAACTGTCCTTCGTGACGCGCACCAGTCTCTGATTGCAACCAGAATGACAACGGAGCAGATGCTTCCGATCATCGGAAAGATGGATGAGGTTGGATATCATGCAGTAGAATGCTGGGGCGGTGCGACATTCGATGCCAGCCTTCGTTTCCTGAAGGAAGATCCGTGGGAGCGCCTTAGAAAGCTGAGAGATGGTTTTAAGAAGACAAAACTTCAGATGCTGTTCCGTGGACAGAATATTCTGGGTTATAACCACTATGCAGATGATGTGGTAGAATATTTCGTACAGAAATCAGTTGCCAATGGTATTGATATTATCCGTATTTTTGACTGTTTAAATGATATCCGCAACCTGGAGACAGCGGTAAAGGCAGCCAACAAAGAAAAAGCACACGCACAGATAGCGCTGAGCTATACACTGGGTGATGCATATACACTGGATTATTGGAAAGACATTGCAAAGAGAATCGAGGATATGGGCGCTGATTCCCTGTGTATCAAGGATATGGCAGGTCTTCTGACCCCGTACAATGCAGAGATCCTTGTGAAAGCACTGAAAGAAGCAGTTGATCTTCCGATTGATATCCATACGCATTACACCTCCGGCGTTGCATCCATGACGTACTTAAAGGCAGTGGAAGCGGGCGCTGACATGATCGATACCGCGATGTCCCCATTCTCGATGGGAACGAGCCAGCCGGCGACCGAGGTTATGGTTGAGACCTTCAAAGGTACTCCGTATGATACCGGACTGGATCAGGAAAAACTGGCGGAGATCGCAGATTACTTCCGCCCGATGCGTGAGGAAGCGTTAAAGAGTGGTCTGATGAATACCAAGGTTCTGGGCGTTGACATCAATACCCTGCGTTATCAGGTTCCGGGCGGTATGCTTTCCAACCTGGTTTCCCAGCTGAAAGAAGCGCGCGCAGAGGATAAATACTACGATGTTCTGAAAGAGATCCCGAGAGTCCGCAAAGACTTCGGTGAGCCGCCGTTAGTTACTCCGTCTTCCCAGATCGTTGGTACGCAGGCTGTATTAAATGTCCTGATGGGCGAGCGCTACAAGATGTTCACAAAGGAATCCAAGAAACTTCTGATGGGCGAGTTCGGACAGACTGTAAAGCCGTTCGACAAAGAAGTTCAGAAGAAAGCAATCGGCGATGCAAAACCGATCACCTGTCGTCCGGCAGATCTGATCGAGCCGCAGCTTGAGAAGATTGAGGCGGAGATGAAGCAGTGGAAGCAGCAGGATGAGGATGTCCTGACTTATGCACTGTTCCCACAGGTAGCAAAAGAGTTCTTCGAGTCCCGTCCGGCAAAGAAACCGCCGGTTGAGAAACGCGAAATCCTGAAAGCGGCTGCACCGGAAGTAAAGAAAGCACCGGTGTCCACTGAGGAGATGGATGGAAACGGCATCAATACCTGGGCTGGAAGAAAAAGCGAGTCTTACCAGATCTAAGCTAAAAAGAATTTAAGGATTTTGAGCCAAAAGGAGTGCCAGAATCGGTAGAGTGTACCGGGTTGGCACTCCTTTTTATGCTACTATGCATTCAAAAATCATATATCCGGAAAACATTTCAAAGCCAACCTATACTGCTTCTAAAAATTAAGAAAATCTTACAATTTCACGCAAAAGCCCCAAATTTTGCGAAGTTTTTTCGGTAAGGTTGACACATATGGTCTTTTTTCATTATAATAGATACGATTGTAAAAACGTGAAAAAGATGGAAAACAGTCGAGCGGCTGTCTGGAAATGCGGCGGCAGACAGAATAAGAATTCCGCTGCGGGGGATGAATTGCAGAAAACGCAGCAGAATGAGGAGATAGACGGATGAAAAAATGGAAGTTATTGGGGAAACGGGCGGCGGCGTTTCTGCTGGGCGCTGTGATGGCGGTCAACCCAGGGCTGGCAGGTACTGCAGCAGAGTCTTTGCTGGGGATCGTCAGCTATGCGGAAGAGAGAACCGCGTCGGTCAATGCGACAAACCTGAATGTCCGGAGTGGTCCGGGCACTTCGTATCAGGCACTAGCGAAGCTGTCCAAGGGCGCACCGGTTACAGTACTTGGTGAGCAGACGGGAACGGATGGCGTCGTATGGTATCAGATACGATATAGCGGAAGCGGCGGTGAGCAGACGGGTTATGTTTCGAGCAAATACATAAAGTTTCCGACTGCGATCAAATCGGATTCGGATTTTGAAAGCTATCTGACAAAGCAGGGATTTCCGGAGAGCTATAAACAGGGGCTCCGGGAATTGCATGCACAATATCCGAATTGGACGTTCACGGCGTTCCAGACGAATCTGGATTGGAACACAGCGTTGAAAAATGAAAGCGTGATCGGGCGGAACCTGGTTGCGAGCAGCAGCATTTCGTCCTGGAAATCGACCGAGACAGGTGCGTATGACTGGGGAACCGGAACCTGGCCGGGCTTTGACGGAAGCTCCTGGGTACAGGCGTCTTCGGATATTATCGCCTATTATATGGATCCGCGGAATTTCTTAAATGATAAATATATTTACCAGTTCATGAAACAGTCGTATGACAGTTCGCTTCACACGAAGACGGGGCTGCAGAACATGGTGAGCGGAACCTTCCTTTCCGGCACGGTGTCGGGCGGCTCGTCGGTATCGGCCGGTACGGGAAGTAGTTCAGGAAGCTCTTCTTCCGGTTCAGCGACGGGACCGGGAAGTTCGTCAGGTTCGAGCGGAAGCAGCGCCGGTCTGTCGTCTCCGATTGCTTCGATCAGCGATCATAAGACGGAGCGGGTGGCAGCGACCAATGGACCGGGCATGGCGGGAGATGGATTTTCTTCCAACAATGCAGACGGGGAGACGGCGCCGGTCAGCAGCGGCACATCGAATAAGTCATCGGGGACAACCAGCAGCACGGCTGGAACCACCAGTGGCAGTACAAGCGCACCGGGAAGCAGCACAACCGGAACAACTTCTGGTTCAACCAGCAGCGGAAGAACAAGTGCGCCGGGAAGTGGCACTTCCAGCAGTTCGGGAACTTCCACGGGAGTGGCGCAGCAGTCTGCAATCGGTACTTCCTATGTAGATATCATCATGAATGCGGCATCCGAATCGGGAGTCAATCCATATATTCTGGCGTCGATGATTCTGCAGGAACAGGGCAGCCAGGGAACCGGACGCAGTATTTCCGGAACGGTGTCCGGCTATCAGGGATATTATAACTTCTTTAATATAGAGGCATATCAGTCCGGCTCGATGAGTGCGGTAGAACGCGGACTCTGGTGGGCATCCCAGTCGGGAAGCTATCTGCGCCCGTGGAACAGCATCGAGAAATCGATCCGCGGCGGTTCGGTTTATTATGGCGAGAATTATGTGAAAAAAGGGCAGGATACGCTGTACTTAAAGAAATTTAATGTGCAGGGCAGCAACCTTTATAAACACCAGTACATGACGAACGTGCAGGCGGCAGCTGCCGAAGGACTGACGCTTTCGAAGATCACGGCATTGGCAAATACAACACTTGAGTTCTCGATTCCGGTGTATAAAAACATGCCGGCGGGCGCCTGCGTCAAACCGACGCTGGACGGCAGCCCGAACAACAAGCTGTCGGCGCTGGGTGTCGATGGATTTGCACTGACACCGACCTTTAACCGAGATACAGAGTCCTACGATCTGATCGTGGATCCGTCGGTGGCAAGCGTGACGGTAGCAGCGAGCGCGATTGATTCCAAGGCAACGATTGCCGGAACGGGAACGGTCGATCTGCAGAGCGGTGTCAATGAGATCACCGTGACGGTCAAAGCGGCAAATGGAAATCTGCGAAATTACGTCCTTCACGTAGTGCGCCAGTCAGGCGGTCCGACCTACTCAAGCTCGATTGGAAGCGGCGTTTCCTCTGGAAGCAGCTCTAGCGGTCCGGCGACGGGACCGGGCATGTCTTCAGGAAGCAGTTCAGGAAATTCTTCCTCCGGCGGTTCGGATGTGCAGATTGTCGGTCCGACCTCTTCGGGAAGCAGTCCAGGAAGCTCTCCTTCCGGGCAGTCTGCACCGGGATCGAATGTGAATGGATTTGGGAGCGGCAGTTCCGGAACCCTGATTGCGCCAAATGGGGAGTCTGTCGGGAGCGCCGGCAGTCCGCAGGGGAGCCAGTTGCCGACCAGCGTGGCGGCACCATCCCAGTCCACATCGGGAACGCATGCGGCATCGTCGGTGCGCGGGGATGTCAACGGCGACGGTAAGCTGAACATCATGGATATCCTGCTGGCACAGCGGTCGATACTGGGACTTGGAAAGTTAAGAGCGGAAGAAATCGCGCGCGCCGACCTCAATGGAAATGGAAAAGTAGATATTTTGGATGTTCTTCTGATGCAGAAGAAGATTCTGGGACTGTAGGGATATTTCACGTACCTGCGGCTGGTCTTGAGAGATGGCAGCGGGTACGTGAAAATTTGTAAAGAAAGGGAACGGTGCAGATATGGGACCGTTACCAATAAAGAATATAGGACAGGGCAGTTGAATGAAAAAGTTTAAAAATATCATATTAGGTATACTTGCGGCAGGTATGCTGACGGTGGCGGCGCCGGTTGGCGGGATCAGCGCCTATGCATCCAGCGCAAAAATTTCATTTTCCGATCCGAGTGCGACGGTGGGTCAGGAGTTCAGCGTCAATGTGAAGATCTCCTCTCAGGATGGAAATCTAGGGGCATCCGACGTGGTACTTTCCTATGATCCGTCGGTCATTGAGTTTGTGAGCGGAAATAACGCAAGCGGCGGTGCAGGTTCCGTCCGCCTGGTTGGAACGATGGATTCCAATTCGACGAAGGCATTTTCCTATACGCTGAAATTCAAGGCAGTGCAGGCGGGAAATACTTCGATCTCTGTGGGAAGTTATGAAGTCTATGACTCAGATGCACAGGCAGTCACAGTTTCTAAAACGGGGACGGCGAGCGTCAAAGTAAAAGCACCGGCAACCTCCTCGGCGGAAGCGGCGCTTTCGTCCTTGAAGATTTCTCCAGGAACACTTTCCCCTGCATTTTCGCCAAATGTGACTTCCTATACGGCGCAGGTAGGAGCCAGCGTCGATAAGCTGGCGGTCAGCGCGAGTGCGAAGGACAGCAAGGCGAAAGTCCTTGTCAGCGGTGATTCCGGCTTAAAGGTAGGTGCTAATACCGTTGTCTGCAAGGTGACGGCGGAGGATGGACAGACAACTAAGAGCTACACGATCACAGTCAATAAGCTCGATACGGTCGATGTGCCGTCAGAGGCGGAGACAGGGGCTGAAACAGAGGCAGTTGGGACAACGCCGGTTGTGAAAAACGGGCTGGATGTGGAAATAGACGGCGTTTCCTATACGGTGGCGACGGAATTTGATGCCTCCCTGCTTCCGGAAGGATATACGCAGTCTACCTGTACTTATGGCGGTTCAGAGGTCCAGTGTGGAAATGGCAATGACCTGACGCTTTTGTATTTGCAGGGTGCCGATGGAAATGGTGCATTTTATATTTATATACCGGAATCCGGTGTGTTATCGCCGTATGTGACGATCGATGTGACAGCAAAGTCGATTCTGGTGCTTCCACCGGATGAGTCGGTTCAGATTCCGGATGGATTTATGGAGACGACCATTCAGTTAAACGGCACGTATAAAGTGCAGGGCTGGGTGTGGAAGAGCGATGAACAGCAGAAGTATTGTGTCGTATATGGTATGAATGAGAGCGGCGAGAAGTCGCTGTATCGGTATGATATTGCAGAAAAGACCTTCCAGCGGTATTTTGAAGACCCGTCTCTGGCAACTAAATACGATGATGCACAAGTGGAAGAGATTGTAGATAAGTACAACGCACTTTGCAGGGATTATAATATTCGCTTTGTCATGCTTGCGGTTCTGGGCGTAGCGTGTGTAATCTTGTTCTTTATCGTGATCAATCTTCTGCTCAAGCGGAAAGAGTGGAGAGAGGAAGCGCAGGCAGCCGGAGGCAGACAGAGGTCCAAGCGTCGTCCGTCATCGCCGAATGCACGACCGGCGGCAGACGCACGGGTGAAACGAGGCACTGGGCGCGACAAGAGAGAAGATGGGGAAATGATGCCGGCAAGACCGGCAGCGCGGAGTGAGAAGGAGCGCATGGCAGCGGATGACAGACGCCGCCCGTCCGCAGAGCGGATGGAGGAAGGGCGTCGGAGTGCGCGCCGAACCCAAGAGACGCTGGAGACAAGACCGGTTCGCCGGGAGCGGGAAGAGGAGCGCGAGATGCAGCCGGTCCGCCGGACAAGGGAAGATGAGCGCGCGTCCCAGCCTGTTCGCCGAGAGCGGAGTATGGAGGCAGCATCGGCAGACCGCGCAAAACGGATGCCGGAGGAAAGACGCCGCCGGGAAGCAGGAAGCGAAAATCGTTCCGAACGCGTTCGTAGAGAAATGCCAGAAGAAAGCAGTCCGGCTTGTGTCCGCAGAGAGGCATCAGAAGAAGAACGTCTGCAGCGCACCCGCAGAGATGCGGCAGAGGAAAGCCATTCAGAGCGTCCGCGCAGAACTTCGGCAGACGGAAGCCGCGCAGAGCGGGAACGCCAGGCAGTGGCAGAAAGCCGACGCACAGAACGGGAACGTGCCGTTTCAGCAAAAGAAAGCCGCCTGCAGCGCGATTACACGCCTGCATCGGCGCATCGTGCGGCGAAAGAGTCTGCAGCATCGGGAGAACGCCGGAATGCGCGCCCGGCGATTTATGTGCGCCCGGCATCCCGCTCGGAGCTTTACTACACGCTGGAACGGGAGGAATACGGTGATCGCCCAACGAGATATGAGTCGGAATCAGAGCGATCCAGACGCGCCCGCGAGGCAAAAGCCCGGTTAGAGCGGGATCGGCGTGATGAGGATGGATTTGAGTATATCGACGATCCGCAGTAAATAAAAGAGGAAAAGATGGATATCTGTCCAGGAGATTTCTGGCGGGTATCTGTCTTTTCTTTTATATCGATTTTTTTTGTAACAAGTTCACACAATTAACACAGTTTTACAGTTGACGAAAACACCTGTTTGTTATACAATCTATATAACAAATGATAAAACAGGCGGCTGACTGTATTTAGAAACGGGGTCTGCCGTCAGAATGAAAGATGGTGGAGTATGATTGTAGAGATTGATTTTAACAGTGAGGAAGCGCTTTATATTCAGCTCATAAACCAGATCATCATCGGGATTGCGACCGACCAGATCCGGGAGGGCGATACGCTGCCATCCGTGCGCCAGTTAGCGGATAACATCGGAATTAACATGCACACGGTCAACAAGGCATATTCTGTACTGAAACAGGAAGGTTTTCTGCGTGTGGACCGCCGCCGCGGGGCAGTGATTGCACTTGACACGGATAAGATGCGGACGATCTCGGAGATGCGCCGGGATCTCAGTGTAATTCTGGCAAGAGGTGTCTGTAAAAATGTGAGCCGCGAGGAGGTTCACAATCTGGTGGATTCCATTTATGACGCATTTACAGCGGAATAGCAGGTTCCGGCTGCGGGCGATGGTTTTTGTGTATTGGAACCGTTGCGGGATGTGTATGTTGGGAGGATAAATTATGCTGTGTGAGAAATGTGGGATTCGCGAAGCGAATATTAAATATACAGAAGTGTTTAACGGCGTCAAGACAGAGCATAATCTCTGCGCCCAGTGCGCGAAAGAGATGGATCTGGGACCGTACTCGGCACTGATTGAGGGAGAATTTCCGCTTGGAAAACTGCTTTCGAGCCTTTTGGGACTGACGGATGCGTCTGCCAGCCAGGCACCGAAAGAGGATGTGGTATGCCCGACCTGCGGCACAACGTATGAAGAATTTATCAAGAACAGCCGTTTCGGATGCGCGGACTGTTATCATGTGTTTGATCCGTTGCTTGGAGAGAAAATTAAGAAATTGCAGGAAAATTCGAGCCATACCGGCAAACATCCGAAGATCCAGCCGCGCAGTCAGGCGGCTGCAGAGGTGACGAAGAAAGGAGAACTGGAATTCAGCCCGGAAGAGCAGATTAAGCAGCTGAAACGCAGGCTGGAAGCGGCGTTGCAGGAAGAAGACTATGAGACGGCTGCTGCCTGCCGGGATAAGATACACAGTCTGGAAGGAGAGATGAGACATGACGAAATGGTTTGAGGAAGTGGCGAATGATGCGTCCAATATCGTTTCCAGCCGGGTGCGTCTGTCTCGGAACTGGGAAGAATATAAATTTCCGAGTCGTCTGGAGCCGGATGAGGCGCGGACGATGATTGCCCGTTTAAAACAGAATTTCCGCGATCTGGGTGACCGGGACGGTCAGTTTTATGAATATGAAGATCTGGAATTGATGGAGAAGCTTGACCGCACCGCATTGCGGGAACGGCGGCTTTTAAACCGCACGCTGGCGGAGAAGACGACGCCGGGCGGGATCCTCTGTTCGGAGGATGAGCGGGTCAGCATGGTATTAAATGCGGACGATCATATCCGGTTACAGGTGCTGGCATCGGGACTCGATCTGCAAGAATGTTATGCAAAAGCGGATGCGCTGGATGATTATATCAACGAGAAGATTCCGTATGCATTTAATGAGAAATATGGATATCTGACGTCCTATCCGACGAATGTCGGAACAGCAATGAAGGCGTCCGTGGTCGTGCATCTGCCGTCTCTGACGATGAATAAGAAATTTCAGGAACTTCTGGGCGATATGGGACGTTTCGGCACGACCGTGCGCGGCGTTTATGGCAGAGGCAATGAAAACTACGGCGATTTGTACGAGGTAGTCAATCAGAAGACACTCGGCATCACCGAACAAGAGATTCTGGAGCTGGTAGCCAACGTGGCGGGGCAGCTCTCGGCGCAGGAAAATCAGTTCCGCGAGGTTTCTCTGTCGAGGCACCGCCTGGAGCGGGAGGATGAGGCGTACAAGTCCTACGGCGTTCTGAAATATGCGCGCCGGATGACGCTCAAGGAAGCGATGACATTTCTATCTCATGTCTGGGCGGGCATCGCGGACGGGCTGTTAAAACCGGCAGAATTTGTGAGCATTTACCGCCTGATGATCGGCATCCAGCCGGCAAACTTACAGAAACGTTCGAGCAAGCCGCTGGGACGTGAGGAATTGGAGGCAGAGCGGGCGCGGTATCTGCGTGAGGAACTGCCGAAGCTGGTGTAAAGTAAAAAGAAACAGGAGGAACAGTAAAATGATCGATCGTTTTACTCAGAAAGCCAGAGAAGCGATCCGTCTGGCAGTCGAGACAGCGCAGGAGCTGGAACACGGCTATGTGGGGACGGAGCATCTGCTTTTAGGACTGATAAAAGAGGAAACTGGCGTGGCGGCAGCGGTTCTGGCAGAACATGATGTGACAGAAGAGCGTGTCATGGAACTGATGGAGCGTCTGATAAGCCCGGCAGTGGCGACTCAGGTAGAGGGACAGATTGAGTATACGCCGGGGGCGCGTGCCGTGCTACAGGCGAGTTATGATGAGGCGGTTTTTTTCAAAGCGCCTCTGATTGGAACGGAGCACATCCTGATTGCTATCATCAAGGATGGAAAATCAACTGCGTGCCGTTTACTCAATACAATGAATGTTAATATTCAGAAATTATATGTGGATCTGATGGGGGCTATGGGCGATGATGCGCCGTCCGAGGCAGCGGAAGATGCGGCAGCAGGACGGGTGCGCCCGGAGAAAGGCAATACACCGAATCTGGACAATTTCAGCCGGGATCTGACCCAGATGGCGCGGGACGGAAAGCTCGATCCAGTCATCGGCAGGGAACGGGAAATGAAACGTGTTATTCAGATTTTAAGCCGCCGGACGAAGAATAATCCGTGCCTGATCGGGGAACCAGGCGTCGGAAAGACGGCGGTTGTGGAAGGTCTGGCACAGTTCATTGTTTCCGGCAATGTACCGGAGACGATCGCGAAAAAGCGGGTTGTCAGCCTCGATTTGTCCGGCATGGTCGCAGGATCCAAGTATCGCGGTGAGTTCGAAGAGCGGATTAAGAAGGTACTTGCCGAGGTGCGGGAGAGTGGAAATGTGCTCTTGTTTATTGATGAGATTCACACGATCATCGGTGCAGGCGGCGCGGAGGGCGCGATCGATGCCTCCAATATCCTGAAACCGTCGCTGGCGAGGGGCGAGATTCAGCTCATTGGTGCGACGACGCTGGAAGAATACCGCAAATACATCGAAAAAGATGCGGCCTTGGAACGCCGGTTTCAGCCGGTTATGGTAGATGAGCCGACGGAGGCGGAATCCATCGAGATTTTGAAGGGGCTTCGCAGCCGCTATGAGGAACATCACAAGGTGACGATCCAGGATGAGGCACTGGTGGCAGCGGTGCGCCTGTCTGCCCGCTATATTAATGACCGTTTCCTGCCGGACAAAGCGATCGATCTGATCGATGAAGCATCCTCGAAGCTGCGTCTGACTGTATATACGGAGCCGGAGGAGATCAAAAAGCTCGAAGCGGAGATCAAAAAACTCGAAGGTCAGAAGGAAGAGGCGATCAAGGCTGAAGCCTATGAGAAAGCCGGTGAGATCAAGAAGAAGCAGCAGAAAAAGCAGGAAAAGATTGAAAAGATTCGTGAAAAATGGGAAAAAGAGAAAAATTCACGCAAGTTAGTGGTCGGTGAAAATGAGATTGCGGACATTGTTTCTGACTGGACGAAGATCCCGGTTCGCAAGCTGGCAGAAGAAGAGTCAGAGCGGCTGCTGAAACTGGAGTCCATTCTGCATGAGCGTGTGGTCGGACAGGAGGAAGCTGTATCCGCCGTGGCGCGTGCGATCCGCCGTGGTCGTGTGGGACTCAAGGATCCGAAGCGGCCGATCGGTTCGTTTCTGTTCCTGGGGCCGACGGGTGTCGGAAAAACAGAGCTTTCCAAGGCACTCTCGGAGGCGATGTTTGGCACGGAAAATGCGATGATCCGCGTTGATATGTCGGAGTACATGGAGAAACACAGCGTTTCCAAGATGATCGGTTCGCCGCCAGGATATGTTGGCTACGAGGAGGGCGGACAGCTCAGCGAGAAGGTGCGTCGCAATCCATATTCGGTTATTCTCTTTGATGAGATTGAAAAAGCGCATCCGGATGTATTTAACATTCTGCTGCAGATCCTCGATGACGGACACATTACGGACGCACAGGGACGGAAGGTGGATTTCAAGAACACGATTCTGATTATGACCTCCAATGCGGGCGCTGAAAATATTATTTCCCCGAAGCGGCTTGGATTCTCGTCGGAGAGCGGTGAGAAAGCGGATTATGCGTTTATGAAAGAGCGCGTGATGGAGGAAGTGCGCCGGATGTTTAAGCCGGAGTTCTTAAACCGGATCGACGAGATTTTAGTATTCCATCCTTTGACGAAGGAGAATATCAAGACGATCGCGGGCATTCTGCTGCGCGGCATCGAGAAAAGGACGAAGGATCAGCTTGGGATGACGCTCACGATCACAGATGATGCGATCGATTTCCTGGCAGACAAGGGATATGATTCCAAATATGGTGCAAGACCGTTGCGCCGGACGATCCAGACTCAGATCGAGGATCAGCTTTCCGAGAAGATTCTGGAAGGCACGATCCGGAAAAAAACAGAGGTTCGGATTGAAAAAGATGGCGATCAGCTGAAATTTGAGACGGTCTAAAGGGCTGGAAGCGAAAAGACTGGTAAACCCGGTCGAAGTGTGTTAAAATGATACTACTGAGTAACTGTGTAAGTGCGGAGCAGTTGCGATATTGATTAAAAGGATACTAGGAGGATAAAGCATTATGCCAGTAGTTAGCGAGTTAATCCGCATCGAGGATGACGGAACCATCAGTTTTGGCAATTATATGTTAGCAGCAAAGTCCAAGCTGCAGGATTTTGAATTTCAGGGCGATCTTTATAAGGTAAAAACATTCGGCGAGATTACCAAGCTGGAGCGCAACGGAATGTTCGTATATGAGTCGGTACCGGGCACGGCAGTCAATCATTTCCAGGCGGGAGATACTTCCGTACAGTTTTCGGTTGAGGGCGAGAAGGATGCTCAGATTACCATTCAGTTAGAGGATGAGCGTGAGTATGAGGTATATGTAGACGGTGTATCGGTCGGCGGCATGAAGACCAACGTCAGCGGCAAACTGGTACTGAGCGTGGAGCTGAACCCGGGCAAGGCAACCGCAATCCGGATTGAAGCCAGATAAGGAAAAGAAAAACAAAACGTTACGTACAAGTTACAATGCATGAGATGAAAGCTGCTGCATGGCAGGAATGGCGGGCGTGTGCGCCGGAAGCCGGTTTCCGCCATGCAGCGGCTTTTTGTGTAATAAGAAATATGAGAAGAAGTGTTTGGAAAGGAATCAGCATGGCAAAGGCAAAATCAACGGGATTTTTCTGCAGGGAATGCGGTTATGAATCTTCCAAATGGATGGGGCAGTGCCCGGCGTGCAAGGCGTGGAATACGATGGTGGAAGCGCCGTCCGCACCGGCATCATCCGGTACGGCAGCAGGGCGGTATGCGGCAGCGGCTTCGCTGACGGCGGCACCGGGGAAACGGGTTGGCGCGCAGGCAAAGCCGGTCAGCTTAGATGAAATTGAGCTTTCCGATACGGATCGGACGAGAACCGGATTTGCAGAACTTGACCGGGTGCTTGGAAGCGGCGTGGTGCGTGGCTCCCTGGTGCTGGTCGGCGGAGATCCGGGAATCGGAAAATCAACCCTGCTTCTGCAGGTCTGCCGGAACCTGGCAGGACAGGAACAAAAGGTTTTATACGTCTCCGGCGAGGAGTCATTAAAACAGATCAAACTGCGGGCAAGCCGGATCGGGACGGTGCGCGGACCACTTTCGTTCTTGAGTGAGACGAACCTGGATACGATCGCGGAGGTGATCCGGGAGGTACGCCCGGATGTAGTCGTGATCGACTCGATCCAGACCATGTTTATCGAGGCGGCAGGTTCCGCACCGGGCAGTGTCAGCCAGGTAAGAGAGTGCACCGGCGTCCTGATGCAGCTCGCAAAAGGACTGGGTGTGACAGTCTTTATCGTCGGTCATGTGACGAAAGAGGGCGTTGTGGCGGGACCGCGTATGCTGGAACATATGGTCGATACAGTGCTATATTTTGAGGGCGATCGCCATGCGTCCTACCGGATTCTGCGGGGAGTGAAGAACCGTTTCGGTTCGACCAATGAGATCGGCGTGTTTGAGATGCGGGAGGAAGGACTGGCGGAGGTGCCGAATCCATCCGAATTTATGCTGGAAGGGCGCCCGGCGGAGGCATCCGGTGCGGTGACTGCCTGCTCGATGGAGGGAACCCGCCCGATTCTTCTGGAAGTGCAGGCACTGGTGTCAAAGACGAATTTCGGACTGCCGCGGCGGACGGCAGCGGGCGTCGATTACAACCGTGTGAACCTGCTCATGGCAGTGTTGGAAAAACGATGCCGTTATGCCCTGTCCGGGTACGATGCGTATGTCAACATTGCAGGCGGCATGAAGATGAACGAGCCGGCGCTTGACCTTGCGATCGTGATGGCGCTGATTTCCAGCTATAAAGACCGTCCGCTGGACGAGAAAACGATCGTATTTGGCGAGGTCGGACTCTCCGGAGAGGTGCGCGCCGTCTCGATGGCAGAGCAGAGAGTCCATGAGGCAGTCAAGATGGGATTTACAAGATGCATTCTTCCGATGGTCAATGTCAGTAAATTGAAACCAAGGTCGGATATCCGGCTGGAAGGGGTGGCAAATGTGCGGGAGGCGATTGGGCTGCTGTAGGTTGCTTGGATTTTGGGAAAATTTAAGAAAAATAATATTAGCGTAATGTGAGTAACAGCAAATTTGTCTCAGTGGGAGTTAGGTCTCCG
>ERZ772858.825-NODE-825-length-37171-cov-11.095431_pt1 | contig 37171 bp, 34 predicted proteins | sample MGYA00512136_ERZ772858 | MGnify/ENA primary metagenome ERZ772858 (study PRJEB29015, sample SAMEA2737726) | human gut metagenome | biome: human gut; feature: human-associated habitat; material: faeces | place: China | collected 2012 ...
GTTCCGTTCGGCATCCAGAAGATGAGCGGAAGCATCGAGGGGCTGGTAGAGACTTCTACCAATATCGGTATTGTCAAACTTTATGAGGATGAATTCTTTGCAAGCTCCAGTGTCAGAAGTTCCGTAGAGGCAGCAAGAGATGCACTTTCTGACAAGATCCAGTATCTGACAGAGTTCCTTGGTGGCGAGTACACCATCCAGGGTGCTTATCCGGCATGGGAGTACCGCAAGGAATCTCCGCTCCGTGACAAGATGGTATCCGTATACGAAGAAATGTACGGACAGAAACCGGCAGTTGTTGCGATCCATGCAGGACTGGAGTGTGGACTTTTCTACAAGAAGATCGAAGGACTTGACTGCGTATCTCTGGGACCAAACATGAAGGACATCCATACTTCAGAGGAAGTTCTGGATATCGCATCCACAGAACGTGTATGGAATTACCTTGTCAAAGTTCTGGAACAGTTAAAAGACTGATAAAACAAAACTAAGTTTCTACGACAGAGGCTTCTGGGCGGTGATCGCCGGGAGCCTCTGTTTTTTGCGTAATAATGATGTAAGAGAGAGAATAGAATAAAAATTGACGATATCGTATAAAGGCAGAATTTCAGGCTCATGGGACGATGGCTCTGGAAAAGTTTCTTCTGTTTTTTTATTCTTACCTGCATCACTGGCGCCCAGAAGATCCTTCTGGAGCGAAGCCGGGCATCGATACTGGATGAAAAAACATGTGAGTCAGCTGCGTTTCGGGAGCAGCATCTTCCGATGGAACTATACCGGCAGCTTCGCAACCAGGATGAAAGTTCAGGAAATACAGACTGGATGAATGATTTCGCACTTTCTGTAAATAGCGAAACACCATCCATTGCCGGATACATATTATTGGGGATATGGATTATAGGCATTTTTGCAATGATCATATTAGTAATCAAATCCTCACTCCGCCTACGCAATTTGAAAAAATCTGGACTTCCCCTTCAGAACCCGGAAGTACGCAGACTATATCATCGATGTTTGGAGGAAATGGAAATTCACAGAAATATCCCTGTTTACAGTACTGCATTTTTGAAATCCCCGATTATTGTGGGACTTTTGAAACCATGTATTTATCTGCCGATTCATCTGATCTCTGATTACAACGAATCCGATATGCGATATATGCTGTTGCACGAACTGCAGCACTATAAGCACAAAGATGCTGTTGCCAGTTATCTGATGAATCTTGCTGGGGTAGTATATTGGTTCAATCCTCTTGTCTGGTACGCTCTGAAAGAAATGCGTAATGACAGAGAGGTTGCCTGTGACACTTCCGTTTTGAAAATGCTTGAAGAGGATGCTTACGAAGATTATGGCAATACACTGATTAACTTTGCAGAGAAGATTTCACTTACTCCTTTTCCGTTTGCCGCCGGTCTTGGTGGAAACATGAAGCAGATGAAACGGAGAATTATCAACATTGCATCTTATGAGAAGCCGACATTTATAAAAAGAGTAAAAGGTATGACTGCATTCATGTTGACTGCTGTCCTTCTCCTTGGATTCGCACCTTTTATTTCTACATACGCAGCAGATGGAAGCCACTACCAATGGGATTCCTCTTCTGAGAATGTTACCTATGTAGACCTCTCCACATACTTCGGAGAATACAAAGGTAGCTTTGTTTTATATGATTTAGAAAATGATGCATGGAGCATACACGACATGGAGCATGCCACCTTACGAGTTGCTCCAAACTCCACCTACAAGATATATGATGCCCTGTTCGGATTGGAAGGAGATATCATTACACCGGAAAATTCGTTCATTGCATGGAATGGCGAGACTTATCCATTTGAAGCATGGAATGCGGATCAGACCTTACAGTCTGCAATGAATTCCTCCGTGAATTGGTATTTTGAATCTGTGGACGAACAGCTTGGAACCGCTGACATTTCCAACTATATTGAGGAAATTGGGTATGGAAACGAAAATATAAGTGGTGATTTCTCCACTTATTGGATGGAATCTTCCTTGAAGATTTCCCCAATAGAGCAGGTCGAACTTCTAACCAGGTTGCAGAATAACAGCCTTGGCTTCGCCCCTGAAAATATCAATGCAGTAAAAGATGCCATCTGCCTTTCCTCTTCCGATGCCGGAACATTCTACGGAAAGACCGGAACCGGACGTGTGGATGGCCAGGATGTGAACGGATGGTTTATCGGTTATATCGAAACTGCAGATAATACATACTTTTTTGCTACCAACATTGGTGCAGACAGCGATGCTACCGGAGGCAACGCAACTGAAATAACCATGTCTATCTTGTCTGACATGAATATCTGGAAATAAAGAATCGGGTAAAGGTCAATCTCTGACTTTTACCCGATTTTTCTTAATTCGCTATCTGAACAAGCCCTTTGTATTCCCATGTCGCTCCATAATCAGTTGACTGAAATACAATCCCATCTTTCTCCGCTGCATCTGTGGTAACCGTTATCGTCAATGTGTCGTCCTCTTTTTCAGGCATATTCAGGTAATCAAAATCCTCCACCGTAAATCCGCAATCGATAGCGATTTGTGGTAATTCTGAAACAAGATCCATTGGAAGTTTCATTTCTTCAAAGGTCCTTCCGCCATCGCGAGTGACATATAAGCGGGAATAGGACTGGGATGCGCCTGTAATTCCTGCAACCCCAAAGTTCTCATCATAAAATATTAAACCTTCTGCAACTCCCAATTGTCCACTGAACGGATCATCATTTATGCCTTCCCAAGTAGAACCACCATCCATTGTCTTTTCCATTACATAAAATCTGCTTCCGGCAGCTGCATCCGTTATCACCAAACGCCATCCATTATTTTCATCTAAAAAGAAATACATAGTTCCATCACTTTGATCCACAGTCCAACTTTCTGTATCTTTAGCATCCTCCACCTGCTGCATCGTATTCTCCTGCTTCAATTCTTGTTGACTGACGTACTCAGGCTCCATAATATATCGAACAGGTGTGACACTATTTAAATCAGGAATATGCAAAGATACCTCAAACCCAACGATTTCTCCACCGCTTCTAAGCTGAGTAAAATTGCCGGTTCCTGTTTCAGTTCCATCACCATCTGCATCTCCCGAAATATATTGTAAGCCTTCCTCTGAACTAAAAGATCTTCGCCCCATATAGAGTATTTCATAAATCTGCTGCTCTTCAAATGTTTCAGCCCACGCCTCTACCTGACTCGTCCAGTCTGAATTGTTCAAAATTTCAATCATTGGAGACAAACGCATATCGTCACTATATTCTCCATTCACATTACCATCTATCCAAACAGTCATATCATTACTGCTGTCTGCGTCATAATCAATAAGATACGTTTTTTTCTCTCCAGCCTCATTTTTTCCATATATGAATGCATAAATCCTTTGAATCGTTCCGTTTTCATCAAATGACACCTGATATTTATTTGCAATATAGAGTTCTTCCGGCAGTTGCAATGCTTCATCCAAATCCATCAGAATCCCTTCTACACCATCCTCAAAAAGATTATTATGCTCCAGTTCTACTTCTTTTTTACGCATCCACTCATCAAGTTTCCAAGACAGTGCCCCGTGATACGGAACTGCAGAATAAACGATACGTCCACCAAAGAATAAAGTTGCTGCTATAAGGAGTATCATTTCCGTATAGAAAAGTTTCTTATTTCCATTATCTCCTGAATTAACTTCTTGATTATGCCTTTTCGAAATCAGCCAGAGAACCACTGTGCCAACCAATCCTATTATACCTAACGCCAACATCGGTATATGCCTTCTCAAGCCACCATATTGACATAGATGCCAGAATTGATACAACATAAATATATATAGTATTAAACTTACTTTTCCCGTGATTTTATAAATATATTTCATGTAAGTCTCCTTTCTTCATATCTGTAAAAATACCATAAAACACCAGTATTATCAAATCATTCTTTAATACGGTATTGGTAATCTGGTATATGCATAATTCCGTCATTTAGGATTTCATTCCCCAAATACTGAAAACTGCCATCCTCTGCAAACCTTACCGTAAGTTCATGGGTTATGACTGCGTCATCGCAAATGACCATGTCGCAGACTGCCTCCACCGTTAACGTAACCGTCCCATCCTCATTTTCTTTGATGTCGACAACCTCCGGCAGAGATGTTTCAAAGAAGGTAGGTGCATAATTAAAGCATCCAAGTCGTACCCAATAATACGTTTGGTTTTCCTCATCAAACACCGCATATTCCCGTATCTGCTCTGCCGTCACCGGAAGATACTCCATAATTAAATTTTCAAATTTCTCTTTTGGTATTCCATTTGGGTAATTCTCAGAATTAAACTTTTCCTGGTATTTCATTGCATACAGATATTCATACATCCCATTATAATCCAGTTCTTCCATATGCTCTGTATCCCAATTGGAACATAAGAGGTTATTTCCCTGATATCCCAGACCACGCACGCATTTTTCAGACATTTCACGCTGTTCCTCTGTCATTGGCTTTACTCTGATCAGACAGCTCCCATCCACCATCTCCGTTACTTCCGGATACTCTGGTACACATAGTTCATAACAAAACCACCCTTTATCCGTATATTTCCACTCTTTGATTCTGGTGTAAGAAATGTATGATGTTCCTGGTGTATTATTATCGTTCCAAACGCCTCTTGTACTTACAATGTACATATCTGTTCCATCGAAAATAAATTTCATTCTTCCTACGCCACCATCATCACATATCTCGTAAATTACTACAACTCCGCTTTTTCCATCCATGCATTCATTGAGAAAATTATCTACATTTTCATAATTTCCCATATTAGAATACAAAACCAATGTAGCAACCGGACATCCTGTTTCCATTATTTTCCTCTGCATTTTAAAAATTGTTTCATCTTCCAAAACAACATTAGAAGCTGCTCCTTTATCTGCATCTCCATAAATGTCAGAAATGAGTTCCATCATTTCTATACAGTCATTTTCAGCTTCCACCGCTTCCTGTTCGTCCACGGGAAGATTGTAGCCCTTTTCCCACTGTTCTGTAGCCTCTTCCTCTGCACTTTTTGTTTCCTCTGTGGAAGATACCTCTTCTGTATTTTTCTCAAGAGTTTCGCTTGTAATACTATCTTCCTTCCCACAGGCACACACACAACACCCAATCAGAAATGCCGTAATCAGTAAAATATTCATTTTCTTTAATACCATAAAATTATCCTTTCCTTCGAAATCACCTTTGCTGTGATTTTGCTATTGGCGGCAATTCCAATTCTATTTGCTCTATAGAATTAGAAAGATACCTGAAAGTTCCGTCTTCAAACGGCTGAACTACAACCGTATTCCTAAAAGCGAGGTCAGAATTATAATCCGGCCATACACCATCCACGATAAGTGTGAGCGTTCCATCCACATTTTCCGTATAATCTACTACTTCTCCAAAAGGTGGATACGGGCTGGCATAAATCATTTCATATTCATAACTGTTGCTGTCTTTATCATATCCACAATGTTCTCGCAACTGTTCTATAGATACCGGAAAATAAGTGGTCATTATCCTTTCATATTCCTCTGCCGGAATCTTCCAATCTTTAGTTTTGAGATTTTCGCCTGTATAAATCCGATAGATATCTTCATACATACAAGGCATAAGAATATCCTCTACATTACTGCTGTCCCAATTTGTGACAAGCACATTATAATTCACATAGCTTAGTCCTGATATGTATTCTTGCGTCAATTTCCGGCAGTCTTCCGGAAGCGGCTCTATTCTCCAATACTGTCTCAAACTTGCATGTGTAATCACATATTCATATGCGTAGATAAAATACCCTTTTTCTGTAAGTTTAATTTCTGTCACATTACTTATGGAAGTTCCCTGTATTTCGGGTATTCCACCTTTCCTCCACTTAATTCCAATATAATAGGTCTGTAATTTATCTTCCCTATATATAAAAGTTATTACTCCAATCATCCCATCCCGCTGCACATCAAATATTGTAACCATCGAATCCTGACCATTCTGATAATCTGCATAAAAGTTTTCTACTTCCTCATGGTTCTGCATATTGGTATCTTCTTCCACACTTACCAGACCACTCTTCCCCAATTCCTCCACCACCATTTTTCGTTGCTCGCTAGTAAATTCACTAATGCCAGAAAAGTAACTTGACTCATCCACAATTTCAACATCTTTATATATCCCGCTAACTGATTCTGCCGCTGCCAAAGCTATGCTTTGCAGATGCTGCTTTTCCTCATCAGAAATAAGACAATCACTGGCTTGCGGAATAAACCAATATGCTGAATCTATAGAAGTTTCCGTATCACTTTCTTCTTTCGTTATCGTTTCACTGTCTTTGATTTCCACCGGAGGCTCCCACACTTCTTCTGTCGCCTTCTGTTCTTCCGTGTGCTGCTTTCCCCAACAAAGCACTCCTGCTATTACCGCAATTAGCAACATCAAAATCGAAAATCCCCATTTCTTCAACAGCCAATTTACATCTTCCATCATTCGCCTCCATACATTTCTTCCCGTTCCTCTGCTGTCAAACGGGGTGTGTGCCATGTTTCCTCACTATTATCCTCGGAAGGTACTCCTGTTTTGGAATATAATCCATGTACTCCACCAAAAGTTCTTCCGGTGTCCTCCAGACATTTCCCTTTGTTGCTAACATTCCTGCCACACATACTGCAGAAATTACCGCAGCTATTCCTATAACAGCACTCACAATCCATAGGAGCCTGCTTCTTGTTTTCTTTCGCTTGATTCTGCTTTTTCCTTTCTTCATATTGACCTCCATTTATTTTCATTGCTGATATGGTCATATTCTATTTTCAATGTTCGTCTCCATTCTCAAATATTACATTCGTAAGATTTGAGAATAAAAAAATTTCCTTTTTTAAATTCTATTCTCTGTTTCATATTCCTCCTTCTCTTTTATTACATGCGTAAGATTTCAAAGCAAAAAAATTTTGCATTGGAATCTGCTGCACTTGTATAAATATTACATCAGTAAGATTTGGAAGTCAAGTTATCTTTATATAAAAAGGCTTCTGTCGAGAAGTATCATACATTTTCGCAAAAGTGATACCATTTAGCAAAAGCCTATTATTCAGCAGAGTTTCAAAACACCCCACTGCTTCAATATTCAAATGTTTCATTCAAAAGACCAGAAAACACACGTCCATTATCTTTCTTTATTATCCCACAAACCGCAGAAAATCAAGGTTTCTTTGAAAGCAGACAAACGGTTTCAATATTCCCCTTGAGTTTTATTTTATACTACATAGCGAAAATACTTCTACCTTGTCAAAAGTGGGGTAAAGAATTTACCACTGTAAAATTGGCAACACCACTTACTTATGTATCTTTACTTAATCTGTAGCAGCAATGGTAATAATGCAATCCCTACATCTACACCTTTATCAGCTATCCACTTAACAATGCCTTTTGCATTCTCCCACTTTTTTGATTTACGATCTGAAGATTTAACAATTTTCTCTAACTCATTTATCTTATTCAAAATTTCTTCTATTTCGCCATCTGGCAATGCCGACATATTTTCAATTTCTTTTCTAACATCACTAAAGGAAATATTGATATCAACTTTGTTTTCATTTGTATTTGTTATCTGTACCATTGGCATACTTTGTGGAATTGCCTCCTTTAAAGAAGGATACCCCAAAGCTTTGAACGATAGCAATTTATTATATACTTGTTTAAGATTATGGAATAGCGATTCTCCCGAAACATCATCATAAAATGCATATGCTTGAATATAGTCATATAACCCATCGCTAAGTTTTGGTACATACGGATGATACTTTGCAGTTACATCTTTATATAACTGCAGCTTTGCTGATTCTGGTGTTTCATTATTAGCAGAATCTGCAATAGACTTTCTCAGAGATTCTGTTATTCATCAAATTACCTACTCTCGATTACGCAAAAATCATTCAAATTAAAAGAAGGTACAGACCAAATTATTCTGATGTATTATACGTCAGATTGTTTTAGCCTGTACCTTCTGTTATTATAGCCTAGTCACCCATAAATAAAGGAAGCAGGAACCAGCCCCTACCACAGTTCGGTTTCCTGCCTCAACCATCAGTTATGAGCATGCTCACAACTTCAGCAAAGTTATGATAACAATATTAGTAGAAGAAAACAATACTTTAACACCAAATTTTTATAATTCATTGATAAATAATCTCCAGTTTCACCGCCTTACCTGTCCATGCGGTCATTCCGGATGTCTGTCTGTACACGGCTATTATCATCGCTATATCAAGACCTGTTCAGGCAGAGTATGCTTTCGTATCTGCCGCGTTAAATGTGAATGCTGCGGACATACACATGCCATACTTTTATCTTCCATGATTCCTTATTCCCAGATTTCCCTGGAAAATCATATTTCCATTATTCATAATTACGAACAGCATCAGTCCCAGGAACCGGTTATGAACAGCTGCCCTTCCATTGATGAAAGCTGTATTCATGCCATCATCAGAAAATATCTTCTTTGCTGGAAACAGAAACTGCTTAGCGAAAGAATCTCCTTTACAGATGTTCCGGCATTTGTCTTCTCCTGTTTTTCGCACTTTAACAGGCAGTTTATGCAGATTAAAAATATACCAAATATTCTTTTTCTTAATACCACATAACTTTACACGACCTTTCTTTCGTTTCTTCTTATACTTAAGAAAAAACATAGGAGGACCCACAAATGGATTAGGAAAAGAAACAGGCAATTGCACTTATGCGTTATTCATCCGGATGGCTCCATTAAACACTATGCTCCGGCCACTATCGAAAGATGGTACCGCAATTATAAGAATTCGGGTTTTGATTCCCTTATACCTTCAGGAAGGGAAGACCAGGGCATACCACGTAAGCTTGATTATGAACTTCAGGAACAGATTAAATATCTCAAAACCAACTATCCACGCATGTCTGCTTCTGCTATCTACAGACAGCTTCACGAAAACGGAAGCATCAAAAAAGGGGATGTATCTGAATCCACGGTTAACAGATATATTAATCTCCTGGCTCTTAAGCTCAAAACAACCAGCAATCAGGATATGCGCCGCTATGAAAGACCTCACATAAATGAAGTATGGTGTGGTGATTCAAGTGTTGGTCCTTATCTGAAAACTCCTGATGGTAAAAAACATAAGGTTTATATCATTGCACTTATAGATGATGCAAGCAGATTTATTGTTGGTATTGATGTGTTTTTTAATGATAACTTTGTAAATCTTATGTCTGTCATTAAATCTGCTGTTGCAAAATATGGCCGTCCTAAGATTTTTAACTTTGATAACGGTTCCAGCTATAAAAACAAACAGATGGAACTGCTGGCTGCCCGTATTGGCTCTGTTATTCATTATGACCAGCCTTATACTCCAACCCAGAAAGCCAAAATCGAGAGATGGTTCCGCACCATGAAGGACCAGTGGATGTCTTCTCTTGATATCAGGGATTTTCATTCCCTTGATGAACTTCGTGGTAACCTTTTAGCTTATGTCCAGAAGTATAATCAGTCTGTCCATTCTTCACTGAAAGGATTATCACCTCAGGACAGATTTTTTTCTGAACCTGACCATATAAGGTGCTTATCAGACGAAGAAATAGAAAAAGATTTTCTTCTTGAAATTGAACGCCGTGTATCTTCCGATAGTGTTATTGTAATTGACCAGATAGAATACGAGGTTGACTGCAGGTTTGCAAAGCAACGTATTAAACTGAGATATTCTCCTGATTTTGAAGATATATTTATTATGGAATCTGATGGCACTCTGACGCCAATCAGACTTCTTAACAAAACTGAAAATGCATTTATCAAACGTGAAAAAATACATTTATGCAGAGGTGAAGAATAATGGACTATTTTACAAGATATGGTCTGGAATTCAATCCGTTTATAAAGAATTCCAAAGAAATCCCTGTTAATACATCTGAATACAAAGAAACTTTATTCAGACTGGATTATCTTGCAAAAACCAAAGGATTTGGCATACTTACAGGAAGTGCAGGCAGAGGTAAAACAACAGCCATAAGAAACTGGGCTTCAACTCTGAATCCCTCACTTTATAAGGTTGTTTATTCTTCATTATCAACCCTTACGCCTAATGATTTCTACAGAAATCTGGTAAAAGAACTCGGTAATGAGCCTGCTTTTAAAAAACCTGATAACTTCCGTATTATTCAGGAAGAAATCACCCGACTGTCCATTGAAAAGAGAAAGACGCCTGTAATCATCATTGACGAAGCCAATTACATTAACAATGCCATCTTAAATGATTTAAAAATACTTTTTAATTTTGAGATGGATTCCAGAGATCGTGCCGCCATTTTACTTGCCGGGCTTCCAAAACTTAACTCAACTCTCCAGTTACAGATTCATGAACCATTAAAGCAGCGTATTGTTATGAATTATAATCTCGATGGACTTTCAAAAGATGAAGGAAAAGCCTACATATATGAGAAGCTCAAAGGTGCAGGCTGTAATCAGACCATCTTTGAGGAAGCTGCTATTGAAGCTATACTTAATGCCGCTGATGGCACACCCAGATTAATTAATAAATACTGTAATGCAGCCATACTCATAGGTGATACACACAAAGTAAATCTCATCACAACTGACATTGTTATGCAGGCAATCAACGATTGCGAACTGGGTTAATCACGAAATTCCTCATTCACTTTATTTGAATGGGGAATTTTTTATATGCATAATCCATTGCAAACAATGTGCAGATATATCTAAAAGCTATACTTTTTTTACTTTATTTAATGTGAAAGATGAAGCATCATTTAATGTGCTAAACAACACTTTATGCATCCTTCTTTCCATTGTCTGAACACGAATGTTCTCACGTTCAATCTCTGCCACTGCTGACAGAACAGATATCATAAGCTTCCCGGCATCTTTGGATGAATCTATTCCGTCCTCCACACAAATCAGATTCACTCCAAAATCCTGCATTACTTGTAATGTTGCAAGTACATCTGCCGCATTTCTTCCAAATCTGGAAAGTTTAAATACAAGCACATAAGATACTCCATCTTTTCCTGACTTAATATCCTCCATCATCTGATTAAATGAAACTCTTCCCTCTATTGATTTGCCGGATTTTCCAGCATCCTCATACTCACCAGCAATTTCATATTCATTATAGTCGCAGAACGCTTTCATTTTTGTTTTCTGTGCATCCAGAGAATAGCCTTCTATCTGCATGGTTGTCGAGACACGGGTGTATAAATATACTTTGATTTTCTCTTTCTTCAATTTACATATCACCTCCAGGAAGTGCCGAAACTGCCGACAGATTGATACTGACTAATGTATCCATCTGCCTGATTGCCAAATTTCTAAGCAATATAAGTCTTTCTGATTGAGATTTCCCCTGCTCAATTAAAATAGCATTATAACTTTCCATATTTGCCAACACCAACAACTGATTTAAATTTGCATCATCACGCACATTCCCCTTTTTACCCGGATTATTATTTTTCCATTGCTTTGCAGTCTGACCAAATAAAGCAACATTTAAAAGATCTGCTTCACTGGCATATGTATAAGCAATCTGTTCTGGTGTCAGCTCTGGTGGAATCAAATTTTCCTTCACCGCATCCGTGTGAATACGGTAGTTCACCTTTGATAAAGCCCTGTTCAAGTTCCAGTCCAATGAAAATCGACTATTTTCATCTTGTTTTAACCTGCGGTAATCTTTCATAATATACAGTTGAAATTCCGGAGAAATCCATGTAGCAAATGCCATTGCAATATCGCTATGTGCATAAGTTCCTCCACCATATCTGCCTGCTTTTGACACTATTCCAATAGCATTGGTCTGTTCAATCCATTTGGTTGGCGTCATAACAAACCTGTTTAATCCTGCCTCACTTCTAACCGCCTCGAATTGCACACGGTTAAAATCTGGATTATGAAGTTCTTCCCAAACAGCCAAAAACTCAACTGTATTTCTGTTTCGCATCCAGTTCTGAATGACAAATCTGGGATCATTATCATTTCTATATTTTGCAATATCTGTCAACGAAATATATTCATTTTCAAAATCTTTCGTGTAAATCCCAATATCAATTCCTTTTGCGTGAATAATTTCCCTAACTATTTTATTCGCCATCTCTATTCCTCCACCATGTTCTCCATCTGTTCCAACTTCTGCAAAGCTTTCATATACGCCATGAGTCTTTTATATTGCTCATCTCCAAGGCTGTGAATCTGCTTTAAAATCTTAATATCCGACCTGGTTACTTCATAATTTGCATGTTCATCTTTATATTCAGGATCAATTCCATTTCCTGTCAAAAGCTGTTCGGGAGTAATCTCCAATGCATCACATATAGACAACAGGCAGTCCGCTTTGGGATTTGTCTTTTTCTTCTTCCAGTCACTAATATTACTTGTTGCAATCCCGGTCCTTTTTGAAAGTTCCAACTGGGTCATGTTCTTCTTTTCCATCATATAAAAAATTCTTTCACTGATAATCATCTTTCCCTCCATCAGCATTTCATCTATCCGTATTTTCATTTTTCAATTCCGTATTTACGGTTATAATATCATGCGACAACTTTTCTTTCAACAGATATTTTTGTATTTCTGAACTTTATTATATTCTTCTCTTTATATAGCTCCGTGTACAACTGTCTTATTCTTTCCCTACGAAGATAAAAATCCGGATCAGGCAAATTATCCAAACAATCGATATGCTAATAGTTCCCCCTTTTAATCACATATCATTATAAATCCATAATGTCATAAGTATCATATATGTATGAACTTGTAAATCGCTCCTTTTGCGACTTGTCTAGGTCATGCAGATTGTCCGTATATATAGGTGGGTGCGGTTACAATCTCGCTTTTCATTTCAAGAAATATCGTGTAACTACTTCTCAAAATTTTATATATTTTTTCCTCTATACAGGCGATTTTCATGGCTTTTCACTCTTAAAAGCATTAAAAAAGCACTTTCAGCTTTTTATAGCCAAAAGTGCAATTTATATACCTGCAAACTATCTATTCAAGTTACCATTCCATCATTTCTTTTATTGCAAAAGGTAATACATACAATCCATTACGAGGTGGTCTTGCCGTTAAAATTCTCTCGAATACCCTATGCTCCCAATCACCATATTTTATAGTGGACTCTACATCGTAATCTTTTTCACAATCCGCCTTATCACCATAATTTCTATATGACCAACATAACGATGGTCTTACTTTGTAAATCGAACAGCTATTTTCTTCATCTAAAAAAACACACGGCATTTTTAATTTAAAATACTTGTCTTGAATAACCTCTTCCTTTCTTGTAGTATTTATTACTTTATTGGTAATATTATTTTCCTCCAATATATGACATTGTTCTAAGACTTTCCTTTTCAGCTTTTCTCTTTCATCTTTAGAAAGGTTTTCTATGTAAGGCTTTATTGCCAAACATTCCGACATAGATAATGCAATTAACTGTCTACAGCATGCCGAGCAACCTTTCTCACATGTGCATTTAACTTCAAATTCCTCTTCAATCAAATCAATTTGTTTTTCTACCTCTTCTATTTCTTTTGAAAGCCATTTTGAAAGTTTTAAAGGATTAGGTCTTTTAGGTATTTCCTGTTCAAATTTATAATCTTTTGCAGTCATACCCGACTTGAAAATAAGCCTATCTACAATCTCTTTTTCCATAATTATCTCTCCTCCTTGTATCTTATATAATTTTATTTCTTGACATGTCTACCACTACCAGTTCTATTCCGACACTCACAGGAATTTCTCTTTTTAACTCCTTTTCCAGTACATTTTCTGCATTTGGTGTAAATACAAAATGGTCGAAAAACTGCGTAAAATCAAGGATTTCTAGATATCTGTGCGACATAGCGACACGGCAACCTCCACATGATACGTCCCAGGAAACATGTCCACACAGCACCCACGCTCCACCTCGTAGCCGCAGGCCTGCAGCATTTCGAGGTCACGGGCGAGTGATGTCGGTTTACATGAAATATAGACCATGTGGTCAACACCGTAGTCGATAATTTTCTTTAACGCCTTAGGGTGGATTCCGTCACGCGGAGGGTCAAGCACGATTAAGTCGGGACGTTCATTTATGTTATCAAGAGCCTTTAAGACATCTTCAGCGATGAATTCACAATTTGAAAGTCCGTTAAGTCTGGCATTTTCACGGGCGGCATCGACGGCCTCGGCAACAATTTCCACACCGATTACCTTCTTTGCCACAGGTGCAAGAATCTGGGCAATTGTACCTGTACCGCTGTAGAGGTCAAATACAATCTTATCTTTTGTCGTTCCGACATATTCCCTTGCCTTTGAATAAAGAACTTCTGCCCCGAGCGAGTTCGTCTGGAAAAATGAAAATGCAGAAATATTGAATGTAAGTCCTAGCAGCTCTTCCTGAATATAATCCTGTCCGAAAAGTATCTCTGTACGCTCATTTTTTACAACATCAGCAATACTGTCGTTATAAGTATGCAAAAGCCCGACAAATGTTCCGTCAAGCTGAAGATTTCGTAATTTTTCAGTAATTTCAGACATATCAAAATCAAGCTGGGTTGTTGTTACTATATCAACAAGAATCTGACCTGTTTTTACTGCTTTTCTCACAAGAAGATGTCTTAAATATCCCTCATGTGTCATCTTATGAAAATATGGCAGATTTTTCTCTTTAAAATAGCTGCATACACAATCAAGTATTCTACTGAAATCGTTATCCACAATTTTACAGCCGTTTACTGTGACAATATCATATGTACTGTTTCTTTTATGAAGTCCGAGTGCAAGTTCACCGCCTTTTACTTCATCGCCAAAAGTAAATTCCATCTTATTACGGTAGCTTTCATTAACGGGACTTCCGATTATTCCTTCAAATTCAAAATCACCTTTTACAGCTTCGTCAAGTATGCTTTTCACCTGACTTTCTTTCATCTTTAACTGCTCGCTATACTCCATGCTCTGATATACACAACCGCCGCATTTTCCAAAATATTTACAGACTTTTCCCTCTTCATAACACTTTTTTTCAAGAGGTGAATTTTCGAGAACTTCAAGCAGTCTTCCTTCACATTTGTCTTTGCGTTTTTTGTTAACTGCAAATCTTACTTTCTGTCCCGGCACTGCATTTTTAACTATAACTCTTGTCTTCATGCCATCCTCATCAACCCACACATACCCTTTATTAGGAAAATCAATTTTCTCTACATATCCTTCACAAATATCGCCTTTTCTCACATATGCTCCTTCCAAGCCTGACAGCTTTAATCTCTATTTTCTCACGACCTGCATAATCCAACATTCTCAGCTTCTACAGGTACAAAATTTATCCGCTTCGTACGTAAAATATGCCACCAGCCGAACAGACGCACGACCAGTGGCAACATTATACTTCCAATTGAATATGATAATTACTTATCTTCGTCTTCAAAGTCATCCTCGAAATCATCTTCAAAATCGTCATCATAATCATCATCAAAATCATCAAGATAATCTGGTGTAAAATATCTGTATACACCATATGCAATTGCTGCTATAGCAGCTACGGCACCGATTACTGCAAGAACAATAAGCACCCATTTACAGCACTTATTTTTTTCTTCCTCTTCTTCCTTCTTGTGGAGAAGTTCACCAAGCTTGCTGGCTGCAATTAATTCTTCAATCTTATCTTTATTCATAATATATGCCCCTTTCATTTATTTCTTCAATTTCATCATTTCAATTTTTTATAAAATCATTGTATCATAAAAAAAACGATTTTACTACTGTTTTTTTAATCGTGCAAAGCCTGCAAGCATCTTTTTTATGCCATACTCCTGAAACTCCACAGTTACCATGTAGTCTCTTGTTGCCGCATCGATTGAAAGCACTTTTCCTTTGCCGAATTTCACATGTGAGACCATGTCTCCCACATTATAACCAAGTCGTGACGAAAGACCTGAAGATGTCTGTCCTTGTGGTTGTGCACCAACACCCGTTTTTGCACTCGGATTATCAACATTTTTTGATATGTTTGAAACAGTTTTCCCTGACTTTTTCAAATCGAATATATCCATAGGAAATTCTTTACCAAAGCCTACTTTTTTATTCGTCGATGCAGAAGAAACATTTTTTACGGCATCACGCTGTACACCCGTAAAAGTTCTTCCCGCACTACTATAACCTGTTGATGTACTTCCGTAATTTGTAACATTTCCTCGTTTTGCATATCCTGTTTTTCCCGAAATACTCACACGGTTTGTATTATAGCTTGAATATGAAGTTGTATTGCCGCTTCCATATCTGCTTAATGCGTCTTTTGCACTCGCACGGAAATTAAATTTCGATGACTCTCCGGGCTCTGTCTCACCGCCAAAAGCAATCTTTGACTTATTATAACCTGTTGCCTGATTTTCAATATTTAAAAGTTCCTTTGGAATTTCATTGACAAAACGTGATACTTTATTCATCTGTGTTTCACCATGAACCATACGCTGTTTTGCACTACTTATGTTCAGTTCTTTCTGTGCACGCGTAATTCCCACATAACAAAGACGGCGTTCTTCTTCTACATCCGTCGGGTCATCGGATACGATTGTCATATAGCTCGGAAAAAGTCCATCCTCAAGTCCTGTCATGTATACAATAGGAAATTCCAAACCTTTTGCACTGTGGAGCGTCATAAGCATCACCTGATTGCCTGACTGGTCAAGATTATCAATGTCAGCAATAAGTGCAACTTCAGACAAAAATCCGCTCAATGTAGGCTTAAAATGTTCATTGTCAGCAACCTGAACAGCCTCTCTGCCATCTGCAACAGATGTCGGTTCCAAAGTATTATTTACTGAATCATCAAAATCATTTTGTGCATCTCCCACCTCGTAACTTACAATTTTATTGATAAATTCATCAATATTTTCCTGTCTGTTTTCTACTTCTTCTTTTGTTTCACTCTCAGACAGATATTCTATATATCCTGTGTCTCTTACAACCGACTCAGTAAGTTCCTGTATTGACATATATTCCTGTTTTGCCTTAAATCCCAGAATAAGTGTCACAAAATTTTCTATCTTATTAAGAGAGCGTCCGATGTCAGGAATCTGCGAAGCATTACACAAAGCATCCCAGAATGTACATCCGTTATAATCTGCAAAATTCTGTATACGTTCGAGTGTTGTTGCACCGATTCCACGCTTTGGGACATTAATAATACGACGTACTGCCTGTGCATCCATTCCATTATCAATTGTTTTAAGATATGCAAGTATATCCTTAATCTCTTTTCGCTGATAGAAATTAACACCACCATATATCCTGTACGGAACATTTCTTACAATAAGACGTTCCTCGAGAAGTCTTGACTGTGCATTTGTTCTGTAAAGGATAGCTATATCATTATAGTTCCATCCATCTCTTACCTTTGCACAGATTCCATTTACAACGCCTTCCGCTTCTTTATATGCATCTTCATAAAGACAGAAATTAATCTTTTCGCCTTCATTATTAGCTGTCCAGAGCGTCTTGTCTTTTCTACCAAGATTATTTTTAATAACACTGTTTGCCGCTTCAAGAATAGTCTTAGTTGAACGGTAATTCTGCTCAAGCTTTATTACTTTTGCAGAATCAAATGTATTTTCAAAATTAAGAATATTCTGGATATTGGCACCTCTGAACTTATATATTGACTGGTCATCATCACCGACAACACAGAGATTTCCATATTTTCCGGCAAGCATACTCACAAATTTAAACTGCACTGTATTTGTATCCTGATACTCATCCACCATGATATAGCGGAATCTTTCCTGATATGCAAACAAAATGTCTTCATTTTGTTTAAAAAGCTCGACAGTTTTAAATATCAAATCATCAAAATCAAGTGCATTATTCGTTTTGAGCGTTTTCTGGTATTCACGATAAACACCGGCGATTCTTTTTGCATTATAATCGTTGCCTGCATTTATCTCCATCTCATCAGGAGTGACAAGCTCGTCCTTTGCCCTTGAAATCGCACTCATGATTGTGCGTTCTTTAAGCATTTTTGTGTCAATGTTAAGTTTTTTGCACGCTTCTTTTATAACACTTTTCTGGTCATCCGTATCATATATTGTAAAATTAGTATCATAACCCAGACGGTCTATGTATCTTCTAAGAATTCTTACACATGTCGAATGAAATGTACTTACCCACACCTGGCTTCCGAGCGGTGTTATCTTTTCCACACGCTCTTTCATCTCAGCTGCAGCTTTATTTGTAAATGTAATTGCAAGTATATTATATGGTGCAACATCGCAGTCCTCAATAAGATAGGCAATCCTGTGCGTAAGCACGCGTGTTTTGCCGCTTCCGGCACCAGCTATTATAAGAAGCGGTCCTTCAGTTCTCTTGACTGCTCTTTTTTGCATATCATTTAAACCGTCTAAATTCATCTTACTTCTCCATATATTAAAAGTCAAAATAACTGCCACGAAGTCACGGAGTTCATCCTATGCAACGCGGCAGTTTTATAATTAATATAAATTAACCGATAAGTTTTTTACCACAGTTCGGGCAGAACTTGGCACCATTTACAGGTGTTCCACACTCAGGGCAGAACTTTGGTCCGTTACCTGTCTGTGCTGTTCCCGCCTGAGGCATGCCAGAAGCTGTATTAGCCTGATTCATATTATTCATCATCTGCTGACCGATTGCCATTCCCATCTGCATGCTCATCATATCACCCGCAATATTAGAACGTCCACCACCTTTTTCAAGTGAATCAGCCATAGCCATCTGTGAATACTTATTCATATCACCAACCATAGACTGTGAAGCAGCTTTAGTCTGCATCTTCTGAATCTCTTCAGGATATGAAAAGCTTGAAATCATGAAATCTGTTATTGTCAGACCAAGCTTACAAATCTGCATATCAAGGTCTTCCTTAATACCATTAGCTATCTCATATGCATTAGCCTGAAGATTGAACATATCTTTGCCTTCTTTACTTATCCACTTCATAAGAAGCTGATCAAGAACAGCAACTACACGTTCCTTAACATCATCAACTTTATAAATCTGCTTTACACCGGCAATCTTATCAATAAGTGCTACATAATCATCTACCTTGAATGTAAATGTTCCGAAAGCTCTTATAGGCATACCACCCGGTGTTGCTGCTGACTGTGTCGGTATTGATATAGGATTCTTAGTTCCCCATTTAACTGTGAATTCCTTAGTATTTACAAAAAGAACTTCCGCTCTCATTCCACTGTTAAATCCAAACTTAAATCCCTTTAATGTAGAAAGGAATGGTATGATATCTGATTCAATATCAAAACTTCCTTCTTCTTTAAATATTCCTTCTATAACGCCATTATACATAAAAATGGCATCCTGACCCGGTCTTATGATTAAGCGGCTTCCCTTTTTAATCTCGCGGTTAGTCCATTTCCAAAAAATAATGTCATCTCTGTACTCTTCCCACTCAACGACGTTGGCCAGCTGTTTACCAAATAAACCCATTATTTTACTCCTTTAACTTATAAAAATTATAAGCCCATCTTAGCCTTTAAAGCTGCAAGTTCATCATCAACAGCAGCATTATTTGGTGCTTCATCGTACTTTGCTGCAAGATTATCAATATTGGTATCTTCCTGTGAAGAATTGAGTTCTGCCATTGCATTAGCCTCATCAAGCATCTTGTTTGCCTTTGCTTCCATTCTTGTAAATGCTTCCATGCTGTTATTAGCACCTGTTACGCTTGTGCCAACTTTATTAATTCTCTCTTGAGCTTTTGCGGCCTTAACTGTAGCTTTAATTGCTGCTCTTCTTGCCTCAAGATTATCAATATCTTTTACAAGCTTATCATGCATCTGACGCATCTTTGATGCATTATCTGCTGCCACATTGTATGCCTGCTGAAGTGCTGTCTGAGTTGTAACAAGCTGCTGCTTCTTCTCAAGAAAACTTCTTGCATCAGCTTCATTGCCTGCTGTAAGTGCCTTCTCAGCATATGACTGCATCTTATTAATCTGCTCTGTACACTCGTCAAGTTCTCTCTTTGCTCTTGTCTCTTCTGCCATAACAGAAGCAGTTTCAGCCTTTACCTTGCCAAGATCGCTCTCTAAATTTCTCATGTACTGATCAATCATCTTTTCAGGATCCTCACACTTATCAAGAAGTGCATTGATATTAGATGCCATAATGTCCTTAAATCTTGTTAAAATACCCATAAAATCCTCCTCTGCAAAAGCCCCACATTTACACAATGGATTTTGCTAAAAATATTTTTTATTAACGGCATTTTGCCGTGCTATGAGATAATTATATAATATATGTACTTAATTGTCACGCTATTTATTCAAGATTTAATTTTCTGTCCAAAATATAAATACTTATAAAATTATATACTATTATTAAAATCACAGATATTATGCCTGCCATTATAAACGTGCCCTTTACAAAATCAATTGTTGCGGCATCTGACTGCGGCATCTGCATAACCTCCATAAAATTGCCTCCATACATAATAATACAAAGAATTACAAGTCCTATAAGCGAAAGAATCTGTCCGACAAAATAAAGAATTATATACCACACAAAAGCCATAATTCCTTTACTTGAATATGACAGGCTTCCCAGGTCAAGGCATACATAAAATGTGCTCAATGCCGAAATTATCGAAATAATAATATATAACACTATAATTGCAACAACAGTCCCTGTTATACCTGATATAACCATCCCTGTTGCAGTTCCGTCTGTCTCTGCCGACATGAACATTTTAAGTTTTTTTATCCATGAATATTTTAAATCACCTGTGATAAATCCTATTGACAGCATCAAAACAATGAAATCTGCAGCAAACCATATTATTGAAGCAATCATTTTACTAAAATGAAGGCTGGCTGCAGATACAGGAAGTGTGTGCATGAGATAACCTTCATCCTTTAAAAGATTATTCCTGTATCTTAATATTGACATTACAAGTGTAATAATAAACAGCACAATAAGTGCAATAACAGCTCCTGCAACAGCAAATCTGTAAATTGTTGAAAACACAGGATTGCCCCCCATAGCTGTATTTATCTTATATGCACCAAATGTAACAATGCTTAAAATCATAACAACAATATATATACCGGCATACATAAACCCTTGACTTTTCATCTCATATTTTATAAGTTTACCTAACATGCGAATACCTCCCTGAATAACGAATCAATACTCATATTTTTTTCTTCCCTGATAACATCAACATCCTTATGAAAAACTATTTCTCCATTTTTTATAAAAACAACATCATCCAGAACTTTCTCAACATCACTTATAAGATGCGTTGTAATAATAACACTTGCATTTTCGTTATAATTTGTAAGAATAGTCTTTAAAATATAATCTCTTGCCGCCGGGTCAACGCCACCCATAGGCTCATCTAAAAGATACACCTCTGCTTCCCTGCTCATAACAAGAACAAGCTGCACTTTCTCCCTTGTTCCTTTTGAAAGCTGTTTAATTTTTGAATTCTTTGAAATATTAAGGCTTTCAAGCATCTGTTCAGCCCTGTCTCTTCTGAAATCTTCATAAAAATCCTCAAAAAAGTTAATTGTATCTTTTACTCTCATATTTGGTGAAAAATATGTACGTTCCGGAAGGTATGAAACAATCTTTTTGGTCTCAATTCCTATACTCTTTCCGCTTATTGTCACTTCACCATCATTTTTATTTAAAATACCGGCAAGTATTTTTATAAGAGTTGTCTTTCCACTTCCATTCGGTCCAAGAATTCCTATTATTCTTCCTCTTTCGAGTGACAAGTCAAGTTCTTTTATAACCGGAATTTTTCCATAACTTTTTTTAAGTCCCTTACATTCTACTAATACATCCATAAAAATCTCCTTATTTCCCTGTAAGATTTAACATCCTGTTCGTTATCTTATTTACTGCCTGATATATAATCTGCAAGAATCTTTACTACTTCATCTTTTTCATAACCAATGCTTTTCATATTTTCAATAAAGGCGTCCGCATATTGTTTTGTAAGTTCTTTTTGAAGCTGCTGCGACTTATCAGCCTGTTTGCTCACATAACGTCCGGAAGTTCTTATTGAGTAAAGATAACCTTCATTTTCAAGCTGTGACAGTGCTTTCTGCATTGTATTCGGATTAACTCCGGCTGTTACTGCCAGCTCCCTGACAGCCGGAAGTTTCTCATCTGCCTGAAGTTCACCAGTTGCAATACACTTTTTTATCTGTTCAATTATCTGTAGATAAATAGGTGTATTCTCATCAAAGTTCCATTCCAAATAATCACCTCTTATTTTGTATTATTGTATTACTCATATAATACAATAATACAGTTTTATTTTTTTGTCAATAAGATTTTTATATAACATTTTTTACTTTTGGATGTATATGCCTCTTGTCATATGGTTTTTAATACTATATAATAGAGTACAGACATAAACTTTAAGAAGAAACGAGGGTTACTATGGCTAACGATAACAAAGAGCTTGTATCATCAATGCTTCGCAAGATGACAAAGCTTAATTATATAAAGCCGGGCGATGTTCCCGGCATCAATCTTTACATGGATCAGGTTACAACTTTTATGGATGAACATTTAAGTGACAGTAAACGCCATGAAGATGACAAGATTCTTACTAAGACAATGATTAATAATTATACAAAAAACAATCTTCTTCCGCCTCCCGTCAAAAAAAAGTATTCAAGGGATCATCTTTATATTCTTGCTTTTATTTACTACCTGAAAAATCTTCTTTCAATAAGCGATATACAAAAGCTTATTAATCCGCTTACTGAAAATTGTTTTGATACAGACAAAACACCTGATATGGAAGATATATACAGAGAAGTATTTAACTTATGCAAATCACAAGCTGCAGCTCTCTCAAGAGATACACTTGAAAAAGCACGCATTGCCGGCAAGTCATTTGAATATGTTGAAGATGAAGAACAGCGTGATTTCCTTGAGTTATTCAGTCTTATATCACTTTTAAGTTTTGATGTTTATATGAAAAAAAATATGATTGAAACACTTATTGATGATTACTCTTCAAAGCATATCAAAGACAATAAATCTAATGAAAAAGATAATAAGAAATAAATATTTTTATCAGAATTTTATATTATAAAATCCCGGATGATTGTGACGAGTCCATATACTAAATTATGGAAAATCATTTTATACAATCATCCGGGATTTTTATTTACACAATTATCATTTATTCTTCTGTTTCTTCCAGCATATTGAGTCTTTTAAATACTCGGTCATATCCATCGTTGCCATAATTAAGTGAACGATTTACCCTGCTTATTGTTGCAGTTGATGCTCCTGTCTTTTCTGCTATATCAAGATATGTCTTATGTTCCCTTAACATCTTTGCAACTTCAAATCTCTGAGCCAATGAGAGTAATTCATTGATTGTGCATACATCTTCAAAGAAATCAAAACACTCATCCTTATTTTCAAGACTGAGAACAGCCTCGAAAAGCTGCTCAACCGCCGGAGTTTTTAATTTACTGTTCATACACCTACCCCATTTCTGCGACTTTAACACAAAAGCCTTTTTAAATAACCATTTAATATTTTAACACAGTAAAGTTTGAAAGTAAATAGCCTGTAAATCATATTATTCTGTTCTTAATGCAACAACCGGATCTTTCTTTGCCGCCATCTTAGCCGGAATAAGTCCTGCTATTGTTGTAAGCAGCATGCTTATAATAACAAGAATCACTGCACCTGCAACAGGAAGCTGTGCCACATTAGAAATATCTGTTACATTTTTTATAACAGCATTAGCCGGTATACACAAAATCAATGTTATTATTATACCCATCGCCCCTGATACGAAACCTTCAATAAGAGTTTCTGCATTAAATACTCTTGATACATCCTTCTTTGATGCACCTATACTTCTTAAAACACCAATTTCTTTTGTTCTCTCTAGAACTGAAATGTATGTTATAATTCCAATCATTATTGATGAAACCACAAGGGAAATCGCTACAAATGCAATTAAAACCGAAGAAATTGCTGTAATAATAGTACTTACAGATGACATAAGGATTCCTACATAATCAGTATAATTTATTGTATCCTCATCTCTTCCATCAGCTGTTACTTCGTCATTATAATTCTTAATAAAATCCTGAAGTTTTTCTTTTGAATCAAAATCTTTAGCATATATATCAATCTCTGAAGGGTTGTCTTCACTTGCTATGCCAAGTAATGATTTGTTATTTTCAAGTGTTGAAATTGATGTCTTATCATTATCAAATGACATTCCTGTAAATACATCTTTTTCAGGATCTGCGAGCTGCTGTTTTACAATCTGTGTTTCATTTACTTTTTCAATTATATAAGGCATTAAATCCTTTGTATATGCAACACCACTGCTTACTGAAACACTTGCCGCGTCAGGATTTTTTCTTATAATTCCTGCAATCTTAACCTCTTCAGCATTATTCACAACTGTTGTCATATATTCATCATCATGTGATGCATCTTCCCATATTCCAAATGTATCATTATATCTGTACAAATCTGTAGGAAGAACAAGTTTGAACTTCTTGTCAAGGACTTCATCATATGTATACTGTGTTTCTTCTGTCTCATATGAATTTCCAGCCATAACATTCTTAAAAATTTTCTTTACTTCGGCCGGATCCTTAAATCCAAGTGAATACAATGTATAGTCATCTATCTCATTATTTTCATCTACCACAAGCATAACTTCGTTGTAATTATCTGCCCAGCTTCCGGCTATAAGATCATACTGTTCATCAAGCATCTGTCTGTTATCAAAAAGACGTGACCATACACTTGTATTCTGCATGCCCGCTGACATCATGCCGTCACCTGATACAGACATTCCATACATATTTTCCATAACAGAACTTGGATTAAGCTGTGTAACACCATCTGATGTATCAGTTGAATAAATGTATAACGGAACATCATAACTATATTGTATATCACTTATATAACCATCAACATCACTCTTATGATTTTCAAGATATGACTTAAATGCTTTAAGATTATTGCTGTTTACCTCAGCAACCATACTGTTTACCATATCAGTCATAATGTTATTACTGTAAATCTTATCCTTGTCATGATCAACATTTTTATCTTTATTACCCATCATATTCTCAATCATGCTGCTGACATCGACACTTTCTTTCTGAAGCTGTATAGGATAACTTGAAAGTGTATCTCTCTGCACGCGGTCAATATAATTCTGAATACCATTGGATATTGACAAGATAAGTGCAATACCTATAATTCCGATACTTCCAGCAAAAGCAGTAAGGATTGTCCTTGTCTTTTTTGTCATAAGATTATTAAGACTAAGGCTTAACGCTGTAAAAAATGACATAGATGTCTTCTTTTTCTTTGTTTTACCAGACTTTTTATCAGTTAAAGAATCCTCATCTGTCTTCGTTGCAATATTATCGTCTTCACCATTATATGGATTACTGTCATCCGTTATTGTTCCATCAAGAAGTCTTATTATTCTTGTTGAATACTGTGTTGCAAGTTCCGGATTGTGCGTTACCATTATTATAAGCCTGTCTTTTGAAATCTCTTTTAGCAAATCCATTATCTGGATACTTGTCTGTGTATCAAGTGCTCCTGTAGGTTCATCTGCAAGAAGTATATCCGGGTCATTGACAAGTGCTCTCGCTATTGCAACTCTCTGCATCTGTCCACCTGACATCTGATTCGGTTTCTTATGAATCTGCTCCTTGAGACCTACTTTTTCAAGTGCTTCTGTTGCACGCTGTCTTCTCTCGGCTTTTGACACACCAGACAATGTAAGTGCAAGTTCAACATTTGACAAAACTGTCTGATGCGGAATAAGATTGTAGCTTTGGAATACGAATCCAATAGAATTATTTCTGTATGCATCCCAATCCCTGTCTTTAAAATCTTTTGTCGATCTGCCATTAATCTTCAAATCACCGCTTGTGTACTTATCAAGTCCTCCTATTATATTAAGAAGAGTGGTCTTTCCACATCCTGATTGGCCCAATATTGAAACAAATTCACTGTCACGGAACTTCAAATCTATCCCTTTAAGAGCTTCAACCGATGTCGTCCCCGTAACATAAGTTTTTCTTATTCCATTTAATTCAAGCATAACATTTCCTTTCCCGAAGCAATGTATTTTTGCTTATATCTCGTCCAAAAGCTGCTGTCTTGCATTATCTCTTAACATATTCTTATTGTAATAATAAAATTTATCACAACCATTCTCCTGTATAAATGATATACTGTAAAATCCTGCTGCCAGCTCAGTCACAAACAGAACCATCTCCGGTCCATGTCCAAACGCTTTCTCGGCAAAATCAAAAGCATTGTTTAATTCTAACATAATCTGTTGTGATAATGCCTCACGTTTATCTGAAAGTTTCATAAATTCTGATGAAATTATTGTAAACACATCTGTATGTTCACTGACACCTGCATTTTTTACTGCCAGTTCATAATCACCAATTTCACGTATTACAGCCGCATTAACAGCCTGTGCATCTTCATCCCACAGGCCTTTTTCTTTATCACGCAGATATGTGTTTCTCATATCTTTAACAACATCCGAAAATACAAGTGCTTCATTTTTCTGAAAAAACTTTAATTCATCAAAAAGTTTCTGTGCCGTCATTGTCATTCTGTAATACTTTTTAAATTCAGCATTTAATGCTCCCAGGACAAGACTCACTACACTTATTCTCTCATCAAATGGTGCTTTTGCCAGACGAGTATACACACTCTGTGCTGTATTTGCCAAAAGAATATCTTTGACATTGTAAGATTTTTCATATTTGTAATACAATGCAAGATAATTGGCAAAATCCATAGCAGTATCTTCATCCTGAAGATACTGTGAAATCACCTGCTCATCCACAGAAATTCCAAGCTTTTCATATGCCTTTATTATATCAGACAGATCTTCCCATCCTCTGGCTGTGACAAAACGCTTGCCTTCAACCGTAGTTTCTATCTTATAAAAGTTCTCCTGTCTTGCATCAAGATAAGAAAGAACTGCTGCATGTATGCCTTTTTTTCGTGCATAATTCTTCCAAATATCATAATCCGGCGTAACTTCTATATACTTGACACGGTCAAGTGTAACAACGTCAAAATCCCTGACTGAACGGTTATATTCCGGTGGATTCCCCGCTGCAACAATTATCCATCCATCCGGAACTTTCGTATTTCCAAACATCTTTGCCTGAAGAAACTGAAGCATAACAGGTGCAAGTGTCTCAGATACACAATTTATCTCATCTATAAATAAAATACCTTCTTTTATTCCTGTCTTCTCAATCTTATCATGCACAGATGCAATAATCTCACTCATTGTATATGATGTAACTGAATATTCATTTCCATCATATACCTTTTTATCAATAAAAGGCAGACCCATCGCACTCTGTCTCGTATGATGTGTCATAGTATATGCAGCAAGTGATATACCACATTCTCTTGCTGCCTGATCCATTATTGCAGTCTTACCAATTCCCGGAGGTCCGATAAGCAGTACCGGTCTTTGATGCACAGACGGAATAAGCGGATTCCCATCCTCATCTTTTGCAAGATATGCTTTTACTGTATTCTTTATTTCTTCCTTTGCTCTTTCAATATTCATGTTATTCCTCAACTTTCCATTCAACTCTTATTGCCCAGCCCGGCACTATTCTGTCTGCATCATACATTTCAGGAAAAACAAATGCAACATCATATGATGGCTTATGTTCAGGATAAATTCCATATCCGTCCGTAAAATAAAGCACACCTTTAAGACTTTTGAGTTCTCCCATCTGTCTTAATTTTTCTATATAATTAAATGCCGGCCGGAAATCTGTTCCCCCAAAACCTTTTACAGCAAAATTATCCTTGAAACTTTCTGCCTGTTTCAAATCATTTATAACAATATCTTCCTGTACCTGATTATCACACTGTATAATATGCAGTCTGATTTTTTCAAAAAACAAATCTGATTCTGTAAGAATTCCCAAAGTCTCATTAATAAACTTCTGGACAAGCGTAAATGCACATGACCCTGATGTATCTATCACTATAACAAAATCCTTAATCCTGCTCTCTTCCCTGTATTCAAGTTCTTCTATAAGAGGCATATTACCATACACAGTCATTCCGTAATTATAAAATCCATAATCAAATGAATCCATATCCACATGCATACTTTCTCTTGTCACAGCAAATTTTCTCAAAAAATCACGATAAGATATTTCCTTGTGATTAACTGCTTTGAGCATCTTTAAAAGATTGCCTTTTGTATCTCCTCTGCCCGAATCAAATGTCATTGCCGACTGCATCTTCTTTGCAGCATTCTCCCACTTTTCTTCCTGCTTATTATTATCTTCATCGGAGCTTCTGTTATCTTTATCGCTCTGGTCTGCATGCCAGTATGCATGGTCGTCAACTTCAAACTCCCCTGATGCAATCCACATCTGTGCCTGATTATTCATCTGCGTCTTTAATATATAAAATATATTAGCTGCACTAAGCACACGGCTTTTATCAAGAATCTCCTTATATATCTGCTGCCGCTTTGTATTCTCCGGCTTTATAACACAGCTTAATTCAATTCCATCAACAAGATATTCTGCACATATGTCACATGACAGATTCCAAAGCTGTATATCGTCTTCGTCTTTATACTTTTCTGCGTCATATATATGCCTGAACAGACAGTGCATTATCATATGTAAATACGCCCTGTTGACATCTGTCGGATTCTTTTTGTAATTTTCTATAAGAAGAACAGGATTATAATAAAGGAATCTGCCGTCTGTCGCCACAAACCTGATACGCCTGTCCGCCTTATACCCAAGCATATTCAATGCAAGAAACATATAACGCATTCCAAGAAAAAGTTCCTGTTTTGCCATATCAAGAACCTTTATTCCCGTCTTTTCCCAATCTCTTTCTTCTTTGTTCTTAGTATTAATATTGTCTTCCACTTATCTTTCCTTAACTATAATAATAAAGCTGCCACTTTGTTTGTTGATAATATCAATATATCACTTTTAATATCATTTTGCATTGGATTCAAAATTCAAACTTTCTGTGAGAAGGTGCAAAATGCTGTTTCTGATATGCAAGAAGCTGCCCCAGCCCCTCCATATGAGAATTTTCTCTTGCAGTATCTATACATGACATACATGATTCACGGTCAAGTATTTCCATGGAAAATATAAGGTTTAAACCGTCATAATCTTCATTTTTCACCATATCATTCACTATCTCAATAATATTTTTATTAAGATAATCTTTATACTGCCGTTTTGCATCTTCAGATAATTTATATGGATACTTCAACCTGTAACATGCAATCTTATATGATGCATCTTTAACGTCAATATACATTCCTGCCTGAAATAATCTGTCATACTGCATATAATTAACATCAGTACCGTCGACACATTCCCTGTACTGTATCCCTGAACCTTCCGTAATCTGATTAACAATTCTTGCCGGCGTATTTTCTTCATAATTATAAAGATAATATGGAAATACCAGTACGGCATCATCATCGTCGTAATGTATAGTCACCTTAACTTCATTATTTACTTCCGACAAAACACCTTTTAAACACTTGGTGTTCAGACCTGTTCCGATTATATTTATGTTATGAAGCCTGTAACAGTTTTTAAATGCACCATCACCAATATCCGTAACGGTATCATAAAGTGTTATTGATGCAAGATTCCTGCAATTGTAAAATGCATGTGCACCAATCGAAACGACTGTCTCCGGCAGTGTTATTTCAACAATTTCCCTATGTTCACTAAACGCAAATGCCCCAACTGAAACTATCTTCTTATTATCTATTTTTTCCGAAATTGTAATTTTTTCTTCTTCTCCTGAATATTGTTTTAAAACAGCTTCGTCCATATTCAAATCATCAAGTTCGTACATATCATTCCTCATATATTGTTTATTTTGTTAATAATAACACTTTAAAACGTCTCTTGCAATTTTATCCAATGGACTTTATAGTACGCTTATATTATAATTATGCTAATAAATGACATGATTTTTAAGGAGTTTTATTTTGGGATTTATTTTAAAAAGGCTTAAAAATTTTATAACATATAAAAAATATATATTAGCTGCCTGCACTTTGAGTCTGTCTCTTACAATTCCATATATTTCATATGCAACTACACAGGATAACCTTGACGATGCAAATCAGAAACTTGAGGAATTAAGGCAGCAGCAGGCGGATATCTCATCCGATATGTCAGACCTTGTCTCACAGATTGATGATATCAACAGGTCTCTTACTGAAATTGACGAAAAGATGCAGGATTTATCAGATAAAATTGACGACCTTTCTATGCAGAAAGAAGAACTTGACAAACAAAAAACCGAACAATACGCTGCAATGAAATTACGAATCCAATATATGTATGAACATGGCAGCCAGAATGCCCTTGATATCATTCTAAGTTCACAGGGACTTTCCGATTTTTTATCAAAATCAGAATATGTGACGCAATTGTCTTCATATGACCGAAAAATGCTTGAAAAAATGGAAAATATAATAACGCAGATAGCCGAAAACAGTGATGAACTTGAAAAAGATTATGCTTCTTTAGATAAATTAAAGTCTGAATCATCCAGACAGTCAGAACGACTTAATGCACTTCTTGATTCAAAACAACAGGAGCTTGCATCTAACAGTGATGATATTACAAAGTTTGAAGAACTTGCCCTCCAGTATGAACAACAGCTTGAAGAAGAGCGGATACGTGAAGCCGAGGAAGCTGCCAGACGTGAGCAGGAAAAAAATAACAGTTTAAATGCCGGGGGAAACAATTATCCCCATATAGATTATACTGCTTTTGACATTGATATGCTCGCAGCTATTATTGAATGTGAAGCCGGAAACCAGTCATATGAAGGAAAATGTGCTGTGGGAAGTGTCATTATAAACCGTGTACGCAATCCACGTTTTGCCAATACGATACAGGAAGTCATATTTGCTCCCGGACAATTTTCGCCGGTTGCAAGCGGACGTTTTGCAATAGTCCTTGCAAGAGGTGCAGATAGTGCATGTGTTGAAGCTGCAACAGCAGTCCTTAATGGTTATATTAACGTAGACTGCCTCTATTTCCACGCTTACCGCGGAAGCATTGATGATGATAAATTAATTATTGGCGACCATGTATTCTTCTAACATGCGGTCTATTTTTACTTTTATGGGGGACATTTCCCCCATTCTTTTTTGTGCATCTTCCATATTCTGTTCCATCTGTGACAATTTTTGTGAGTCTTTGCCAACAGCATATACATTTTTATAAAATGCCGCCTTATAATAATCCGCAACAGCCACACACTCTTTAAAATCCTGTGTTGCATTCTTTTTATTTTCTTCAAGTTTTAATGAATATTTCTGTGCATAATCAACAGCTTTTCCATACTCATCTTCACCATATAACTTCATCAGGAAATATGTTTTACTGTCAACATTAATATTATCACTGTTTTCTTTTATTGCTATTATCATGCAGGCATTAACCAGGACGAGAAGCACAATAATAATGTCCATTATTACAATTTTTTTCTTAATTTTCATGTAAGCTCCTCTCTATAAGACATCTGCTTATTGATGCCTGCGAATACTCTGCTATTTTATCTAAATCATCATCAATAACATGATAATACTGCTTTAAAAGATTCCCCATATCTTTTCTCATCTTATCAAGATATGATTTATTTTTATCTGATATTGTACTATTTTTATCGTTATATGCTGAAATCTGGGAGTAATAATAAAATTTTGAAAGATATTCACTTAAACCGGATATATCCTGCTCTTCAAGGTTATAATTATTATCCTGTTTATTCATAAATGACTGCGACCATGAATAATATCTTGCAGCCATAAGTACCGGATATTCTTCTGAAAATGAATTGTTATCCAATGCATCAATTGAATCACTATACTTAGATAAACCTACATAGTCACCATTATCAAGATAAGAATATATCTGTTCACTAATCTTAACTTTACTGCTGTCAATCTTTGATTTTTTTACTGCCTTATTAATCGGTTCAACCAAAAATGCTGATATGAACAATATAAGTAATACTGCCGGTATAACAGCAGACAGAGCAGTTTTAGAAGCAATTTTTTCACGTTTCTGTGTCTTTTTATAAACTTCTTTTTCTGTCCTGTTATATTCTTTATCAAAATTATTCATTGATGCTTTGTGGCTTTTTTCACTGGATTTCATTAATAATATTCCCTCTCATCTCATTTATCTGCTTTGAATAATTATTTTTGTCAATTGATATAATTGTAAAAATCACAGCTATTATAACTGCTATTACGGCAGCAGTAATTCCGGCAATTTTCAAGATTTCTTTTAAAATTATTTTTTTGTCAATATAAGCAAGGGATGCCAGTCTTTTTCTTATCTGCGACATTCTCTGCATATATATTTTTTCCTGACCGTAAAAATTGGCATTGCCACAATATGGACAGTTTGCAAGTTCTTCAGGATACTCTGCTGAACAATATTTACATGTTACTGTTTTTTTCATATCACTCATTTTATGTCTCCTTGCGAATCATGTCTGTTAATACTATCTTCAATCACTGTCTGTATCTGACTTCTGCTCATGTTTTTTATGTTTTCTGATTCTTCGTCATTAATATAAAAATACGTCTTTAATATCAGACACATATCATCATGGATTTCTCTTACCTTTGTGTCAGAATCTTCGCCATATGCCGGCTTTCCATATATATAGTGAAGATTATTGTAATCATAGAATTCCGCAAGGAGACTACAGGCATCCGACAATGCCCTATTCTTATCATAAATATTATCAGAAGCAAGATATTTTGCAATATAATCATTTACAAATATATAGATCTGTGCAGCCTCTATCTGTGGATGATATGAAAGAAATGGTCCGTCTGACCAGCCGGCGATTTCAAGATTATCACAATAATTATAAAATCCATAATAATCTTTGTAATTCCAATATCTGTCAAGCTTCTCCACTACTTTATCATAATTTTGTGCCGCCTTTTTTTGTTTCTTTGCAAATTCTTTGCCACTTACAGTCATATAAACGGCAAGCCCCAGAAAAACAGCCAGCAATATAATTATATATATTCCACGCACATATACTTTCGCAGTATATGACTGGCTCGTCATCACTCTGGCATCTGCTGCATCTGTTCTTTCCTGATATTTTTTCATATCAGCATTATATTTTTTTCCAAGTGGATTTTCTTTTCCACAATGCGGACATACTGAATCTGTCAAATTAACAATACCACCACAAAAGCGGCATTTCATTTCATCTCTCACCCAACTGCACTCCTGCATATTTTATTTTTCTTTTGCAGCATTAAACTCTTCTTTTATTTCTTCTAAAAGTCCCGGATTAGTAAGCACATCACTTATTGAATCCGCCATGATTTTAGCTGCATAAACAATTGCATCATGTGCCGCCTGTGATTTTCCGGCATCAAGATATTCCTGTGAATGTGGCTGTGCATCAGGCTGTGTAAAAGCAATTCTTATACATGAACCCGGCACTTCATACAGCACATTTCCAAAATCTGTTGAGCCTGTTTTCTCACGCGGAGGTGCAATTGCAGGTGCATTTTCATATGACGCATTTTCCATCAGAAGATTGTTTACCTTATGGCATACAACTTTACTCTTAAACGGAAGGTCCCTTTGAATTTCATAAGTTGTATCCGTCATAAGCGAAGCACCTTTGATTATATTATAAAACCGCTCAACAACTTCATCAAGATATTTTGTACTGTAAGATCGAAGTGTATATTCCGCAACCGTTAAATCCGGCACAACATTTGGTGGACCTCCTGCATTACGGATTGTATAATGCATGCGTGTATCATCTTTTACATGTTCACGAAGCATTTCTATTGCATGAAATGATAAAAGTGCCGCATCTAATGCACTTCTGCCCTTTTCAGGACTTATTGCGGCATGACTCTTTATGCCATGAAAAGTTACAACAAAATTCTCCAGTGCCATGCATTTTTCATCTACAGAAGTATTAGGTGAACCATGTGACATAAATGCAAGATCAAGTTCTTTCATATATCCTTTATCAAGCATCACAATCTTTCCACCAAGAGTTTCTTCTGCCGGAGTTCCATACACAACAATTGTGCATGGATACTCTGACATACATTCTTTTACTGCTATTGCTGCACCAATCCCTGCCGGTCCCTGAAGATGATGCCCACATGCATGTCCTATCTTTTCAAGTGCATCATATTCAACAAGGATACCGATTACAGGACCTCCGCTTCCGTTTCTCCATTCAGCACGAAACGCTGTAGGAAATCCCGTTCCTCTTTCCACCTCAAATCCTTCTTTTTCAAGATAGCTGCAAAGAAGTTCTGCGGATTGATATTCTTCACCGCTCACTTCTGATAAATCAAATATTTTATCAGCCATTGCCGTAAGCTCATCGCGACGGTTTTCTATTGATTTTCCAAGTTTTTGTTTTAAATTATTCATCATTTTTATTTCCATTTTAATATCCTATGATAAGTGCCCCAAGCATAAATAAACAGCCCAATGCAGTCCATATAAGGAAAAGCGGCATCATAAATTTGAGCCATTTGCTGTATGGAATCTTTGATACTGCAAGATATCCCATAAGTGATGATGACATTGGAAGCACAGAGTTAGAGAAACCATCTCCAAGCTGGAATGCAAGAACTGCTGTCTGGCGTGAAATTCCAACAAGATCTGATACGGGTACCATAAGAGGCATCGTTACTGCTGCCTGACCTGTTCCTGATACAATTACACAATTGATAAGTGACTGGCATATAAACATGCCGACTGCTTTAATTGAACCCGGCATAACATTAACAATATTAACAATTCCATAGACAATTGTATCAAGAATTTTTGCATCACTTAATATAACTTCGACTGTACGTGCGATACCAATTATAAGACATCCAACAACAATGCCTTTTGCTCCATTGCCAAATTCCTTTGCAATTCTGCTTGGTCCATAACCACTTACAAGCCCACAGGCTATTCCCATAAAAATAAATAATCCCGACATTTCCTCAAAATACCAGCCTTTTTTAGAAAGTCCGTAAATAAGTATTCCAAATCCTGCTGCCATGATTACAAGAACTGCTATCTGGCTCTTTGATATACTGTCAGATACATCTTCAAATGTATATTCTGTATCTTCCTGAATTCCATATATAACACTCTTTTCAGGATTCGCTGCTACTTTTTTTGCATAAATAATTATATATGCACTTGTAGCGGCAAGAAGAATGACAAGGATAACTATTCTGTAAGCCATTCCAGAAAAAAGCTGAAGTTCTGCTATATCCTGTGCCACACCGACATTGAAAGGATTAAGTATACCCGCCGTAAAGCCTACTGCTGCACCAAGTGCAATCATCGCTGTTCCTGTAACTTTATCAAGGCCAAGAAATAAAGCAAGTGTTATTCCGATTGGCACAAATATCATTACTTCTGATGACATTCCCATTGTAAATCCAAATATTGAAAATAAAGTTAAAAATACAGGAATAACTGCATATTTATGTTTTGAAAATGTCTTTGAAAGTTTTTTACATAATGCTGTCAAGGCACCTGTTGATGTAATTACTTCAAATGCACCTCCGATTATAAGCATAAATGTAATTGTTGATGCCGACTTTACAATTCCTGTGTATATAGCTGACGGAATTAATAAAGGATTGAGCGGGTTAGATGCAATTCTGTGATAACTGCCCGCCTCGACAAGTGTTTTTCCTGTTGCCGCATCTTTAAATCTTGTAAATTCACCTGCCGGTATAAGATACGTTGCTATTGCTGCAATAATGATAATTGCAACAAGAATTACAAACGTATGCGGCGTTTTCCATTTTTTCTTCTGCTTTTCTTCTGGCTGCATAATTTTTTCCTTCCTGATTATAAATAAATTCGACTAACATTTTATCAGTAACTGTAATGTTATTGACGATTGTCTTTTTATATTTTAATATAGTAAAAACCAAAAGTGAAATTATATGTTTTTATCGAAAGTATAAATTAAATTTATACTTTCACATGGAGAAATTTTTATGATTACAGAAAAGGATATGCAATATATACTTACTATAGCCAATTACGGAAATCTCACAAAAGCCGCTGATGCACTGTTTCTATCACAGCCAGCTTTAAGCATTCATTTGAAGCAGCTGGAAAACTCTCTCGGTCTGCAGCTTTTTGAGCGTAAGGGCCGGAAAATGATACTTACATATGCCGGCGAAGAATTTGTCAAATCAGCAAGAGAAATTACGATGAAATGCTTTGAACTTGAAGACAGGATGATTGACATCCGAAAAAATGTCGCAGTCAGGCTGCGTATCGGCTATATGGTACGTCAGGTAGAATCTCTTTTCCCAACTGTCATGACTAAATTTAACAAACTTTACCCTCAATCTGTTGTTTATGCAATAGATGGTCATCTTCCTGAGCTTGAAGAGCAGCTTATTGCCGGTGACATTGATATGTTTTTTGGATATAACAGTATAATTAACTCACGGCTTACATATGAAACGATTTACAACGACTGCCTTGTTGCAATTCTTCCCAAAAACCATCCTGCCGCATCAATGACCGTAAAAAAGGACACTTGTAGTCATCCATGGCTTGATTTGTCCTATGTAAAAAAAGAACGATTTATCTTACAACACAGCAATCAAAGCATTCGCCAGCTTGAAGAAGATGCCCTTCTTTATGCAGATGTTCTTCCGGAACTTACTTATAAAATAAGCAGTATTGATGCCGGAGTCCGTCTTGCCGAACAGGGCTACGGAATTGCATTTACGTTAAACAGCTACCTTTCTTCCATGAAATTATCAGATAACTCTGCCATAATGCAGGTTGGTGACCCCAATCTTTTAATTCCATTCTCTGCCGCATATCGAAAAGAAGACTCCGCCCGCCGTGAAATTCACGAATGGATAAAACTTACCTGCGATATAACCAAAAATAAAACAATCACATCATTGTAGTTTTTTAAATATTATGTTAAAATATGTCTGAATAAATAAAAGAAAGGGGCTATTATTATAATGAGTAATATAGCAGATAAGTTTGAAGAAC
>ERZ772858.835-NODE-835-length-36919-cov-11.007297_pt1 | contig 36919 bp, 25 predicted proteins | sample MGYA00512136_ERZ772858 | MGnify/ENA primary metagenome ERZ772858 (study PRJEB29015, sample SAMEA2737726) | human gut metagenome | biome: human gut; feature: human-associated habitat; material: faeces | place: China | collected 2012 ...
GCGTGCACTTCTCAACCACGCGCTCCTCCTCGTTGAGGTAGCGCACGCCGTAGGGACAGCTCATAGCGCAGAACTGGCAGCCGATGCACTTCTCCTTGTCCACCTGCACGGTGCCGTCCTCAAGCTTGTGCGAGGCGCCCGTGGGGCACACCGCCACGCAGGCCGGGTTCTCGCAGTGCTGGCATTGGATCGGCAGGAAATACATATCCACATTGGGAAAATCGGAACCCTCTGTTGACGGGTTGGGACCGATTCTCAGCACCTTGTTCCAAAAGCTGCCGATGGGAACATTGTTCGCCACCTTGCACGCGACCGCACAGGCGAGGCAGCCCACGCACCTGTTCAAGTCGGTGACAATTGCATATTGCGTCATCTTGCGTACTCCTCCCATTTTGCCGTGTCGCTGCCAATCGCATCAATCGCGCTCGCCCACTCCTTGAGCCTCGGATCGTCGGCAGAGGTGATGATCTCGGTGCCGTCGTTGCCGCAGGGAACCGGATTGCCAAAAGGAGAGTTCTCAGGAGTCGCTTTGTATATCTTCCCAAGATAGGCGCGCACATTGCCCGTGCCGCAATGGGGGTCTTGGGCATTCCTGTCGACCAAATGGTTGACCGCGCACAACTCGTGCCCCTTGCTCGCCTGCTTCAGCTCGGGGAACCACCACTGATGCTCGCAGTTGATCGTTCCCGGATCGATGCCCATGTACAAATCCGCAACCTGGCGTATCTTTCCGAAGGGCGTCTCAATCCAGACCCAATCCCCCTGCTCGATACCGTATTCCGCAGCTGTCTTGGGATGAATCTCCACCCGGGGCACGGGCCACTGCTCGCGGCACCACGGCAGCTGGCGGTGCTCCGAGTGGAAGTACACGGGAATGCGGCGCCCCGTCGTGATGATGAGCGGGTATTCCTGGGCCATTTCAGGATCGGAAAGGGGAGAATGGGGCGGCTCGGCGTAAGACGGAAGCTCCCAGCCCTCACCGGGATGATAGGACTCCATAAGCGTTGACCAAATCTCCACTTTCATGGTGGGAGTGTAGAACCCGGGTTTGAAATCGCCCTTGGTACCCAAAATACCGCCGGAGTTTCGCGAGCGCAGCGCGCCCGTCTCATAGCGCCTATAGGTTCCCCACAGCTCGGGCTCCACGGTCTTCACATCCCACCAACCGTTGTTCTGGAATTCCTCGACATACTCGTCCCACGAATCGCGGAAGAATTTAACGCCGTCGTCGAGCAGGTCCTTCTCCGTGGGATAGGGACAATCCGGCTTTTGCGGCCAATAGGGGATACCGGCGTATTTATGGAAGTTCACCAGTATCATCGGATCGAACATGGACTCGCCGATAGGCTCGATGCAGTTGACGTTCGCGCCCATGGCTCCCGTCGAGCCTTGGGACGCTCGGGGACAGCCGGGGATCTCGAGCCAATGCTGCGCGGGAACGAGAATGTCCGCCATGCCGGCCGAGGGCGGCTGCCACAAATTCGCCTCGAAGATGAAATCGAGCTTGCTCAGTGCCTCCCAGTTGTAGGCGGTATTGCCCTGACACATGAAATCACCCGAGGAGTTCATCGCCATGACTACCGGGTAGGGCTCGCCCGTCGTCATGGCCTCCCACACACTGTTGGCATCGGCCCACGAGCGCCACCAGCGCAGCAACGGGAACCGATCGGTTCCCAATCGCTTCAGCTGGTTCTCCTCCGGCATAGGCGGGCACCCGGGCGCATTGGAGCCGAAGCCCGCATGGCCGCCCTCAACGGGCGCGCGCGTCGCGCCGCGATGTCCTGCCGGAGTATCCATGTTCCCCGTCAGTTGCGCGAGCATGTCCAGGGTGCGGCACGTCTGGACCGCATGGCCGCTGTGCTCGACGGCCAGCATGTAACGAATTCCCCCATTGCCGTATCCCGTGGTCGGATCGATGCGCGTGGCCCATGCCAGGCAGGCCTCTTCGATGAGCTCCGCATCGACGCCGGTGATCTCGGCAGTCTTCTCGGGCGTGTAATCTTCCAGCGACTCGACGTAATATTCCCAAACAGGGCGCGCGCTATGAACCGAGCCGTCCTTGAGCGTAACCTCGAACTCCCCGTAGAGCGCCGGGTCGATTTCGGGATCGAAGGGCGTCGGATTCGGACACCGACCTTGGGAAACCCCTTCGACTACCTTCTGATTGGGCGTGAACCCTTCCGTCGGCTTCGCCCACTTTTCGCCTTCCCATTGGCCTGTTTCGCTATCGAAATAGGTGAGTCGATCCGCGAGGGCGTCCCATACCATGTAATGGTGGGGATTGCCGTTCTCGTCCAAATCGCTCGCTTTGAGCAGGCGCGTCTTCAGCGTGAAGGGGTCGCCGTTGGTCGAAACCGTGTCGTAGCCGGACGGCTCCATGTCCTCGACGACCAGAAACGGCGCGTTGGTCCATTTCTTGACATAGAGGTCGTCGTAAAGCTGATGGTCGACAACGATATACGCCCATCCCATGGCCATGGCGGCATCGGTACCGGGCCGCAGGGCCAAATGGTAATCGGACTCCTTGCCGAGATTGGTCACACGGGGATCGACGATGATCCGCACATCCGCCTGGTTGGAGGCCTCGACGCTCGTTCGGCACGAGTCGTCGTAGTTCGAGATTTCAGTGGAGCCGCCCCACGCGGTGTAAACCCGCGGCCGGTCGACCGTCGCCACCCAGGAGTGCGCGAATTGGGAAACGAGATTGCCCGTGAAGTGGCGAGGCCCCTTGCAAATCTGCCAAGCCTGAATGCCGTTCGGCGAGCCCCACATGCGAATCCACCCTGCCGTGCCTGCCATGGGCCACACGCGCGAGGTGCCCGTGATGCCCGCAATGGAGCATCCGCCATAGCGCTCCTGAACCTCCTGCGCCTTCGCCACCGTCGTCTTGAACGCCTCGTCCCACGTGATGCGCATCCAGCCTGGATCGTCATCGGTCTTCGGATTGGTGCGCTTCATCGGGTAGCGCAAGCGATCGGGATGGTAAGCGGCCTCAAGCGAGGCCTGCGACTTCGTGCAGCAGTTCCCTCGCGATTGGAACGCCGACTCATCACCCTCGATTTTCACCGCGCGACCGTTCTCCACCGTCACCCATACGCCGCATTCCATCTTGCCGCAGCCTCGACACGCCGTGCGTATCCGCTTGACCTCCGGCACGGCAGTCTTCTCGCCCGCCGTCGCCCCGAGCGCTTGCGCACCCTCTAAGCTCACCGTGGCGGCAATCGCCGTTGCAGCGGCGAGCTTGGTGAACGCGCGTCTTGTCATGGACGTCTTCTTGCCCATGGGCCTCTCCTCTCTCTTCGAGATTGCTGAAAGAGCCGCGTTGTCGGTTTCTCCACTTCCGATTCAACGCTCGCCCAAAAGTGTGGGGCCCACAGGTGTTTTTGGCCATCGATACGGAACGCACAATTCCGAAAATCGAATCATAAGGCGCTTATGATTCACAGATCGAACCCGTCGTTGTAGGCTGTATGGGTCACGTGAAGAGGGAATGAGACGAGGGGCATCGTGAATATTGCTTTTAACGACATCAGAATCGACGACAAATCCCTCGCGCGAGTGCTCGGCTTCGCCTGCAACCGAGCTTGGGCCTACGTCTGCTTCTTCTGCATCGCCCTCTTCAACACCTCGACCTCTCCGCAGCCGTCTTTTCTGAATAGCCTCTACATCGGATCCATCTTGACCCTCTGTGCGACTTTGACCATAAGCGCGTTGTGCCCCAAGCGCACTTGGGCGCTGCTGCACTCGTCCGTGGGCCAATTCGTGGGACCGTGCGCGGCCGCCGTGGGGAGCGCCCTCATTCTTTTCGTATCCCAAGGAGCGCACCCTCTCCTCTTCCTTGCGGCGTCATCGGTTCTTACCGGATTCGGATCGGGGCTTCTCCTGCTCTCTTGGGGCATCTCCTTTTCGGAGCTCTCGCTGAACCGAACCGTTCTGGAATCGTGCATTGCCTTCTTTCTCGGCGTGGCGCTTTACGCGCTGATCTCGGTCACCTCCCCCCTTTTTCAGTACCTCTTCGCCGTGGCAATGCCGCTTTTGTCGGGATGGCTCTTCGTGAATTCCCGCCATCCCCACCAAGAAAGCGACTTCGCCAAGCCGATTCTCGCGAAAGAGGGCATCGCCTTTGCGAAGTTTCTAGCGGGCATCACGCTTCTGGGCTTTATCGCCGGATTGACGCGAGATATTCAGCCCAGCACCATGCAGGGAGAGCTGTCGGATGGATACTGCACTGCCATCGCCATAGTGACCACGTTCATCATCGCCGTGTTTCTCGTCATCGCGAAGAGGAGCAGCACGTTCGAAATCGAGCCGCTCTTCCGACCGGCGCTGATAGCCATGCTCGTCGGAGTGCTGCTTCTGCCTGTGTTCGGAACGTCGAGTCTCGTTCCCGCCGCTTTCGTCAAATCGGGCTACACCTGCTTCGAACTGCTTGTCTGGATCATCTTGAGCGATCTGTGCCACCGCTTTCATTTCTCCCCCATCCAGGTATTCGGCTTCGGTCGGTCCGTCATAGCGGGCGCCGGCGTCATCGGGAGCTTGGTGGCGTTCACCTTCCTGCCCGGGATTTTAGAGGACCAATCGCAAACTGTGACGCTGTCGGCCATTATCGCCATCGCGCTCACCACGCTTTCCAATCTGCTCTTCTCCCACTGCAACATACTCGACTTGCTTAAGAACCCCGTCGATCCCCAGGTCACCTTCAAAGACCGCTGCGACGAGGTGTTTGATCTTTTCGAGCTGTCGCCCCGCCAGAAGGAGGTGGCGTGCCTTCTCGCATACGGGCGCGACGCGAACTACATCAGCGAGAAGCTGTTCATATCAAAGGGCACGTTGAATTCGCACCGGCTCAATATCTACCGGAAAATGAACATTCACTCACGGCAGGAACTGCTCGATCTTATTCTCGGCGAGGATCAAGAGGGGCACTCGCCCACAAAAGAGAGTCCCCTAGCATAGGGGGCGACTCTCCGAGCCCCGCAGTCGATGACGGTCACGGGGCTCCTCTAGTTCATCCAGCTGGAAGATTGAAACCCTACAGAGACGCCACGTACTCAGCCGTCAAGCGCCCCAAGGTGTTGGCCGTCGTGAGACTTTCGCCACCGATTGATGTGGAGTACTGCCAGCCAAACCGGCCTCCTGACGCATTGCCTGCGGCAAACAGTCCCGGGATCGGCCGATAGTCTTTACCAAGCACGGCGCCGTTTTCGTCCACGAGGAGACCCCCGACGGTCACCATGAGCACCCCCAGGGCCTTCGTGCCGGCAAAGCCATAAAATGGCGGGGTTTTAATGGGGAACAAAAGACTCGGGTCTTTTCCAAAATCTTCATCGAGGCCTTTTTCGCACAGCTCGTTGTAACGCTCGATGGTTGCAACAAAATTCTCAAGCGACTGACCCGCGTACCCCAAGTACTTTCCAAGGGTCTCGTAATCATCTGCCGCATACAACGTCGGAGGACTCATAAGAGCCTTGTCTGCACCAGCCGTATTCTCCGCCTCATCGCCATCAGCGGATCCCTGCTCGCCGCCCGCATAGGCTTTTTCCATCGTCTCATGCAGCCCGTCGAATCCTTTTTCGGCGTAGTCGTAGCTCATATGGCCGAAAGCCTGAGCTTTGATGAGTTCTTCCACATTGCTGTCAAACACGGAGCAAGTAACGCCGTCGGGCTGTTTCGCACCCGGCATCGCTTGCAGCTCTGTAGAGCCGAAGCCTTCGTTGCAGTACCGTTTGCCGTCAGCATTCATCCACAAGGAGGAGGTGGCGCCTATGGGATCAATAGGGCTATCCGTTGGATACCAGTAGGCTCCATCCATCGTGCCCATGCAGGGATCCAATCGTCCGCCGACCCAATATCCCATCTGGATACCCGACCCATCGCAATCCAAATTGCAGCTAATCTGGTCTTGCTCTCCCATGCTTTCTTTGATCTCGTACAGCAGATCTTCTCGCATTTCCTCGTTAGAGCCAAAGCCACCTGTCGTGAGTATAACCCCCTTCGAGGCGTTCACTTTCACATAGCCGTTGGGGCCAAGGCCGATAGCACCAACCACTTTCCCGGTCTCATCCGTTACGAGCTGGCACCCCTTCGTCTCCCACAGCACTTCGGCACCGCTTGCTACGGCCTCGCCGATGATGCCTCGGTACATCTTCTCCACTAGCTCGGTGGTCAAACGAGCCGTTCCGATCCATGTTTTCACGCCCGAAAACTCTCTTTTGAAAGGAATGCCTTCCATGAGATAGCAAATGTAGATGCTTTGCTTCTCCTCGTCGGTCAACCCCTCGATAAGCCAGTCGAATGTTTCTCCCACGTGCGTAATGTAGCGCATGATGAGACCAGGATTCGAGCGGTTGTTCGAACGAACCTGCCAATCATTGAAAAACTCCGCCACGTCCACCTCGGGAACACTGCGGCTTTTGAGGAACTCGGAATTTATATGCCCGTAAGAATGGCCTTTGAATAGAAGAGCGTCTTCCGAGGTCTCCTGCATGGCACATACTTCGGCGCCGGCCTCAACGGCCGCCTTCATGGCGCAGCATCCCGCATGCCCTAGACCGATCACGAGAACTTCGCAGTCCCGCGTTTCCACGATCTCGTCATCGCCTATCTCAGTCGGGGCATCTCGCCAGCTGGCCCTCGCGATGTCCGCCTCGCTCCCGCTGGTTTGCGAAAGAGATTCTCCTCCACGACGCCGAGGCGCGCAGGCGGACAGCGCACCCATGCCGGCAATGCCTGCAAAGGCAGCTCCTCCTAAGAAGGCACGTCTCGATAATCCGTTTTCCATCTCGGTTCACCTTTCTCCTAGCACGTAGCTCCTCTTGAGGAGCTCTCATGGCGCATTCTAGGAACGGTGCCTTTTTGCGCTGTCATGCAAAAAGGTGAACTTCGTGAGGGGCGGCATGCCTCATCATCTGAAAAGAATGAAACTAGCTCTCCTCCATCATGTCGAGGAGCTCGCGGCGGGAATGGATGCCGGCTTTCTCGTAAATGCGCCGCAAGTGGGTCTTCACCGTGTTGGTGGAAATGAACAGTTTTTCAGCAATAGATGCCGCCGACCGGCCCCGAGCGAACTCCTCAAGCACTTCGAGCTCCCGAGCCGAAAGCCCAATCTGCTGCGCCAAGCGTTTTGCCCGATGGGACACGGTGTCAATGAAGACGACGTCTGGTTTGCGAGACGCCTCCGCCTCCGCGAAAGACTCGCCCTGCGCCAGCCCCTCCACATGCCGTATCGCGCCTTTGTCCTCGCCGAGCTCGCCCAGCGCAGAGCCTTCACCGTCGCTCGCATCACTTTCATCGTCGCGAGAAGCACCTCCGTCTTTCCCTCTGTCCGCGCCCCCCTGCGCTTCCAGCATCGCAAGATCGCGCTCAACGGCCCGGCTGCGGGCCAGCCAATACGCAGCGATCGCGATAAGTGCAAGCACCCAGAACAGCCCGAGCGAGATGGCCGAGAGCACTTCCGAGGTCAGGACGCCCGACCCAATTGCCGCGCCAGCAACCAAGCGCCCAATTTGCGAGAAGGCGAGCAGCGTTCCCACCGTCCATGCGAGCACGGGTATCGAGTAGGTGCGAAACGGCGGAGCATCACGTCTGACGAGTATCCACGAGGTTATGAAGAATAAAAGATAGCCCACCATAATGGCGAGGCGCGAGAACGACACATCCCCCGTCTCCGCCGGACCCGAGAGAAGCGCCAACACGAACAGGGGCAGGGCCACCGTCAATGCCGCATCAACACGGAAGGGACGGCGATGCAAGGCGAACACGACGGCCATGAATGCGGCGGCAATGCCATTGGCAACCTGGATCGTGCAGGCAGCTTGCTCGCTAGCCATCCATCCATGCAAGTCAGTCATCACGCCGAAGACAAATGCCAGAGCCACGGATCCGGCAGCCAAAACCGCGTAGCGTAGCAGCACCGAGCGGACGGACAGACGACGCTGCGTGGCCCTCGCATTCGAAACAGCCGCCTCTTTCTCGTCCCCCTCGTCGGCGCACGCGAACCACAGAACGAGAAAGACCGCGCATGATGCACCGAGGAAGGCCATGCGCGTCGGCGCCCCGGCGGAGAGCGGGCCCGCGAAGACAAGTGCGAGCGCACTTCCGAGGAGGAACCCGAGCGGAACCGCGCAGTCGGCGATGCCGTCCCGAAAGCGCAAGAACGCAACCAACCAGCAGAAGAACAGCAGACCGTTTAGAATCGGCCGCGCATAGACGAGTCCACCTGAGGCGGCCGGCCAGAAGCCAACTGCAGCGCACCCGGCAAGAGCGACCGCCGCCGCGAGCGCGAGCTTTGGGCCTCGCTCGAACGCAGCTCCACAACATTGCGCGACCCCCAACGCCGCCACCGTCGCACCAGAAAGAATCGGGACGACGAGCGACGAGATCCCCTCCCCCACAACTGTGGCGAGCGACGGCGCGAACCCTGCGGCCCACAGCATCCCCAGCCCGATAACGAATAGCGTGCTCGCAGCGGCTCTTCCCTGCGTCTTCACCACTCACCTCCATTATCGCACGTCACCTTGTCCAGTAGCGCCAGTATACCCGAGTCTTTCCAGCAAAAGGGCCTCTGAGCGCCCATTACTTCTTTTTGGGTGACAAATAATCGATAGGTTTTCAGGGTCATTTTCACTCCCAAAGGATGACAGCGTCTGGACGTGCGGCTCCTATCATGCGAAGCACACCGCTCCAACGGAGGAGAGCGCAACGAATCAGGGAGGTTCCCATGAAGAACAAAGGATTATCGCGTCGTGCGTTTCTAGGAAGCGCGCTTGCTGGTAGCACCATAGCCGCACTTGGCCTCGCGGGCTGCGCACCCAGCACCGCAAGCCAAGCCGCCGCTGAAAAAGCACCTGCATCCGACCTGGCATCAACTTCTTCAAACCCCAGCTTTCTCAATGCTCCCGAACCGATTGCCGATGCCGATATCACGACAACCAAAGATGCAGATGTGGTAATCGTCGGCTGCGGTATTGCGGGCATGGCCGCCGCGAGAGCCGCCACCGACGAGGGCGCTAAAGTCGTTATCATCGAGAAATCGGAGCGTTTCAACTGCCGAGGAACGATGGGTTCGCAACTAGGTGCGGTCAACAGCATTTATCAGCAGCAGGCCGGCTACCCCACTTTCGACACCGCCGCACTCATCAATCGCTACATGCAGGACACCCTGCAGATGGCAAATCAGAGCTTTCTCAAGCACTGGGTCGATCACTCCGGCGCCGACGTCGAATGGTTTCTCGAGCTTTGTCAGAACGTGGAGGTTCTCGAGCCAGGCGCCATGGTGCCAGAAGGCGGACTGAGCGGCAATGTGTACCTTATGCCCAAAGCCACAGCCAACCTAGAGGGTCGCTATCCCGCCTATCCTACGGCCATGAGCGTCAATTTCGACACATCCTTCCCCGACGACGCAGGCTTCTACTACCCCATGAAGAGCTTCCAGGAGCACATCGAGTCCCAAGGCGGCGAATTTCTGTACGCCACTTGGGGACGCCAGCTCGTGAAGGACAGCGATCGGGTAGTTGCCGTCATCGCGCAGAATGTCGACGGGGACTACATCCGAGTGAACGCCAAGGCCGTGGTACTCTCTTGCGGAGACTTCGGCAATAACCAGGAAATGGTGGAGTACTACGCACCCCAAGCGGCCAACCTGAACTGCACCTACAACTGCATGGACGCTAACGGCGACATATGCAATATCGGCGAGGGGCATCAGATGGCCCTTTGGGCTGGCGCCGCCATGGAGAAGACTCCTATGGCGCCTATGAGCCACCTCTCCGACGTAGCAGATTTGCTGCTCGTCCGTCGCGACGGCACGCGCTTCATCAACGAGGATTTGGGCGCTCAATCGCTGAGCAACGTCATCATGCGCTGCCCGGGCGAAGTCGCCTACTGCGTGACCGGTGACGCCCAAGGCCCCAAGGTGCTGCAACCCGGCCCCGATGCCGTGAAACCAGAGCCTTCCGCCACCGTCGAAGAGGCTGCTGCCATCGTAGGGTGCGACCCCGAGGCCCTGAAGGCCACCATCGACCGTTACAACGAGTTGGTCGCCAAGGGCGTTGACGAAGACTTCGGCAAGGACATCACCAAGATGACCGCCATCGAACCTCCCTATTACGTGTACGAGGGACATCCCGGCAACATGCTCGTGCTCATGGGCGGCATTGCCTGCGACGACTATTGCCGCGCTCTGGACGCCGAAGGCAATCCCGTCGCCGGCCTTTACGTCGCTGGCAACAACCAAGGCGGCCGATTCGGAGCCGAGTATCCGATGACCGCCCCGGGCATCAGCCACGGCATCGCCCTCAGCCTGGGCCGCTTCGCCGGCCAGAATGCCGCAACCCTCGCATAGCGCTCATCCTTCCCCCAGCGCCATTCCCGTTACGCGCGATCCGCAGAAGCCCCTTTCCCTCCCCGGGCTATCCGCGGATCGCGCCGTTCATGAGGAAATCCCGCTTAGGCAAAAGACCGCATAAGGCAAAAAACGCAATGCGCATACACTTTTCCGAGAATGCAACGCACAAAGCGCTGTTCCCCTTGTGGGGCTTTCACCATGTCTTTGCGATTTCTTCGCGCAGGATGGCGAGATAGCTGGTGGCGGCAAAGACGCAGCCGCGAACGTCGGGGTGATTTCCATTTTTGAGGCCCTTATTTCAGTAAGTCCAGAGTTTTTGAAATAAGGGCTGATCTTCGATCGCCTTATTTCAATTCCGACCTCCTCGCACTCTTCAGCTTCCTCTTTCCCAAACGCGGCTCCGTGACAGAAAAGGACCTTCTCGTGCAGGTTTTTGGACTTATACAGACATTTCCAATCGGGAAAACCAGAGCCCCGAACGCAGCCGCCCATTCCTTGCCGCATTTCCCCTGGTCAGGCGATAGCTGCAGAACGCCTTTCCCTCCATGCCAGCATGCTCCGCGCCCCCGAATGCCTGTATAAGTCGAAAAACGTGCACGAGAGACCCGGTTTTGTCACCAGAGGACTCGCGTCGATGCCAGCCTCACCCCTCTCCTCTTCGAATCCATGGAAGGCCGGAGGAGATGTTCGCAGTACCTATAACAACCTGTGACAATTTGGAATTGCGTTCAATATTTTCGCAGGCCCCTTCCCTACCGTTCGTAGACGTTGGGGACGCCGAGGAGGTCGCTCATGGCGTTCACGATGGACTTCGGGTCGTTCACCTTGCGCTTGCGGGGCTTCATGGGAATGCGCTCCGAGCGGCCGCGCTTGGTCACGTCCGTAGCGAACACGTCGGTCGAAAGCGTAAGCGCGCCCGTGGGGCAGATATCCTCGCAGCAATGACACTGCACGCAGCGGCCCGTGTAGTGGTCAATGCCGAAGGGCTTGCCGGTCTCGGCGGCGGTGGCGGCGTCGCCGAACTTGCGGATGGCCTCGGTGGGGCAGAAGGTGGCGCACATCTGGCAGGAGGTGCACTTCTCGCCGTCGATGACGACATGGCCGAACAGGCGCGTGTCGATCATGATGTCCTCGGGCTCGCCCAGGTTGCTGAGGGCCAGAAGCAGCCGCCCGCGACGCTCCGGCAGGAAGTGGGGCAGCGTGCCATCCTCGCTTACCTTCGCGAACTTGGGCTCTTCCGGTTCTTCGGCGCCCAGCTTCTCGCGCACCACGTGTTCGGCGGTAATGGCGGCCGCGGCCCGGGCCTCGTCGCGCACCGACGAGAAGAATCCGCGACGCCCCGTGTCGAACTCCGCGGACTCCGTTCGGCGCACAGAGCGGGGCAACTTCGCCGTGAGCTTCACCGTGGTGTCACTCCCCCAGGTTTCCAGCAGCAGCGCAGCGGTATCGCGCACAAGCCGGGCCACGCGATCGGACACGGCGTTCGCGGCCTCGGCGGTATCCGCGTCAACGCCACCCCGGGCAGTGCCCGAACCAGCGTCAGCGGCGGCGACCCCCGCCATCCCCTCGCAAGCGTCGGCCTCTGCGCCCGCATCCTCGACAGGCCCGGCCACCAGCACGATAGACGTCGCCCCGCCGGCGGCGAGCACAGCGATGAGGCTCTCGTCCACCCGGCCCAGGCTCTTCGCCACCGTCACCTTCGCCGGGTCGTACTTGCCCTCGGCGGCCGCCTGCATAGCCGCGTCCATGATGACCGCCGCGCCGTCGTTGGCCTGCATGGCGGCGACGGCCGCGCGCAGAAGCTCCTTGTCGTCGGGCTTCTTCGACTCCAGGGCCGCTGTGGGGCATACCGTGGCGCAGGTGCCGCAGCCGACGCAATGCTCCGGAGCCACGGCCAAGTCGTTGCCCTCCACGAGAATGGCACCGGTCGGGCACGCCTCGGCACAGCGGCGGCAGGAGGCGTTGCGATTGCGCACCACCACGCACCGGCTCGGCTGCACCGCGAGCGACTGGCTCTCAAGTTTCTCGAAAAGTCCCAGAATGTTGTCCACGATTCCCCCTCGGGTCGGATGGTCGGCAAAGCGATTGACGAGCTGGTTGGTTGTCCGGCTGGCTGGTTGACCGGCCGACAAAGAAACAAGGCCCGAAGGCGCCGAGCGCGGCCGCCAGCTCCTGTCTTGCCGCGCCGCGCCCTCGAGCCGTTCGGTTTAATCGACGAACGCACCTCGTGCGCTGTCGAAAGTGCGTACGGTGCCGTCGGCGTATTCGACGCCCCACAGGGTGCGATCCACCTCGAAGGCGGGAGCGAACCAGAGCGCGGGCGCCTCATCGCTTGCGGCGCTGCCCGAAGCCTCGTCGCCCGCGGCCTCGGCCTCAGCAGCAATCCCATCGACAGCCGCCGCAGCCTCCATGGCCTCCGCAGCTTCCGCATCCCTCACGGGCGCCAGCGCTTCGGCACCCTCGGAGACCCGCTCCTCTGCGGCGCTTCCAGTTGCCTCCTCGGTCTGCACCGCCTCTATCGCCGCCGCCCGCTGAGCCTCCCACGAGGCGCGGGACGGCACCGAGAGCCGCACGGCGCCTTCGCCGAGCACGCCGGCACAGGCCAGATCGCGCGCCCGTTCCACCACGCTCAACGCTTCGGCGGGAAACGCGGAGCCGGCCTCCGTGGCCTGGGCCACGGTGAGGTTGTCGCCGAACTCCACCTCCATCCACGCATAGGGCAAAGGCTCCTGGCCGGCTTTGCGACGCACATCATTGCAGGCCGTCACGGTGGAGGACACCTTGTAGAACATGTTCTTCAGCCACTTGGGCATGACGGCATCCCACTGCTCGCAAGCCGCCGCGTCATTGGCATCCCAGTAGGGGCGGTGCATGCGCACCACGAGGCGAATGGTGTTCTCGACCGGCGCCTCGGCATCGGCAACCGCCATTGGCGCCACCACGCTGGGCGCCACATAGGAATAGGAACGCTTCACCTCCGCCACCAAATCGTCGGAGTACTGGCGCGCATCAACATCCATATTCAGAATCAAAGAGGGCCGAATCGTTGCGGTCATGGTGGTTCCTTCCACAAATCATCGTCCCCAAACCCACTGTCCAGTATGGCGAAAATGCCCCGCCCTGTCAACGGAAAAGAAGAGGAGGCATCCTACCGCCAACCCACCGTCAGGACTGAGACCTCCGGAGAAGATTCGGAGATCTCCCAACACACCGATGTCGTCGCCTCAAGCAAGGCGGCGTCGTGGGACACGAGCAGCAAGGCGCCGGGGAAGGCGGCCAGAAGACGCTCCAGGGCCTCGACGGACCGAAGATCCAGGTAGTTGGAGGGTTCATCCATGACGATCAGCTCCGGCTCGTCGAGCATACCGAGGCCGAGCATGAGCTTGCGCATCTCGCCCGGGCTTGTCTGCCCGCCTTCCACCAAGCGATCGGGATCGGAATTGAGCGCCGCGGCCACCGCCAGCACCCGACCCCGGCTGCGCGTATCGAGGGCGCCTAGCCGGAAGAGCGCTGCCCGGCACTGCTCGGCGGTGGGCTCCTGGGGAATGACGAGCGCCCTCACGGTCGGATCGAGACGGCGCGCCACCTCGCCCACCAGAGTGGTCTTCCCAGCGCCATTGGGGCCGATCAGGGCAATGTGATCGGTATTCCCGATAGAGAGCGGCGGGATGCGAAGCGAGCGCTCCCCCAAGGCCAGCGTCATTTCCGGCTGGCGATAGAGGACCTTGCGCGAGCTCGGCTCGGCGCGCATCCACAGATCGCCCTCGTAGCGCTTTTCCACCCGAACCTGCGCCAGCGTCTCCTCGGCCCGCGCGAGACGCCCCTCCATGCGCGAGCTCAACTTGCCGGCCGCGCCGTCCTTTCCCGTGTACACGGCCAGTCTGACGCGCTCTTTTCCGCTATGGTCCTTCGGATCGAGGTTGCGGCAGCTGCGCTTGCCCGCCGCCCGGGAGGCCTCCTCCCTGCGACGCTGGGCCTCACTTGCAAGGCGCTTTTGCTCGCGCTTGGCCCGCTCGCGCTGGCGGGCCGCCGTCTCGCGCTCAAGCGTGGCCTGCCCCAGGCCCTGGCTGTAGCCGCCGGGCCGCGCCGTCACGCACCCGGCGGCCATGAACAGGCACTGGGAGCACAGCGCGTCCAGCAGGGAGCGATCGTGGGAAATGAGCAGCCCCACGCCCTTGAAGCGGCCCAAGACCGAAGCGATGGCCTCGCGAGCGACGGCGTCGATATGGTTGGTGGGCTCGTCGAGCACGAGCAGGTCGGGGCGCTGCCACAACGCGCAGGCCACCTGGAGCCGCTTCTGCTGGCCGCAGGACAGAGTGCCGTAGCGCCACGGCCAGTCGTCTTCCACGCCTAAATCACGGCGAAGGGCCACCGCATCGCGGTCGTAGGCTGCCGCGAAATCATAGAGCACGTCCGGTTCCGCGCTCGCGTCCTGCTCGCAGTAAACGCTGAACAGTTGCGGCGCCACCGTGCCCTCGTCGGGAGCAAGCCGCCCGCATGCAATGCGCGCGAAGGTCGATTTGCCGCATCCGTTGTCGCCCACCAGCCCCGTCCAGCCACAGGGCAACGTGGCCGACACATCGCGCAACACGGGATTGACGCACGAAGGATAGGCGTAGGCAAGATGCTGAAGTGATAGTTGCATGAGAACCTCCTTGCAAGGAGGCCATGCGCTGGTGCGCAGGAAAAGACAGAGCTAACGATGCGGCACCCGCGAGCATGGCCGTAGAGTCATACCGATAAGGGGCGCCCAAAGGGGCATCGTTAGTTCTTCATGCACCGAATCCTCTCTCGTGCCGGCGCTTGCCAAAGGCTCCGGCGGAACAGTGCCCCTATTTTGGCGAGGGCGCACCGCTTTGTCAAGGTGGAAGCATGCGGCAATGCGCAGGGTTCGAAATGCCGCGGCGAGATTTCCTCTTGACGGCTGTGTATAGGTGTGTATATACTGTGCATGTAGGGTATATACACTATTCACGCTCTCGCCGTGCCCGGGACGCCGGGGCGGCGAGAGCCGAAACCAGGACGGCACATCGCCGCACCTTCGACGATCGTCCCAAGGACGAGCGCTGCCGGGGCTCGCGATACGCCGTCTGCGAAAGAGGCACCTTGGACATCATTATTTCAAACGGAAGCAGCGAGCCCATCTACGAGCAGATCACGCGTCAGATCAAGGCGGCCATCATGGCCGGAGAGCTGGCCGAGGGCGACCCCCTTCCCTCCATCCGCGCCTTGGCGAACGATTTGCGCATCAGCGTCATCACCACCAAACGGGCCTACGCGGAGCTGGAGGAGGCCGGCTTCATAGACACCGTGCAGGGCAAGGGTTCCTTCGTCGCCGGAGGAAACCTGGAGCTTCTGCGCGAAGAGCGGCTGCGCCAGGTGGAGGGACACCTCGCCCGCGCCGTGGCCGAAGCGGAAAACGTCGGCATAGAAGCCGCCGATCTGCACGCCATGCTGGATGTGCTGCTGGAAGAAAACTGAACGAGGAGCGAACATGTCTTACCTCATGGAAATAGACAACCTGGGCAAGCGCTACGACGACTTCGAGCTTTCCGGCGTGAGCCTGGCCGTAGAGCCGGGCTGCGTCGTCGGCTTCATCGGATCGAACGGCGCCGGCAAGACCACCACCATTAAGGCGATCCTTGGCATCATCGCCGCAGACGCAGGCACCGTGCGCCTGTTCGGGCAGCCCGTTACCTGCGGCAGCGCGGCGCTGGACGCCATCAAATCCCGCATCGGCATCGTGCTGGACACCTGCGCCTTCCCCGATACCTGCCGCGTGTGCGATGTGGGCGCTATCGGGCGAGCGGCCTACCGCGAATGGGACGGCGCCCAGTTCGCCGCGCTGTGCGATCGATTCAGCCTGGCCCCTAAAAAGAAGGTGAGCGAGCTCTCGCGCGGCATGGGCATGAAGCTGACGCTGGCCTTCGCGCTCTCGCACAACCCGGAGCTGCTCGTGCTGGACGAGGCCACGGCCGGATTGGATCCCATCGCCCGCGAGGAGGTGCTCGACCTGCTGCGCGACTTCATGGCCGAAGGCGATCGTGGCATTCTCATGTCCACCCACATAACCTCCGACCTGGAGAAAATTGCCGACGAGGTCGTCTGCGTCGATGCCGGCCGCATCGTTTTTACGGCCCCCAAAGACGCCATTACCGACGAGGCCGGCGTGGCCCGCTGCCGTGCCGCCGACGTGACCGCCATCCTGGATGCCGGCTTCTTCGCCCCCGGCGAGGCCCGCATCCTGCGCCACGACTACGGCTGCGACGTGCTCGCCCCCGATCGCTTCGCCTTCGCCCGCGCCTTCCCCGACATTCCGGTGGACAAGGCCACCATCGAAGACTACATGACCCTCACCTTGAAGGGAGAATCCCGATGAAAGCCATGATCGTTTCCGACTTCGCCGTTCTGCGCAGCGCCATTCTGCAACTGCTGGGCATCTGCTTGGTCATCGCCTTGTTCATGGGGTACGTCATGGGCGCGGTGGGCACCGCGGCCGCCATTGCCGCCATGATTCCCTTCATGGGCCTGTTCAGCCTCGCCGCCTATGACGAGCAGAACAACTGGGAGCGCTTCCGCCTCACGTTGCCCCTCACTCGCCGCCAAGTGGTGTTCGGACGCTACGCCTCCATCGCCCTTCTCACGGCGGGATCCCTAGCCTTGGCTCTCGTGCTGGGCCTGGGAATTGCGGCCCTGGCGGGGCTCCTGCCGGCGGAGTGGCTGCCCGAGAGCCTCTCGCCGTCTGAAAACACTCCTGAAATGATCGTAGGATCCACAGTAGGCGGCGTGTCCGTCGTCGCCATCGCCATGGCAGCGGCGATGCCCGTCATTACGCGCTTCGGAATGACGAAGGCCGCCCGCATCGTTCCTATTATCGTGGTTCTCATCGTCGCCTTCGCTGTCGCCTTCTTCGGCAACGGCGTCCAGCTCACCGGCGCGCTCGCCGACCTCGTGCAGTGGCTCGACACCGGCAACAACTACCTCTTCCTCGCCGCCGCCCTGGCGGTCGTCGTCGCCCTCATCTACGTGGCCAGCGCGTTTGTCGCCGCCAAGCTCTACGAGAAGCGCGAGTTCTAGCCTCAGAAGCCCGAGGCGCCTTCCGTGCGCAAAAAAGTGCGATTGTGCGAGTCCTAACCCCTTTTTCGGGGCGTCGTGCAGAGAAAAGTGCGATCGTGCGAGCTTGAAACTCGCACGATCGCACTTTTTTGCGCACTAACTCGGCAATCGCCGTCGAGAGGCCTTGGAAACCTTGTGAAGGCCTTGCTTTGGTCTGATTTCGGACTATACTAGCGAACTCGTTAGTCCGAAATCAGACCAATCGCATTTTGAGGTACAGAAAGCCCATGAACGCCGACAAGATCGCACTCAACGAAAACACCGCGCTCGACGAGAAAAGCCAAATCGCGGAGACAATCCGCGCCATCGATGATTTCTACCGCCAAGCTGACGAGTTGTATCGCCAAACCGCGTGGCGCATGGGACTCCCTGATTGCGCCTTCGATATCGTGTACGCGCTCGTCAACGAAGATGGACTCACGCAGAAGCAGTTGTGCGAGCTCGGATTCTCTTCGAAGCAAACGGTGCACTCGTCTATCAAGCGCATGGTCGACAAAGGCGTAGTCGAGCTGCGAGGAGACACGCCCCGCACTCAACGCGTTTATCTGACTGGTTACGGGAGAAAGCAGTACGAAGCCCACATTCAAGCCGTACTGGCCGCCGAGCATGAAGCCGTCGCAATCTTCACCGATGAAGAGCAGCGCCAACTTACCAGCGCCATGAAGCGCTACATCAACGCGCTGAACGAAAACCTCTCGACTCTCACCTTCCACTAGAGACGCCCGCTTTCCTTGCTTGTTCTGCCCTCTTTTCTCCGAAAGGTTTCCCCATGTCAGTCGATATGTCCAAACATTTCTCCACCAGCGCCCTCATTCGGTTCACGCTGCCCACCATCGCCATGATGATCTTCACCTCGTGCTACACCATCGTGGACGGGTTCTTCGTGTCGAATTACGCCGGCAAAACGGCGCTCGCCGCCGTGAACCTGATCTTCCCCGCCGTCATGATTTTGGCCTCCGTGGGCATGATGATCGGCACCGGGGGCAGTGCCCTTGTGGCCAAGACCTTGGGCGAGGGCGACCGGCCCCGAGCGCGGCGCCATTTCTCGCTGCTCATCATCTTCGCCTTCGTCGTGGGCTCGGTGCTCTCCCTTGGCGGCTGGTTCTTCATGGAGCCCACGGCCACCATGCTCGGCGCCACGCCGGGAAGCCAGATGCACCACGACGCCGCGCTTTACGGCCGCATGATGATGATCTCGCTGCCGTTCTTCATCTTGCAGTACGCCTTCCAGAGCTTCTTCGTCACGGCGGGCAAGCCCAAGTACGGCTTTCTGGTCATTGTGGCGGCCGGCGTGGCGAACATCCTTTTGGACTTCCTGTTCGTCGGCGTGTTCGGCTGGGGACTTCCCGGTGCGGCGCTCGCCACGAACATCGGTGAACTCATCGGCGGCGGCATTCCGCTCGTCTACTTCGCCCGCAAGCGCTCGACGCACCTGTACTTCGTGCGGCCGCATCTGCGCTGGCCCGTCATCGGGAAGGCCTGCGCCAACGGCTCGTCGGAAATGGTCACCAACATCGCCATGAGCCTCGTGGGCATCCTATACAACTGGCAGCTTCTGCGCTTCACCGGCGAGGACGGCGTGGCGGCCTACGGCGTCATCATGTACACCGTGATGATCTTCTCGGCCGTGTTCATGGGCTACTCCGTGGGTACTTCCCCGCTCATGAGCTTCCAGTACGGCGCCCAGAACCATACTGAAATGCGCTCGCTTCTGTGGAAGAGCCTCGGGATCATCGGCGTGGCGAGCATCGTCATGTTCCTGCTCGGCCAGTGGCTCGCCGCCCCGCTTTCGGCCATCTTCGTGAGCTACGATGCGGCCCTGCTGGAGCTCACCGTGAGCGCCTACAAGCTGTACGCCCTGTGCTTTCTGTTCATGGGATTCGCCATGTACGCCTCGGCGTTCTTCACGGCGCTCAACAACGGGCTCGTCTCGGCGCTCATCTCGTTTCTGCGCACGCTCGTGTTCCAGGTGGCGGCCGTCATCGTACTGCCGATGCTGTTCGGCATCGACGGCATCTGGCTCTCGGTCACGGTGGGCGACGGGCTCACGTGCCTGGTGGCCGCCACGTTCATGATCGCCCTGTCGGGCCGCTACGGCTACCGCAAAGGCGGCCTGAGCCCGAAGGCGAAAGCGAAGGCAGAAAACGGGGACTAGGCCATGTTTTCTGCATCGTAGTCAACTTATCTGCATCATTTCGGCACCCCTTGATGCAGAAACCAAGTTTACTCGGGCGGGTGGGGGACGCAGCGCACCCTCACCCGCCTTGCTTGATGTCGCAGCACCTCCTACACAGCGTCGGCGCGCAGGGCCTCTACCACGTTGTCGGCGCGGCAGCGGTGCATGCCGTAGGCCACCGATGCGCCCACGGCGGCCACGGTCATGGCGGCGGCCAGGGCCACGTAGCTCCAGGGCAGCGTGAAGGCGAGCCCCGTCATCGATCCGGAGATCACCTGCCACAGCAGGAAGGACACGAGAAGCGACAGCAGCACGCCGGGCACGAGGCCGCGGATGCACCAGGCGGCGCATTCCTCGGCCACCATGGCGCGGAACTGCCGGTTCGAAAGGCCCACCGACTTCATGACGGCGAACTCGCGGCGGCGCAGGATAAGGCTGTTGGTCACCGTGTTGAACACGTTGGCCATGGCGATGAGCGCCAGAATCACGGCAAACAGCAGGCAGAACACGTTCACCACCGTGGCGATCATCTGGTTGGAATCGCGCTGCTCGATGTAGTCATTGAAGGAGTAGAACGCCAGCCCGTAGGGACTCTTGTCGTGGAAGTACGCGCTGCCGGCCGTCGCCAGCTCCTCGGCGAGCGCGCCGTGGTCGCCATCGGCAGAGTCGAAATAGCTATAGAAGATGGGGGACGTGCTGCCAAAACCCTGGTAAGCCGCCATGGACTCGGGCACGATGAGCTGCAGGCCCTCCCCACGGGCACTGGCGATGGCAGGCGCCTCCTCGGCCAGGGCAACAACCTCGACGGAGACCGTCTGCACCTCCGCCTCCTCCAGAGGGAACCATTCGACCCCGTCGTCATCGCCTTCAAGGTAGGGCTGGAAGGCGAAGGCCTCAGCATTGCCCTCTCCGGATGTTGCGCCGACGCCGATGCCCGCCGCCGGCTCGCCGTGATAGGTCACCGCCGTAAGGGCCTCCAAAGTGCCCGGCTCTCGCAGCACGTTGAGCAACTGGTAGACGCTGCCATTGTTGCCGTAGCCCTGGGCCAGGACGATGGCCCGCAGGTGAGCCGGATCGCGAAAGTCGGCGGGGTCAAGCCCCAAGCTCTTCGCGTAGTCGTCGAAGGCGGCGTCGTCGAGGTAGGCTACCGACCCCACGGTGCCGACGCGGCCGTCGGCCATCTTGCCGCCCATGCCGTTCTCCTGATCGACGAGGGCCTCCCCTGCCATGGCCTCGGGCAGCATGGCGTACAGCCCCGTCCCCATTTTCCAACCCACAGGCTGGGCGCCTGCCACCTGGGAGAGGTCTTGGAAGGCGCCGGCGAACACCTTGGCCTGCGAGGCGAACAGCTCGTTGTTCGCGGCCGCCACCGCCTCCGGCGTCGTGGGAGCGGCGGGCTGGGTCGCAGCGGCGTCGGGAGTCGCAGCGCCCTCAGCGCCCGTCGCGCTGCCATCACTGACTTGCGCGTTCCCGTCGACCGTACCCGCGTCCTGCGGCGTCTCCGCATCGAGCTGGGCCATGACGCCCACCTCGCCGGCCATCTCGCCGCCGCCGGTCACCACGTCGGTCAGGGTGCCGAGGAACACATTCAGCGAGCCGGCGGTCATGAGCAGCACGATGGCCAGCGCCAGCGACACCGACACGCCGATGGAGAGTGCCGCATTCATGGCGCTGGCGGGAATGGCTCCGGCGGTGATCTCCTCCACCTGCCGGTTCAGCACATGGACCGCCGGTTCCGCCGACACGATGAAGTATCCGATGAGCATGGCAATGGGGATCAGCAGCCAGCTGTAGCTCTCATGGGCGGCGATACTCTCCCCCAGAAAGCTTCCCACGGGCATGAAGCCCACGTTGACACCGGTAAGGAACAGCACCAGCCCGATGTAGGTGTACAGCAGACCAAAGAGCATACTCATGACCTCCCGCCGGTGCATCCGCCGGGTGACCAGCTGGAACAGGACGAAAAACGCCAGAATGGGCGCCAGAGACAGGAAGATCTCCTTGAAATACTCCGGCAGCGCATGGGTGTACGACCGGAACATCTCCGCCGTGTCCTTGGCATCCGGCACGCTCACCGGGGTATAGGTGCTGCCGTCGGGCTGATACAGCAGGCCCAGCAGCAATACCGTGATGATGGGGCCGATGGAACACAGGGCCACCAGACCGAAGCTGTCGCCCCCCGCCTCCCTGTCGTTACGCACGGCGCTGACGCCCACACCCAGCGCCATGATAAAGGGTACCGTCATGGGGCCGGTAGTGACGCCGCCGGAGTCGAAGGCGACGGCCCAGAAGTCCGGGGACACGAAGCCCGCCAGCACGAACACGATGGCGTAAAACCCGATCAGCAGATACGACAGCTGGATGGCAAACAGGATACGCAGCAGGGCGATCACCAGAAACACCCCCACGCCCAGCGCCACGGACCAGATGATGACCCGATCCGGGATAGACGGCACCTGCCCTGCCAGCACCTGCAGATCCGGCTCCGCCACGGTGATGATGACGCCGATCAAAAAGCTGATGGCCACAATGACCCACACCTTTTTGGATCGGGTGATCTCCTTACCTACCGCCTCACCCAGTGGGATCATGGACATCTCCGAACCCAGAGTAAACAACCCCATGCCCACGATCAGCAGCAGACTCCCCAGCAAAAACGCCATCATGGCGTTGTTGGAGATAGGGGTAATAGTAAAGCACAGCACCAGCACAATGGCGGTGATGGGCAGCACCGAGGTCAGCGATTCCTTCAGGGGCTTGCGGAAAATGGTCAGCACCTCTCCGGCCTCCCGCCGCTTGCGCCGCAGGCGATCCTGCTGCGCCTGTACGCTCAATGGCTTACGAGACAAATATCTTCCTCCTTTTCCAATTTTCTCCTGACAAAACGAGAGCGCACCTGTCCGTACATTGGGCAGATGCGCCTCGCATCTCTACTTACAATATCATTTTATCATGAAAAGCCCCCTCAGGGCAAGGGGTTTTCCGTAAAGAATCCGTGAACAAATGGCAAGGCTTACTCCTTGTCAGCATCTGCTGCATCCTGTTTCTTGGCTTTCTCCTCCCGCTCCCTGCGGATGTGATCCACCAGCAGCATCACGCCCATCAGCAGGCAGGCGATGCCCAGCACCAGATAGATGGCGCCGCCCCGCTCCAGGATCCCCACCAGCGCAAACAGCACGCCGAGGATAAAGACGATGACCGTGATCTGCTGCCGCTTGCGCCGGTCTCGCTGGCGCTTGATCTCCTGGATCTGTTCGTCGGTGTATTCCGTGTACTTCATTCCTTCTTCTCCTTTTCCATTATAACTCCTCCCGTGGGCCGGGCCGGTAGCTCTCCTCCATCAGCGCCAAGGTCAGCCCTCCGGCGGACAGCTCCGTCAGCCGCCCCTGCAGGGTCTCCCGCCTCTCCGACGGCAGAGATACCGTCAGCGTCACATCAGCGCCGTAGTCCATATCGTCCAGAATACCGTCCGCAGCGGCGATCTCCAGCTTCACCCGCTCAAACAGCGGATAGGGGCAGCTGAGCCGCACACGGGCCCACAGACCCATGGTGGCCACGCCCGCCGCCGCCAAGGCGTCCCGTGCGCCCTTGGAGTAGGCACGGGTCAGCCCTCCGGCCCCCAGCAGGATACCGCCGAAATACCGGGTCACCACGCACACCGCTCCGGTGACGTTCTCCCGCTGGAATACGTTCAGCATGGGCTGTCCCGCCGTTCCCTGAGGCTCTCCGTCGTCGGAGTAGCGCACCAGATTCGGCCCCAGCAGATAGCACCAGCAGTTGTGCCGTGCGTCATAATACTTCTTCTTCGTCTCCTGGATCCGGGCTTGGGCCTCCTCCTCCGTCTCCACCCGCCACACGTGGCTGATGAACCGGGAGCGCTTCTCCACAAACTCGCTCTCCGCCTCCTGAAAGGGGATACGAAAGCCGTCAGCCATGGCGCACCTCCCACTCCTGCCTCGTAATGGCCTGACACACGCCGGGGCGCTCCGTTCCGTCGGGCCACGGCGACGGCGGCGTATCGCAGACATGGCGGAAGCCGCACTTCTCCTGCACCCGCCGGGATCGTTCATTCCCCGGAAAATGGGCGCACCACACACGCTCCGCACCCATCTCCCGAAACTGCCGGCGCAGCATCGCCTCCACGGCCTCCGGGATCAGTCCCTGCCCCCAGTAGGGGCGGGCGATCCAGTAGCCGATCTCCGGCTCCCCTCTCCCCTCCGGTATCTCCGTGGGGAATACGCCGATGGCGCCGATGGGGTCGCCGTTCCCGTCCTTTGGCACCACGGCAAAGGTTCCCTCCTTGGCCAGCACCGTCCGGATGATCTCCCGGCTGTTTTCCACGGAGGTGTGGGGCGCCCATCCGGCGGCGGGGCCTACCTCCGGGTCGCTGGCCCAGCAGTACAGCGCCTCGGCATCGCTCTCCTGCCACGGCCGCAGCAGCAGCCGTTCCGTCTCCATCATTCCCAGTCCTCCTTCGGCTCCGTCCAGCCCTCGATATAGTCCTTCAGCTGGCCCAGCACCTTGGGGGGACACACCGCCGTCACATCAATGCTCTCCTGATAGGCCACATCCTCCACCTTGGCCTCCCGATAGAGACTGTCCAGCATCCCCGCCTTGTCATAGGGCAGATGGATCACCACCCGGCGGGTGCCCTTGTCCAGTTTCCGGTCGATGGCCTCCATCAGCGCCGGGATGCCCTCCCCGGTCTTGGCGGAGATGGACACGGCGTCCTCCTCATGGCTCCGCTCCCCGGAGAAGGCCACGTCGCACTTATTGTACACCCGGATGCAGGGGATCTGATCCGCCTTCAGCTCGTGGATCAGGTCCTCCACAATGGCGGCCTGCTGCTGCCACTGGGGATTGGACACGTCGATGACGTGCAGCAGCAGATCGGCGTACTCCAGCTCCTCCAGCGTGGCCTTGAAGGCCTCCACCAGTTGGTGGGGCAGCTTGCGGATAAAGCCCACGGTGTCGGAGATCACCACATCCAGTGTGTCGCTGACGGTGAGCAGCCGTGTGGTGGTGTCCAGCGTATCAAACAGCCGGTTGTTGGCGGGGATACCCGCCCCGGTGATGGCGTTGAGCAGGGTGGATTTTCCGGCATTGGTGTAGCCCACGATGGCCACCACCGGGATCTCGTTTTTCTGCCGCCGCTGGCGCTGGGTGCTGCGGACCCGCCGCACCTCCTCCAGCTCCGCCTTCAGCTTGTCGATCTTCCGGTGGATGTGGCGGCGGTCCGTCTCCAGCTGCGTCTCGCCGGGGCCCTTGGAGCCAATGGGACCCTTGCCGCTGGTGCCGGCCTGTCGCTCCAGATGAGTCCACATACCCACCAGCCTCGGCAGCAGATACTGGTACTGGGCCAGCTCCACCTGCAAGCACCCCTCCTTGGTCTTGGCCCGCTGGGCAAAGATGTCCAGGATCAGGCCGCTGCGGTCCAGCACCTGTACCCCGGTCATCTCCGTCAGCACCCGGATCTGTGAGGGCGAGAGGTCGTTGTCGAAGATGACCATGGTGGCCTCTTCCTCCTGCACCATGCGCCGTACCTCCTCCACCTTGCCCTCTCCGATGAAGCTGTGGGGATCCGGCTTCTCCCTGCTCTGCAAAATGGTGCCGACGGCTTGCCCTCCGGCGGTCTCTACCAGAGCCGCCAGCTCCGCCAGACTCTCCTCGTCTGCGTTATCCTCCCGCAGCACCGGGGAGCGCAGCCCCACCAGCACCGCATAGTCTCTCTTATTTTCCCTGTTTTCTTCCAAAGTTCTGCGTTCCATGTACATCCTCGCTTCCGGTTTTCACCTAATAATATAGTATACCCGGCGGCAAAAGTAAAGAACCCGCAGCCAAAAAGCTGCGGGTCCTGTAAAAAGTGTCTTTACTTGTCCAGACCGAAGCGCTTGTTGAACTTCGCCACACGTCCGCCGGTATCCACCAGCTTCTGCTTGCCGGTGAAGAAGGGGTGACACTTAGAGCAGACTTCTACGCGAATATCCTTCTTCGTAGAACCTGTCTCAATTACATTACCGCAGGCGCATTTGATAGTAGTCTGCTGATAATTGGGATGGATTCCTTCCTTCATTGCTCTGGTTCACCTCTTTCTGGTACAATAGTCCTCTTTCACAAAGGCAACTGTGATGATACCACATCTCATGGCAAAATGCAAGCACTTTTTGCAAATTTACAAATTTATTGTGGCGCCCGTGGAGAAAAAGTACAATACCTTGCGGCAGACCTTCTCCTCCATCACCCGCTCCAGCGCCTGAGCATAGGCCTCCAGCTGGGGCCGGTACTCCTCCGCCCGCTGCGGCTCCTCGCCGGGAGCCAGACGGTCGGTCTTGAAGTCCACCACCACAAGCCCCTCCTCCGTGCGGAAGGCGCAGTCCACCACGCCCTGAAGCATCAGCTCCTCTCCCTCCGCCGCCGGGTCGTACAGCGCCGCCGGCATCAGCAGGGCAAAGCGATACTCCCGCCAGACCTGCCGGGCCTGCCGGATCTCCTGCGCCAGCGGCGTCGCCAGAAACGCCCGGATGCGCTCCATATCCACCGCCTCCGCCTGCTGGGGTGTCAGAAGCCGCCGCTCCGTGAGCTGCCGCACCTGCTCCTCCGGGTCCGGGCCGCCCAGCTCCAGATACTGCATCACCAGATGCATGGCCGTCCCCCGCTCCGCAGCGGTGAGCCTGCGCTCCTGCTGCAAAAAGTGGGGCCTCTGGAAGTCCAGCCGCCGGGGCCGGGCGGATGCCGCCCCCTCTGCGATCTCCTCATCCAGCACCCTGCCCTTCAGCTGGGTAGCCGTCACCTTGGTGGGGATGGTGCAGGCCGCCGTGTGGCCATAGCGCAGCTCCATGGCAGAGAGATCATACCGCCGCTCCTGCACCGCAGCCTCCTCCGGGGCCGCAGCCGCAGACCCACATTCAAACACCGGGTTCTCCCACAGCCGCACCTGCCAGCCACCATCGGAGAGGGCCGGCTGCTCCGGCTCCATATCCGCCCACTGCCGCAGCACCGCCGCCTCCGGCGTACACAGCAGCGGCAGCAGGATCCAGTCCCCCGGCGCCTTGGCGCTCCCCACGGCCTCCGGCGCCGCCGGGCAGCCCGCCACACTGAGCAGGCCCCGGACCCGATTGCGTGCAAAGCGCATACAGTCCACGCAGATCAGCTTCTCCTTGGCACGGGTCATGGCCACGTACAGGATCCGCATCTCCTCCGCCAGACTCTCCCGTGACAGGGCCAGCTGAATGGCCTGCTTGGAAACGGTATCGTACCGGATGCGCCGCTGTCGATCCACCCGCTCCGTCCCCAGTCCCAGCCGGGGATGCACCAGCACAGGCCGCTGGAAATCGTCCCGGTTGAAGCCCTTCTGCAGATCCGCCAGGATCACCACCGGGAACTCCAGTCCCTTGGACTTGTGGATGGTCATCAGCTGCACACCGCCGCTCTCCTGCCTTGCGCTGATATCCGGCAGGTCGCCGCTCTCCATCAAGTCATGCAGATAGCTGACAAAATCGAACAGATTCCCCCGTCCCGCAGTCGCCAGCTGCCCGGCATAGGCGTACAGCGCCAGCAGATTGCTGCGCCGCTGCGCACCACCCTCCATGGCCCCGAACACCGCCAGCGCCTGCCAGTCCGTATACAGCTTCCACAGCAGCCGATCCGCCGTCAGCTCCCCGGCCGCCGCCCGCAGCTGCGCCAGCCGCTCCAGAAAGGCACGGCTATCCTCGCCGTCGTCGGCACACAGAGCGGCATAGTAATCCCCCGCCGGATGCCCGCCCCGGATCTGGGCCAGCCGATCCGGCGGAAAGCCCAGCAGCGGCGACCGCAGCACCGCCAGCAGCGGCACATCCTGCCGTGGATTGTCCACGATCTGCAAAAACGACACCATCACGGCGATCTCCATGGTCTCGAAGAAGGACTGCTCCTCCCCCCCGGCGCAGGGGATATCCTCCCGCTGCAGAGCCGCCGTGAAGGCCTTCCGCCTTGCTGCTGGAGAGCGCATCAGGATCACGATATCCTCCGGTCGGACAGGCCGCTGCTGCCCGTCCTCCCCCTGCACGGGGAAGCCCTCGTCCAGCAGCTGCCGGATGCGATGAGCCACGAACCGGGCCTCCACCTCCGTCCGGTCGAAGCGCTCCTCCTCCGTATCCGCCACACTGATCAGATGGAACTCCGTATCCGTGTCGCTGCGCTCCGGATAGCCTGCAGCCCCGTAGTTCAGTCGTTCCTCCGGCCCGTAGTCCATCTCTCCCATCTGCCGGGACATGATGCTGCCAAACACAAAGTTGGCAGCCGAAAGCACCTGCCGCCGGGAGCGGAAGTTCTGGCTCAGCAGCACCTTTCGTGGCTGCCCCTCCTCCGCCTCCTCTGCCGGTCGGTAGGCCAGATATTTCTCCAGAAAAATGGTGGGGTCCGCCAGCCGGAACCGATAAATGCTCTGCTTCACATCCCCCACGGTGAACAGGTTCTGTCCGTCCCGTGAAATGGCCCGGAAGATGCAGTTCTGCACCTCATTGGTGTCCTGATACTCGTCCACCATGATCTCCCGGTATCGCCCGGACAGCTGCCGCCCCAGCGGCGTCGGCGCACCGTCGTCACCCTGCAAAAGCCGGATGGCATAGTGCTCCTGATCGCTGAAATCCATGCAGTTGCGCCGTACCTTCTCCGCCTGATAGGCGGCGGTGAAGTCCTCCGTCAGCTGCACCAGCGCCAGCATGGCCGGGGCCATGGCCTCCAGATCCTCCCGCTGCTCGCTCTCGCTGACCGCCAGCAGCGCACCGATCTCATCCAGCTCGTCCTTGCACCGCTTGCGTACCGCCTGCGCCTGCTCCTTGGCCCCGTCGCAGCCCTTGACGACGCCCATCCGCCGGAAGGCGGGCTTCAGCCGGGCCATGGCGTCCCAGCCCTCCTGCGCCGCCGTCTCATAGCCCTGCAGCTGCTCCGCCATCTCCAGAAACCGGTCGCCATAGCCCCGGTACAGATCCGGATACTGCTCCATCCACGCCGCCGTCTCCGTCAGCTTCTTCGCCCAGAACCGGGTCCGCCGCAGGATGCTGTCCGTCAGTACCTCCCGGTAAGGCCCCACGGACTCCGGCACCTGCTGCCACTGCTCCCGCAGCCGCTCCAGCCACCGCATGGGGTAGGCGTGGCTCTGGATCTTCCCGTGGATGTCCAGCACCAGCCGCTCCAGCGCCCGGTCGTCCCGCCCGGCACCCAGCGTCTCCGCCAGCTGTTGGGCCTGGGTGTCCCCCCGGCCGATGCGCTGGTAAAACTCCTCCAATACCTGCTCCAGCACCTGCATCCGCAGCAGCTCCGCCTCCTGCTGATCCAGCACCCGGAAATCCGGGGTCAGGCTCCTTTGCCCCTCCGGCGGCAGCAGGTGGATGTTCTCCCGCAGCAGGCTCCCGCAAAAGGCGTCCACCGTTTTGATATCCGCCTGATACACCCGCATCATCTGGCGGCGCAGGTGCATATTCTCCGGCTGACGGGCCACTCTCTGGCTCAGCTCTGCGGCGATCCGGCCCCGCAGCTCCGCCGCCGCCGCCTTGGTAAAGGTGATGATGAGGAAATCGTCGATGCGGCAGCGCTCCCGCTCCATATAGCCGAACAGCCGCTCCACCAGCACCTTGGTCTTGCCGGAGCCGGCCGCAGCGGACACCAGCAGACTGCCGCCCCGGTCCTCCATGGCCCGCCGCTGCTGCGGCGTTGGCTCAAAGCTCCCCATGACGTCCCTCCTCTCCCGTCTCATGCGCTACAAATTCCCAGAACTCGTCGGGCTTCACCCGTTTCAGCGGTCGCAGCCGGTCGTCGGCCTGCCCGTCCTGGAAGTGACAGGCCGATGCAAAATCGCAGTAGGTGCAGGCGCTCTCCTGCGGCCCCCGCCAGCATGGGTCTGCATCGATGTTCCCCTGCCGCAGCTCACGGGTGATCTGGTGCAGCAGCTTCTCTACATACTGCCCCAGTCGCCCCAGCTGCGCCGCCGTAGCCACACCGCCGCTGATGCCGCCGTCCTTGTTCACCTGAATGGGCAGGAAGCACGGCGCCTCCAGCGCACTGTGCTCCATGGCCCGCAGCACCTCCGGGTCCCCCAGCACCATGCCGTCCCGCCGCAGTTCCCGGTCCATGGCCCTGCGGAGGGCCTCCGGTGTGATGTCCCGCTCGGTCTTCAGGATCAGATCCCGTGCCGGGTGGTACAGCACCCCCGCCGGAACGATGGGGTATCCGAAGCAGGACTGTCCCTCCTTCTCCAGCGTGAACAGATACAGCAGCATCTGGATCCCCAGCCCGTACCGCACATCCGACAGATCGAAGGACTTACGCCCCGTCTTATAGTCCACCACCCGCAGATACAGCTTCCCGTCGTGGAGCCAGCCGTCCACCCGGTCCACTTTTCCGCTGACGGAGAGGGTGGCGTCCCCCTCCTGAATGGTGATGGCAGGCAGTGCGCCGTCCCGGCCGCCGAAGCCCAGCTCAAAAGCCACGGGCTTGAAATCCGATTCCGCCAGCTCCTCCGCCATGCGATCCACGATGTCCTCCGCCGTGGTGCGCAGCCGCCCGAACAAATAGCGGAACCGGGCGCTCTTTTCCTCGTAACCCGGTATTTCATCCCGGATGTAAAGGTCAATGTATTTACGGACCATAGCGTGCAGCTGCGGCGTTTTCACCGCCGCCCAGCCGCCGCTGCCTGCCACCTCACGGGCGGTGTTCTCCAGCAGATAGTGCAGAAACGTCCCGATCTCCGGGGCCTCGAAGCCCGCCGGACGCCGCTCCTTGGCCCGCAGGCCGTACTGCATAAAGTAGCCGAAGTGGCACTGCCGCACCCGGTCCATCCGGGAGGCGGACATCCCCATCCGGGTGCCGTACAGGGACTGCACCGCCGCCGGGGACAGCCGTCCCCGCCGCAGCTGTCTGGCCCGCTCCATGGCCGCCAGCGTCCCGGCGTACTCCTCTCTCCCGGCAAAGTACCGCCACAGAGGGCCGCCCATCTCCTGACCGGCCTCCTCCAGCGCCACCGCCGGGGTCAGCAGACGCACCGTCTCCCGCTCCGGCGTCAGGCCCGGAAACAACCGCTCCAGCCGCCGCACCACAAAGGAGGGCCGCAGCTGTCCGCCGTTGTGATCCGTCACCGGATAGCTCACCGTCAGATGCTCCGACGGCTGGGCCAGACAGGCATAGATGTTCTGTAATTCGTTGTCCAGCGGGTCAAAGGCCGCATCCGACAGCAGAATGTCCCGCTGCTGCAAAATCTCCCGCTCCTCCGGCTCCAGCAGGCCGTGGCCCGACGGCGGCTGGGGCAGCACATGGTCGTTGGCCCCCAGCAGAAACAGCCGCTTCACCGAGTGCCGGTCGTTGCGGGTCAGCTCGCTGACCTTCACCTGATCCAGCGTCGCCGGGATGGTCCCCACGCTGTACTGGGTCAGCACCAGCCGCAGAAGCCGGGCAAATTCCTCGCCGGAGAGCTCCATCTCCCCCAGGATCTCCGCCATCTGATCCAGTACGCCGCACAGGATCCTCCACAGCTGGCTGTATTCCTCCGCCAGCTGGGCCTGTCCCTGCCGCAGCAGCTCCTCTGCCGTCTCCTTCAGGCGCTGCGGCACGCCGGACTCCTCGGCAAATATGTAAAGTATCTCCGCTTTATCCCTGGCTTTCTGCCTATCCTTCAGGCCATCGCTCAGGGGCAGCAGCGTGGAGCGTACCTTCTCCCTTATGCGGTTGACCTCCGCCAGCCGCTGCTGTCGCTCCGGGGTCATCTCCTGCCCGTAGCCGTCGGGGTTTGCCGTCCACTCCGTGTCCCGCAGCCACATATTCCCCCGGATGCTCCACAGGATCACATAGTTCTCCAGCAGGTCACATTCCTCCGCCGTGATGCCCGCCATCCCCGTCTTGAGATAGCGGAACATATCCTCCCGCCGGAAGCCGCCGGTAACGGCATCCACCGCCCCCAGCAGCATGGTCAGGGGCGGCTTTGCCAGAATATCGCTGCGGCGGCTGATGTACGCCGGGATGCCATCCCGCTGAAAAACGCTCTCGATGACCGGGCCGTATACCTCCATGCTCCGGGCGGTAACGGCAATGTCCCGCCAGCGGCAGACCCCGGAGGCCACCAGCTTCCGGATCTGCGCCGCCGTCCGTTCCACCTCGCCGTATACCGTGCCGCACTCCCACAGCGCCACCTGCTGCCGGCAGTCGTCCCCCTCATAGGGCACATCCTCCCCCAGCAGGTGCTTCTCCAGATGGGCCAGCGGCCCCTTCCCGGAGCCTGTGAGCCACACGATCTCGCACTCCGTCCCCAGCTGCCGGGCCATCCGCTCCAGCCGCTGCCGCTGACGCAGAGCATTCTGAAACAGCGTCCCCTCCGTTCGGTCGCCCAGCAGCGTCACCGTCACGCTCTCCGCCTGACGCATCACCTGCTCCAGCACGCTCTCCTCCAGCTTGTTCAGGTAGGAGAACCCGTCCAGATATACGTCCTTGCCCCGGAGATAGTCGCTCTCCGCCAGCCGGTCCCGCAGCTTCTGGAGCCGGGACCGGGCGTCCACGCCCTCGGCATGGAGCTTCCCGTCATAGGCGGCATACAGCAGCGCCAGATCCCGGAGCTTGTCGCCCATGGCGCCCTCCATATCCTCCACCTGCTGCCACAGAGCCTGTGGCGTGATCTCATAGGCGTAGAACTCCTCCGTCAGATCCGTCAGCTGCCGCAGAAACGCCGCCCGCTGGGAGGGCCGCCCGAACACCCTCAGCTGGCTGTGCAGCTCCTGCAGCGCCAGCCGCATGGTCAGCAGCTTACCGCCGCCGTCCAGCGTAAACTCCGCCAGACCGCCGGTTCGGGCCAGCACCCGGCTGCCGAGGCTCTGGAAGCTCAGCACCTCCGCATCACGGGAGGCCGTAGGCCCCAACGCCCGGCACAGATCCACCTCCGCCTCATGGGAGATATGCTCCGGCACCAGCAGCACCTGCGGCCGCCGACTGCGTCGCCGGGCCATGGTCTCCAGCACCCGGCGGGACTTTCCGGCCCCCGCCCGTCCGATCCATATGGAAAGCATGGCTTCCTCCTTCACCTTACTCCGTCACGCCGGGGATATCCCCCACGCCGCCCAGCACCAGCCGGGGCCGGTACGGGAATTTCTTGATGTCCGCCCGGCTGGTGATGCCAGACAGCACCAGCACCGTGTCAAGACCCGACTCGATGCCTGCCACCATATCCGTATCCATCCGGTCACCGATCATGACCGCCTCCTCGGAGTGTACTCCCAGGATCCGCAGGCCCGTCCGCATCATCAGGGGATTGGGCTTGCCCACAAAGTAGGCGTTCTGGCCGGTGGCCATCTCGATGGGTGCGATCATGGCCCGGCAGGCGGGGATGATGCCGTCCTCGGCAGGCCCCGTCAGATCGCTGTTGGTGCCGATGAGCTTGGCCCCCTTCAGCACCAGCCGAACCGCCTTGAGGATGTTCTCATAGTTATACGTATTGCCCTCGCCGATGATGACGTAGTCCGGGTCCACATCGTTCATGGTGATGCCCTCGTCGTGGAGAGCCATGATCAGTCCCGCCCCGCCGATGACGTAGGCGCTGCATCCCGGTGCCTGACTGCTGATAAACCGGGCCGTAGCCAGTGCGCTGGTATAAAAGTGGCTCTCGTCCACATCCAGCCCCATACGGTGCAGCTTCTGCTGCAGCTCCTTAGGGGACCGCTCGGAGGAGTTGGTGAGGAACAGGAAATTCTTCTGCTCCCGATACAGCCACTCCACAAACTCCTTTACCCCCGGCAGCAGACGGTTCCCGTGATAGATCACACCGTCCATGTCGCAGATAAAGCCCTTCTTCTTTCTCAGTTCCTCCATGGATCATGCTCCTTTCTGAATTGGCCTTTTTCAACACTTATATTATACCTTGCCGTGGGACATAATCCAAGCACGCTTTTGTAAAATCCTCTTTTTTCCCGAATTTTTTCAGCATTTTTTTATGGAAGTACACTTTTTGCTTGCTTTTCCCTGAAAATCTGGTACAATATGAGGGCGTCTGCTCTCCGGCAGACAAAAAATCGACTTTTGGAGGAACCTATGAAAAAAATCGTATCTCTGGCGCTGGCCGTACTGCTGGTGCTCTCTCTGGCTGCCTGCGGCAGCAAGAACAGCGGCACCGGCGATGTGTCCGATGCCCTGACCCTGCTGAACACCGTCTGGGGCACCTACAGCGAGGAGGAAAAGTTCCCCGTCACCGGCGGCGACTATGACCACCCCGTGGACGACGCTCCCGGTGCCTTCGACATCTCCAACGCCGACAACATGGACTATATGCTGGGCTTCCCCGGCCCCTCCGTGGCCAATCTGGTGGACGCAGCATCCCTGATGCACATGATGAACGCCAACACCTTCACCTGCGGCGCCTACCACCTCAGCGATGACGTCAGCGCCGCCGACGTGGCCTCCTCCCTGCGGGATAATATCATGAACCGCCAGTGGATGTGCGGCTTCCCCGACAAGCTGATGGTCATCACCATGGGCCAGTTCGTGGTGTCCGTCTACGGTGCCGAGGATCTGGTGGATACCTTCCGGGATAAGCTCCAGAACTGCTTCTCCTCCGCCGCTGTAGTCTACGACGAGCCCATCGCCTGATGCTCTTTTCCAGTATTCCCTTTCTCTTTTACTTCCTGCCCCCGGTGCTGCTGCTCTACTTCCTGACGCCGGACCGCTGGAAGAATCTGACGCTGCTGCTGAGCAGCCTTGTGTTCTACGGCTGGGGCGAGCCCCGGTTCCTGCTGTTCATGCTGGCCTCCATCGCGCAGGGCTACGCCTTCGGTCGGCTCATGGAGCGGTATCCCCGTCATAAGCGGCTCTTTCTCGCCCTCTCGGCGGTGCTGAGTCTGAGTCTTCTGGGCTATTGCAAATACGCCGGCTTTTTCCTCCGCACTCTGGGTGCGCTGACGGGTCTTTCCCTGCCGGCCCTGCAGATCGCCCTGCCCATCGGCATCAGCTTCTATACCTTTCAGGTGCTCAGCTACGTCATCGATGTCTACCGTGGCACGGTGCCGCCCCAGCGGAACCTGCTGCAGCTGGCCACCTATGTGGCCATGTTCCCCCAGCTCATTGCCGGACCCATTGTCCGCTATGCAGACATTGCCCCGGAGCTGACCCGCCGCCGCCCCACGCTGGCGGACGCTGCCGCCGGCGCACGGCGTTTCGTGGTGGGGCTTGGGAAAAAGGTCCTGATCGCCAACGTGCTGTATGAGTTGATGTCCGCCTTTTTGCAGTCCATCCAGCCCTCGGTGCTGTTTACATGGCTCTACGCCGTGGCCTGCGCCCTGCAAATTTACTTCGACTTCTCCGGTTACAGCGATATGGCCGTGGGCCTCGGCCGGATCTTTGGCTTTCATTTCCCGGAAAACTTCCGCTACCCCTTCCTCTCCGGCAGCGTCACGGAGTTCTGGCGGCGCTGGCATATCAGTTTGGGCAGCTGGTTCCGGGACTACGTCTATATCCCGCTGGGGGGCAGCCGATGCTCCCGCAGCCGATGGCTGCTGAACGTGTTCCTTGTTTGGGGCCTGACGGGCCTGTGGCACGGGGCGGCGTGGAATTTCGTGCTGTGGGGCCTGTTTTTCGCCGTCCTGCTGGCGGCGGAAAAGCTGTGGTACGGCCACGGGCTGGAAAAGACCCGGCTCTTAAAGCACCTGTATATGCTCCCCCTGCTGGCGGTGAGCTTCGTGCTCTTCAACGCCGCCGACCTCCCCGCCGCCGGGCAGCAGATCGCCGCTCTCTTTGGTTTCGGCGGCCTGCCCGCCTCCGGAGTGGAGAGCCTTTACTACCTCCGCAGCTACGCCGTCGTATTGGTCATCGCCTTGCTGGGGGCCACCCCCCTGCCCGCCAAGGCGGTGCAGCGCCTTCGGGACACCTCTGCCGGCAGCGCCGTGCTGTCCGTTGCGGAGCCTGTGGCGCTGGTACTGCTGCTGGCGGCTTGTACGGCGTATCTGGTGGACGGCTCCTTCAATCCCTTCCTGTATTTTCGGTTTTAAGGAGGGCTGACCGTGAACGAAAAACGCACTGCCCTGCTGACGGTATGCCTGCTGGGTGCCTTTCTGCTGACCTTCTCCCTCTGGGCGTACCTGAAGCCCGACGACGCCTTTTCCCAGAGTGAGCGCCGCAAGCTGATCCAGAAGCCAAGCTGTACAGTAGAAAGCATTTACAGCGGGCGCTATATGTCGGATTTCGAGACATACGCCCCGGATCAATTCCCCCTGCGGGAGCAGTTTCGGACCTTGAAGTCCCTGACCAGCCTCTACCTGCTGCGCCAGCGGGACACCAACGGCGTATATCTGGCGGAGGGCTATGTCTCCCGTCTGGAGTACCCCATACAGGAGGACTCCATCGCTCACGCTGCCCAGCGCTTTAAGTACCTGTACGATACCTATCTCTCCGGCACGGACTGCCGGCTGTATCTGTCAGTGATCCCGGACAAGAACGCCTTTCTGGCCTCCTCCCACGGTTATCCGGCGCTGGACTACGGGGCCTTCACCCAAAGCCTGCGGGAAAAAACTCCCTACCTCACCTACCTGCCGGTAGACGATCTGCTGTCGCTGGAGGACTACTACCGCACCGACCTCCACTGGCGGCAGGAACAGCTGACGGACGTGGCTGCCCGCCTGCTGGAGGGGATGGGGGCCGAAGCCCCCGGCACCTTCCGAGAGGAGACTCTGCCCACCCCCTACTACGGCGTGTACTACGGCTACGCTGCCCTGCCCATGGAGCCGGACACCATCCGCTATCTCACCAATGACACCTTGGAGAGCTGCACCGTCTACCACTATGAGACCGGCCAGACCACCGGCATCTACGATGGAGAGAAGGGCGCCGGGCGGGACCCCTACGAGTGGTTCCTCTCCGGCTCCGAGTCCCTGCTGACGGTGGAAAATCCCCACGCTGCCACGGACCGGGAGCTTGTGATCTTCCGTGATTCCTTCGCCAGCAGTCTGGCCCCCCTTCTGGTGGAGCAGTATGCCAAGATCACGCTGGTGGACATCCGATACCTTTCCAGCACAACGCTTGGAAAGTATCTTGCCTTTACAGATCAGGATGTGCTGTTTCTGTACAGCGTCCCCGTCCTGAATCACAGTGACACCCTGAAATGACCCCGTCAGCCTTGACGTGTCCGTAGCATAGCCCTGTTTGGTGGCGGTGCACCTGACCGCCTCCACTCTGGCAAGCATGACGCATCCGCAGTATGGCCCTCCCCGGCAAACGCCGGGGAGGGCCATGTCAGCGTGTCGAAAAAGTCTTTTCGACACGTTGAGGCATTTTTCAGACCT
>ERZ772858.844-NODE-844-length-36606-cov-4.656179_pt1 | contig 36606 bp, 29 predicted proteins | sample MGYA00512136_ERZ772858 | MGnify/ENA primary metagenome ERZ772858 (study PRJEB29015, sample SAMEA2737726) | human gut metagenome | biome: human gut; feature: human-associated habitat; material: faeces | place: China | collected 2012 ...
ATCTGCCGCACCTCGCTCGCCGTATCGGCACTTAGAATTATGCGGTATTGCCTATGGTTTTATTATAGCAGACATCCAGGGTGATAAACCGGACTTCCAGTTCTCGCAGACGAAAAAGCAGGGTGATAAAGTGTACTTCAAGCCCTTGTGCGGGCCACATAGGCGGCAAAACCGCGCAAAAAGCGCATCATACCCAGCACCCACAGGCACAAAAGGAACCAGAGTGCCGTGTATTTTGGGCACACAAGCCCGGCAAGGTTGCCCCATTCCTGGCTGTAATCCCACACCTCAACATGCAGCAGACGGCGGCAGGCAAGCCCGGTGCCCAGTTCCAGCACCGAAACCCCAACCGCGCCGATCCCCGCCAGCAGCGGGGTGGGCAGTGGCAGGCGGCCAAGGGCATCCAGTGCGCAAAGGCAGGCCCCGCCCGCCAAAAACATCGTCCAATGGGTTGTGCCGCGCCAGGCGATCTCCAGCGCAAGGTACGCGGTACCGCCCATGGCAAACAGCACCAGCTGCCCCGGCGCAGCCAGACGGTGGAAACAAACAGACATACAAACGCCCCCTGTACAGTATGGAAGAATGACCCCGTCATCCTTTGCCATAGTATGTGCAGAGGGCGTAGTTTGTAACCATTTTGTAATAAAATTACAGCATTTTATTTGGACAGCTTCTTCAGCAGTTCGCTGCGGGTATCCCACAGGTTCTTGCTCAGGTCAACATAATAGCGGTGCGGGTTTTCAAAGCGCTTTACTTCGTCCCACAGGGTGCCCACCTGAGCTTTGCAGAACTTGCGGATATCAGCCAGATTGGGGCTGGTGTAAACGCGCTTGCCGTTCTCATAGATCGGGGTGGAAATGCAGCGGGCAGTGCTGTTGACATAGGTGCATTCCTTCCAGGTCTCGATGGGGTCAAACAGGGTAATGCCGTTCTTGGTATCCACCACTTCGTCTGCCATAGTGATCAGGTCTGCCTGGGCTTTGCCGTCCTCATCATAGATACGCCATACCTTTTTCAGGCAGGGAATGGTCATCTTTTCCACGGATTCGGAGAGCTTCATCTTGGGGGTATAGCTGCCGTCATCCTCTTTCACTGCGGCCAGCTTGTACACGCCGCCAAACACGGGGTCGCTCTTGGCGGTGATCATGTTCTCGCCAATACCAAAGCTGTCCACACGGGCACCCTGCAAAATCAGGTCGCGCACGATGTATTCATCCAGAGAGTTGGAAGCGCAGACGGTGCAGTCCGGGTAACCGGCGGCATCCAGCATCTGGCGGGCCTTTTTGGAAAGGTAGGCAATATCGCCGGAGTCAATGCGCACACCTTTGGGGCGCTTGCCCATCGGCTTCAGCACTTCGTCAAACACCTTGATGGCATCGGGCACGCCATGGCGCAGAACGTTGTAGGTATCCACCAGCAGCACGCAGTTGTCCGGGTACATCTCGGCATACTTCTTGAATGCGTCATACTCGGTGGGGAACATCTGCACCCAAGAGTGTGCCATAGTGCCGGATGCCGGGATACCGAAGTCACGGGCAGCCATCACGCAGGAGGTGGAGCCGCAGCCGCCGATGTAGGAAGCGCGGGCGCCAAAGTAGGCGGCGTCATACCCCTGGGCACGGCGGGCGCCAAACTCCATAACCGGGCGGCCAGCGGCAGCGCGGCAGATGCGGTTTGCCTTGGTGGCAATCAGGCACTGATGGTTAAAGGTGACCAGCAGCAGGGTTTCCAGCAGCTGGCACTCAATAGCCGGGCCTTCTACGGTCACAATGGGCTCCTGCGGGAAGATGGGCATGCCCTCTTCAATCGCCCAGATATTGCAGTGCAGCTTAAAGTTGCGCAGATAGTCCAGGAACTGCTCATTGAAAGCACCGGTGGAGCGCAGATAATTGATGTCTTCCTCGGTAAATTCCAGGCTGTCCACTGCGTTGATGAACTGCTCCAGGCCGGCCATAATGGCGTAACCGCCGCCGTCCGGCACCTTGCGGAAGAACATATCAAAGACGGCAATTTTATCCTTATACCCTTCGTCCAGGTAGCCGGCGGACATGGTAAGCTCATAAAAATCCGTCATGGTTGTCAGGTTGCGTTTTACATCCAACATAGTACAATGTACCCCCTTATGGCTGGCTGGTGCCCGCCATTATTCCTTATTTCAATCGTTCGGTTTATTTTTGCGTTTTGGGGTCGGTTGCTCCACACGGCGCACCGTAAGCAGCATAACATACACCCACAAAACCGCATAGACAACAGCCGCTATGATGCAAAGCACAATAACGACCTTGAAATAAGTGCTTGAAAAGAAAGCCTTTACCTTCGCCATGGTATACAACAGCTCGTTGCGGTCCACGCTGCTGCCGGCCAAAAGGTCCACCGTGCCAACGGTTTCGCCCTGCATGGTAACGGTAACGGTACCCACCACATCGCCCTGCTTGATGGGCGCGGAAAGGTGCTCCGGAACATTGAAGGTCTTTTCCGTCAGCTCTGCCCCGCCCTGCCGCGGCAAAAGGGTCTGCATATCATCCGCCGGGTAGATCATTACCGTATCCGTCTGGGAGGAATACACAATAGGCAGCTCGGTGATGGGCTGGGTGGTATCCAGCGCCGCGGTTACGGTAAAGGTGGCGAACGCCCAATCCATCAGCTCGGCGGTTTCGGTCAGCGCCGGGCGCGGGTCTTCGTCCGTTTTGGGACTGTGCAGCACCACGCTGACATAGGTTTCGCCGTCCTGGGTGTGCCAGCCCGTAAAATTCTGCCAGTCATCCAGGCTGCCGGTTTTGCCGCCTTTGGTGTAAGAGCGGTAATAGTTGCTGCTGGGCGAAACCAGCTTATCACTGGTCAGGATGGTATAGGGCGAATCATGCTTGGTGGAGGCCGGCATCTGGTAGCTTTCCTCCCCTGCCGCCTGGGCAAAGGCATCATAGCCCATAGCCACCCGCACCAGCAGGTAGGCATCCCGCGCGGTGGTCACGTTGCCGGGATCCAGCCCGCAGGGGTCAGTAAAGGTAGTGCCGGTGCAGCCGATGCGGGCAGCTTCATCGTTCATCATGGCCACAAAGTTATCAATGCTGCTGCCGCTCATATAGTCTGCCACGATATACGCTGCCTCGTTGGCGCTGGGCAGCAGCATGGCATACAGCAGGCTGCGCAGGGTATGGGTCTCGCCTTTCCAGATATCCGCCGTGGAAGCATTTTTGCCGTACAGGTAATCATAGATATAGCCCGGCGCTGTAATGCTGATGGTATCCAGCTGGTCCTGGTAGCTTTCCAGCATCAGGATCATGGTCATCAACTTGGTCAGGCTGGCGGCGGCCATGGGGGTTTCGCTGTTTTTTTCATAAACAACCAGCCCCGTATCGGTGTTAGCCACATAGGCTGCCTCTGCGGTAACAGAAAATCCCGGTGTTAGGTTGGGGGCATCGGTGGTTTCCTCCGCTGCGGCGGGCAGGACCAGCAGCACCGCCAGCAGCAGTACCGCAAGGCAGGCAGACAGGAATTGTTTCATGGCATGTCCTTTTTGGTTTGTCGGCCCAACCTGTAAAGTTATGTGTCAATACAGGTTAAACCTTAGTATAGCAAATTCTTTCTGCAAAAAAAAGAGATTATACAAAAAAATCAAAAATAATTTGGGCAGTTTTTTATTGGAAATAAAGATATCAAGACTAATTCATGGCCCCGGCTGTGGCAAACAGGCGCTCCACTTCGTCCGAAAGGGCTTTGTGCTCTGGTTTGGCCAGGTTGGGGTCCAGGGCCAGCAGGGCTTTGGCTTCCTGCTGGGCAACGGTCAGGGTGCGGGTATCCTGCACAAGGTCCGCCACATGCAGGGCGGGCAGGCCGTGCTGTGCTTCGCCGAAAAAGTCGCCGGGGCCGCGGGTTTCCAGGTCATACTTGGCAACGGCAAAACCATCCGATGTGCGGCATAAAAAGTGCAGCCGCTGGCGTACCGCTTCTCCCTCGTTATCCGAAATCAGGATACAGCAGGAATTCGCCGCACCGCGCCCCACGCGGCCGCGCAGCTGGTGCAGTGCCGAAAGGCCGAACCGCTCTGCATTTTCGATCACCATTACGGTTGCATTGGGCACATCCACACCGACTTCAATCACGGTGGTGCTGACCAGCACATCCAGCTCCCCGGCCTTGAACTGCTGCATCACTTCATCTTTATCTTTCGGCTTCATTTTGCCGTGCAGTAGGCCGATGCGCCGCCCCGGCAGCAGCGGGCAGGCCACCTGCTCGTAATACTGCTTGACGGCTTTCACGCCGGAATCCATTTCGTTTTCCTCAATGGCCGGGCAGACGATATATACCTGATGCCCTGCGGCGATCTGTTTTTCCAGAAAGCCGTACATATCGCGGCGCTTTTTGCCAGTGATGAACCAGGTCTTGATGGGCTTGCGGCCGGGGGGCAGCTCATCCAGAATGGAGATATCCAGATCCCCGTACATCAAAAGCCCCAGAGTACGCGGGATGGGGGTTGCGCTCATGACCAGCAGGTGCGGGTTGTTGGCCTTGCCCGCCAGAATGCCGCGCTGCCGCACGCCGAAGCGGTGCTGTTCGTCCACAATGGCAAGGCCGAGATTTTTGAACACCACGCTGTCCGTCAGCACCGCATGGGTGCCAACCACCAGCCCGGCACGGCCATCCGCAATGGCGGCAAGGGCCACCCGCTTTTCGGCGGCTTTCATGCCACCCACCAGCAAGGTAACGTTGACGCCAAACGGCTCCAGGCGGTCGGCCAGGTTGGCGGCGTGCTGGCGGGCCAGAATTTCCGTTGGGGCCAGCATAGCGCTCTGCCAGCCATTTTGCGCGGCAAACCAGATGGCCGCAGCGGCCACCAGCGTTTTGCCGCTGCCCACATCGCCCTGCAGCAGACGGTTCATCGGGGTCTGGCCGCACAGATCATGGCAGATTTCTTCCGCCGAGCGGCGCTGTGCCCCGGTGGGTGCATAGGGCAGGCTGCGCCAGAACGGCGCAAGGTCCAGCTCCCGCATGGGGGCACCGGTAATTTTGCGGCCATGGCCTCGCATCAAAAATATGCCCAGCTGCAGGATATACAATTCTTCAAAGATCAAACGGCGGCGGGCAGCGGCAGCATCTGCCGCGTCCCGCGGGGCATGGATGGCCCGCACAGCGTCCGCTTTGGGCGGCATGCGGTAGCGGGTCAGCAGCTCTGGCGGCAGCGGGTCATCCAGCTGGGCCACATATTCCAGCGCCAGTTGGGCGCAGCGGGTCAGGCGGGCGGCGGGCAGCCCTTCGGTGCTTCCGTAAACCGGCAGCAGGGGCGCCGCAGCAACCTGGGCTTCGGTGCGCACAAGCGGGTGCAGGATTTCCCGCCGGGTCATCATGCCGCCAACGCGGCCCTCGAAATAATATTCGGTTCCAGGTTCCAGCTTTTCCGCCGCATAGGGCGCGTTGAACCAGGAAAGCGCCAACATTCCCGTATCGTCCCCTGCCAGCACATGGGAGAGCATCCGCCCGCCTTTAATGCGCCGGTCCGGGTCCCGCTGCAGCACCGTTGCCTTTACGCAGCAGTCCACATCAAACGGCGCTGATACTACCGTGTACGGCTGGGAATAATCAATATACCGCCGCGGATAGTGCAGCAGCAGATCCCGGATGGTATAAATGCCGAGCCTGGCAAACTTTTTGGCGTAAGCCGGGCCAACGCCCTTCAGGTATTGGATGTCGCTGTTGATATCCGGCATGGCTGCACCTCCTTCCGGTAGGGTTATAAACAAAGGACGAACATGCGTTTTGATGCACAAGTTCGTCCTTGAATGGTTTTGTCCGTTATGCCGGGATCATTCCACGCTGAGCATATAGTAGTAAACCGGCTGACCGCCATGGATATGGCTGACCTCCACGCTGGAGCCGCACTTGGACTGCACCAGTTCGGTGGTATGTTCGGCATCTTCCTCGCTGACTTCCGCACCGGAGATCACGGTGATGAACTGGCTGTCCTTTTTCTTCATGGAACGTGCCAGGCGGTAGGTCATCTTGGTAATGTCGCTGCCAGTGGCAACGATCTTACCGTTTTCCAGCGCCATGATCTCACCCTTACGGATGGGGCGGCCGTCAAACTCGCTGTCGCGGGCGGCATAGGTGATCAGGCCGGTAGCAACCTTTTCGGCGGCGGCCATCATGTTGACGGCGTTCTCCTCCGGGGCGGCTTCGGGGTCAAAGTTCAGCATAGCGGTCATGCCCTGGGGCACGGTACGGGTAGGCAGAACCAGGACCTTGCGGTCAGCCAGCTTTTCTGCCTGCTCGGCAGCCATGATGATGTTTTTATTGTTGGGCAGCACCAGAACGGTCTTGGCGGGCACGCTCTGGATGGCAGCCAGGATATCCTCGGTTGCCGGGTTCATGGTCTGGCCGCCGGAAACAACGGCATCCACGCCCAGGTCCTCAAACACGGATTTCAGTCCATCGCCCGCCGCCACGGCAACAAAGCCATAGGCGCGGTCCGGGTCAACTGCAGCGTAAACAAAAGTTTCCTTTGCGCCGGTCTCGGCAGCCTTTTCCTCGGCTTCGGCCTGCTTTTCCAGGCCCTTGGCCTGCTTCTGGCGGGCCAGGAACTGCTCGTGCATGTTCTCGATCTTAAAATTGGTCAGGTAGCCATACTTGATGGCCTCGCTCAGCATCATGCCGGGGTCAGCCGTATGCACATGGCAGTTGGCCACATCGTCATCCTCGATCACAACAACAGAGTCGCCGTTGGATTCCAGAAAAGCGCGCAGGCGGGTGATGCTTGCTCCGGGATCCTTATGGACCAGGAACTGGGTGCAGTAGCCGTTTTTGATATCCTCAACCTTCATCAGGTCGTCGGTAAACACGCCCTTGCCTGCTGCGCTGGAATCCAGCTTCGGCTTGGCGGCAACCTCGGCACTGGCAACGATCTCGCCGCCGTCAAACACCTGCTTCATGCCCTCAAACACCAGTATGATGCCCTGGCCGCCGGCATCCACAACGCCAGCCTTTTTCAGCACAGGCAGCAGGTTGGGGGTGTCCTCCAGAGCTTTCTGGCCAGCTTCGCACACGGTAGCCCACAGCTGCGGCACATCGTCGGTTTCAGCGGCAACGGCAGCCTCGGCAGCCAGGCGGGTAACGGTCAGGATGGTGCCCTCGGTGGGCTTCATAACCGCCTTGTAAGCAGCTTCCACGCCCATCTGCAGGGCTTTGGCCAGGTCAGCGGCCTCGGCATCGGTTTTACCGGCCAGCGCCTTGGAAAAACCGCGGAACAGCAGGCTGGTGATAACGCCGGAGTTGCCGCGCGCACCGCGCAGCATGGCGGAAGCAGCGCTCTTGCTGGCTTCGGCCACCGTGCATGTATCCGGCATGGCGTTCAGCTCGCTCAAGGCCGCGCCGATCGTCATGCTCATATTGGTACCTGTATCACCATCCGGCACAGGGAAAACGTTCAGCTCGTCCACGCGGGTACGTTGATTTGCAATATTGTTGGCGCCGGAAATGATGGCGTCGCGCAGTGTCTTACCAGTAATCATTCTAACAGTTGCACCTCATTGTAATTTTTGGGGAAACAAGCCGCCGGGGCAAATGCCAGCCGGGGCCCCCGCCGCTTTATTCGTCAATGATATCATCAACAAACACATCAATGCGGGCCACTTTCAGGCCGGTTGCATGTTCAACTTCATCTTTAACGCGGTGGGTAATGCTTTGCGTGATGGAAGCGATGTTCAGGCCATACCCCACTTTGATGTGCAGGGTGATGACCAGCCGCCCTTCCTGCTGGCTTACGGTAACGCCTTTTTCGGGCAGGGAGCCGTTGCGCAGCGCTTCGCGCACTGTGCTGGCGGCAGAGCTTTGGCCCATGGCGGCAATACCGTAACAGTTTTTGGCAGCTTCGGCCACAAGGCCCGAGAAGTAATCATTCGTAAGCGAAATATGTCCCAAAGGATTCACTCGTGTGATCATTTGCGTTCCTCCCTATGGAATACAGATGAATTCCCAGCTTCGGGTTTAACCCTTTTGCCGGGTTCCATGTGCGTCAGTTACAGCTAACGCAATTCTATTATACACGATTTGTTTCGGTTTGAACAGAGCTTTTTGTAAAAAGCCCTGCCGAAAAGGGAACAAAATTTGCAGCCTAATTTTTTACATCGGTTTTAACAATCCATTCACAAAGTTATCCCAAACGGCGCGTATACTTAATATTAGTAAGGGTCGTACTTTTAACGCCTGCCCCGGCAGTAGATGCGGGGAGCAGCAAAAGTCGCCATACACGGTGCTTTCCCTTTCCATCAAAATAACCTGTAAAGGAGTTATTTTCCGCCATGAATCTGTTGTTCTTTTTAACGCCAAAACAGGACGTTTTATTTATCTATGAAGATTTTACCCTGCGCCAGACCCTTGAAAAATGGTCCAACCAGCGCTTTGCCACCATTCCGGTATTAAAACGCAACGGCGAATACCTGGGTACCATGACCGAGGGCGACATTTTATGGGGCATCAAAAGCATTCACGGGCTGGATATTGACGCCAGCGAGGATATCCCCATTGCCTCTTTCCCCCGCCGCCGGGATTACAAGGCAGTTCCCGTTACCACTGACATGCACGCTTTGCTGAACGCCGCCGTTGACCAGAATTTTGTTCCCGTGGTGGATGACCGCAACGTATTTATCGGCATTGTACGCCGTACCGCAATTTTACAGCAGGTTGCCAAAGACTATGAGAGCCCAAAGGGCAATGTGTTCCCGGAAACCGCTAAAAGCAAAGCCCGCAAGGAGGCGGCATTTGTGTAAGAATAACCGGTTGTTTGCACCGCATTTTTAAATGTGTTTTATTCCACCGTGACCACCGGGGCGCACATTGTATGCCCGCCAACCTGGCGGCATATCAATGCCAACTCAAAGACGTCACATATTTTAACAAGTCGTACACACAGCAAACAGCCGCGGGCGAACGATGTTCGCCCTTACCAAGACATTTATATTTTTAAGGCAATACCGCACAATTCCCGCCTAACGGCTCAAGCACCGCTCCGGCGGCTGCGGCACCTCGCTCGCCGTATCGGTACTTAGAATTATGCGGTATTGCCTTAACTTTCCTGTTCATCCGCAAACTGTAAACTAAAAGCGCAAAACATCCCCCGCAAGTCAGCGATTGCTGCACCTGCGGGGGATGTTTCAACTTTATTTTTGCAGAACGTTGAAAGTTCTGCGCTTTTTATTTTTTAGTAGAACCAGCCGTTTTCGGTTTCTTCGGCTCGTTTGCGTTCCTGTTCTGCTTTTTCGGTCAGGCGCTTTTTGCGGTGTTTGTGGCCCAGAATGGACAGGATAACCAGCAGCACCGCTGCCACGGCACCGCCGATCAGAATCGGCAGCGGAATGCCGGGCTTTTCTACTGCGGCAAGGGTCGTTTCGTCCGTCATGGCGGTAAACACCAGATAGCTGCCGTCCTCGGTGGTGTCTACTTTGCGCCAGCTGCTGTCAGAATCGCGCAGGTATACCACAGTATTGTCCGAAGGTGCCAGATAATGCAGCACATGGCTGTCGGAGCGATCCTCCGGCAGGGTGATTTCCCAGCATTCCAGCAGCGTTCCCACCGCGCCGGGGCTTTCGCTGGACGGGGTCAGCGTTACTTCCGCCGTGCCAAAAGCGCCCTCTGCCAACAGGATGGGCAGGCCGTTGCGGGTATCGCCGCTCTGCACCACGGAATCCAGCGGGGTGTATACTGCTTCAATCGTCTGGTCAAACACAACATGGTCCTGGTCAAAGTCCGACCATTCTGCCGTATAGCCGCCCTTGGCAGGCAGCTCCGGCGCATTGGCCATATCAAAGGCCGCACCGTACTCCACCGTAACGGCTGCCACCGTAACCCGGCTGGCGACAAAATTCAGGGTAACATTGCGGAATTCATCCGGCATGCCCTCCTGTGCCGTCAGGTCACAGAATTCCTGGAACGAAAGCGGTTCCGCCTGACCTGCATAACTTACGCCGTCAATGCCGCCCAGCGTTTCGCTGACAAAATAGTTGCCGCTCTGCTCGGACTCGGAATCCTGAAGTGCGCTGTTCAGGTTGGTGATGGAATTGCTGCTTTCCAGCCCACCGGCAATCGCGCCGACATACTCGTCGCCATCCGCCAACACAAAGCTGCGGCTGCCGGTAATGGTAAAGCCGCTGCCCGCAATGCCGCCGACATAGTTATCACCGCTCAGGCGGCACTTGGCTGCGCTGCGGCGGATAATGGACTTGCTCTGCCCGGCAATACCTCCAACATAATCCGCATCGTCCGATTCCAGATTGCCAAAGTTATAGCTTTGCAGCACCGAGCCCATATCCATGCTGCCAACGATGCCACCGCCGCCTTTTTTCTTGACATTGACAGCCCCCTTATTGATGCAGTCCCGCACCACGATGCGAGTCTTGTAGGTCACATTCAGTGAGCTGCTGCCGCTGGTTTTGGTATCATCTTCGGGGTCCAGGTCGTTTTCACGGGCCATGGCGCCGGTAATGCCGCCTGCATTGATATCGGCGTTTACCTCGCCAAGGTTTATGCAGTTGAAGACTTTACCTTCGGTATCGCCATCGGTATCGCTGTCTGAAACATCTTCAAACAGGTTGTTGTCGTCCTCGCTCTGGTCTGCAGCACCAGCCAGCGTATCGCCAATTTTGTTCAGCTGGCTGCTGATGGCCTGCACATCCTGGATCAAAGCCTGGGTGTGGCTGCCGGTGTTGGTGTTCAGGCTGCTGACACCGTCAATGATGGAAGCCAGGCTGCCGTTCAGGCTGCTGCGGGCTGCGGTGATGGAATCGCGGTCGCTCAGCGTAATACTGGGCACCGTCAGGTCAATGTTGCTGTCGATCTGGCCTTCGCCGCCATGGTCGATGGTCGCATCGCCGCCAGCGTCACCGCCGCCTTCCCCGCCAAAATCGAGATCCACATCAAAAGTGGGTTCATTGCGGCGGGGGCGGCCATGTGCTTCGCCCTCGCGGTCGTCCTCACTCTGCTCTGCGGGCTGGTCGTCAGGCTGGTCCGGCTCCGGAGCAGGCGCCGCAGTCGGATCCGGGTCAGGGGCCGCGGTGGGGGCTTCCGTCACGGCCGGCGCTTGCGTCACAGCCGGCGTTTCGGTGGGTTCCGGGGTTTCCTCCGGTTCTTCGGTCGGCTCCGGGGTGGGCACCAGCTCAATGGTGCCGTTGATGTTGCCATTGCCGGACCCGTTGGCGCTGCCGTTGCCGCTGCCATTGATAGTACCCTGCCCGGTCAGTTTGGTCAGGTTGGTAATGTTGATGGTCTGGGTGCCGATATCAAACCCGTTGACCGTCTTATCGATCAGGGTATCCACGGCTTCGCGCGCGCTGTCCACCCGGCCGGTCAGGTCATTCAGCTGGCTGGTCAGCTCACTGGAAGAAGCCGAGGCATCGTTGGTGGCCTTGTTCATCAGGGCAGAAAGGGTATCCAGTTCGCCCTGCAATTCCTGCAAGGTATCCTGGTTATATTGCAGCACGCTGGAGGGTTCCATCTGACCCACAATGCCGCCGCCCTCCTTGCGGGCGTTGACGGTGCCATAGTTCACGCAGCCTTCCACATAGCCGGTCTGGCTGCCGGCAATACCGCCGACATTATAGCCAATGTGGCTGTAGCCAATGGTTCCGCGGTTGATGCAGGCGCGCAGCACACCGGCATTGTTGCCCGCAATGCCGCCTGCATCGGTCACATCGTTGGCCTTTTCGGTTTTCAGCACATCGTCCAGGGTCAGGTCATTCAGCTTGACTTCGTTCTGGCTCACGGTGGTATTCACGCTGGCCGCATTGGTGCAGTTGGCAGCCACACCGTCATTCTGGCCCACAACACCGCCCACAAAGTGGCTGCCGTACACTGTGCCGCTTACCGTGCAGCCGTTGATGCTGCCCTTGACCGTATTGACACCGGCAATGCCGCCAATCTGGCTGGTGCCGGATACCACGCCGTCAAACGCGCAATTTTCAATCGTACCGGCGTTACTGCCCGCAATGCCGCCCACGCTGGCGCGGGTGCCGCCCGGCTTGATGCGGCCCTTTACCGTCATATCGCGCACCAGGGCCCCCTGCTGCACATAGCGAAACAGGCCCTGCACGCTGCCGTCCTGGCTGAGGGAAAGGCCGGTAATGGCGTGGTTCTGGCCTTCCCATGTGCCGCCAAAGCTGGGGATACCGTTAAAGTCAACGCCGGAAAGGTTAATATCGGCTTCCAGCACAACGGTGCGGTTCTGGCTCCAACTGTCCAGGCGGCAGTTCTTGGCCAGCTGGATCAGGTCATCCGCACTGGAAAGGTAGACCGTATCTTTTGGGGCCGTATCCTGCACGATTTCGGTCTGGGCGGTGTCGGCTTCCTCGGCAAACACCTGGGCGGGCAGCATGGCCCCCAGCATACACAGGCAGATACACACAGAGAGGAGTTTTTCCAACGTGCGTTTTGCTGTATTGCGTTCCATCAGACTTCCTCCCCTTCCGTATAATTTTCTGCCCATTCAGCCGCCGCTTGTTCCTTGCTTTCCGGCAGATAAAAATCAGGCTTTGTTGGTTCTATCGTTGTGCCGCTGGTAACAGAGGCTTTCAACGTACCGTTCAACGTACCCTTGATCTCGGCATCGATCACACCGTTCACATAGCCGCGCACCCGGCCGCTGACGCGCATGTTGCCGCTGGCCGTGCGGTTGACGCGGGACAGATCCACAGGAACTTTTACATCAAAGCTGGTGCGCTCCACAATGGTATCGCCGATGAGCAGGATCTGGGGCAGAACCGCCATAACCAGCACAATGGAAATGACCGTGCCGCGGCCCAGGCAGGTGCCGATGGCAGCGATGACCGGATTGGTGGTCATAACGCCGATCAGCGCACCGGCCACCGCCAGAATGGTGCCGGATGTAAAGATGGTAGGGAACGCTTCGTTCAATGCGGCGATAATTGCCTCTTTGGGCCGCATTTCTTTTTTCAGGTCACTGTAATGGCTGGAAATAACGATAGCATAGTCAATGTTTGCACCCATCTGGATGGAGTTGACAATCAGGTAACCCAGGAAGTACAGCGACTCATGTTGGATGGTCGGCACCGAGAAGTTGATCCAGATACTGCCCTGAATGACAACGATGAGCAGCACCGGCAGACCGGCCGATTTGAAGGTGAACAGCAGGATAATGACAACAAACAAAGCGGACAGCACACTGATCAGCATATTATCCTCGCCAAAGGAGCTGGACAGATCTTTGACGTTGGTGGAGTTGCCGACAATGTAGGTATCGCTGCTGTAATATTTGGCGATCATAGCGTGCATTGTATCCAGGAAAGCCAGCGTCTCATCGCTTTCCTCCGGCAGGTTCAGGTAGACAACCAGGCGGCTGTATTTATCGCTTTGCAGCTGCAGCTGTGCCTTGTTCAGCTGTTCAAACAGGTCATCCAGCGTTTCCTGAATGTCGCCGTCCAGCGTAATGTTGCCGTCTTTCATCTCCCGCTGCAGGAACATGAACATATCAAACAGCGGTACTTTATAATCGCCAAGGCCGCTGATCAACTTGCCGTATTCGTTCTGGTCCACGGCATAGGCGGCGTACAGGGCTTCGGCCACCTCGTAATCCAGCCCGGCCAGTTCCGACATCTGGCGCGGGGTCAGGGCATCGGCCAGTTTGTAGCCATCCATAGCGTCAATGTTGGCCAGGCCCTGGGTGGATTTTACTTCCGCGCAGGAATCCAGGTCCTTGAGCAGCTGGCGTTCGGAATCATAATCCCCTGTCGGCACGATCACCGCCACCATGTTGTTGACACCAAAAGTGTTCTTGATTTTCTGGTGGGCAATCTGGCTTTCACTCTGCTTGGCGGTGACCAGGTCTGTATAGCTGTAGCAGTAGGGGCACTTGTTGGCCAGCACTGCGGTGACTACAACCACAACGGCAAAAATCGGCGGGACAATAAACCGGGTGGCGACATCAAACTTGCCCAGGAAGGTGATCTTGGGGATCAGGTTTTTATGGCGGGTTGCATCGATCTTTTTGCTGAACAGCATCAGCAGGCCGGGCATCAAGGTAAACACCGACAGCAAGCTGAACAGAATAGCCTTGATCAGCACGGTTGCCATATCGCGGCCAATGCCAAAGTGCATGAACGCCAAAGCCCCCAAGCCGGAAATGGTGGTCAGAGAGGAAGAGCTGATTTCGGGGATTGCCTTGGACAATGCCGCGATACAGGCCTCCCGCGTATCCTTGGTTTCGTGCTCATCCGAGAAGCGGTGGCACAGGATGATGGCGTAGTCAATGGCCAGTGCCAGCTGCAGAATAACGGTAACGGAGTTGGAGATAAAGGAAATGGTGCCACACAGGAAGTTGGTGCCCATATTCAGCAAAGCCGCCGCGCCAAAGGTCATAATCAGAACCGGAACCTCGGCATAGGAACGGGATGTAAGGGTAAGCACCAGCACGATGACGATGGCCGCCAGTACCAGAATGACGCTCATCTCGCTTTGCAGGTCTGCGGAGGTATCCACGCCGACTTCGGTATCAATATAGGTATCGTACCCGGCCAGCATATCCCGGATGGTATGCAGCGCATGGACGCTGATATCGTCCGTTGTGGTACCGTCAAACGTTACGCTGAACAGCGCCGAAGCGGATTTGTAGTGGTCCGTGGTATCATCAAAATCCACGCTGGTAACGCCATCAACGCTTTCCAGGTCACTGCAGATATTCTCGGCGGTTTCATATGTAACATTGGAAACCATCACGCGGGCTGTGCCGTATGTAACAAAGTTATCATTCATCACGGTCAGGCCCTGGCGGGTTTCGGTATCCTCCGGCAGGTAGGTAGTAATATCATTTTCCACCTTGACCCAGCCGGTTGCTACAATACTGAAAATTAACGCAAATGCATAAAGTAGAAAGAACAGGTTGCGCTTATCCACAATAAAGGTAGCGATTTTTTCCATACCGCTGCCTTTTGGCTTTTGCTCCTCCATATACACACTCCTTACCTGATTAGCCACAGTACCAAAAGCACAAAACCAACAGCACCGTGCATGTTTTGCCGGTGCACGGTGTGTGGCTGTGCCTTTCCCGTACTTAACACCCAATAATTTTATCGGCACTCTCCTGCCCTATTTTTATATGGAACCGGGCGCAGAGAGCACTTTATTTATATCATTTTTATTATAAGGATTTTTGTGTCAGAAAGAAATGGATATATCTTGAACATTTGTAAAATCACACTGTCAAATTCTCGTTTTTGTACAAAAATGAAACCGTGATTTGTGTATTTCGCGCAAAGGGGATCCAGGTGGCTGACATACAAAAACCGCCCCGCGGTTTACACCACGGGGCGGTTTGGAAAAGATTCAAGTAAGAAGAATTACTTCAGCTCAACCTTAGCGCCGACTTCTTCCAGCTTCTTCTTCATTTCCTCAGCGTCAGCCTTGGAAGCCTGCTCCTTCAGCTTAGCGTTGGCAGTCTCAACGAGCTTCTTAGCTTCCATCAGAGAAGCGCCGGTCAGCTCCTTAACAGCCTTGATGACCTGCATCTTGTTAGCGCCGACATCAGCCAGGATGACATCGAACTCGGTCTTCTCTTCCTCAGCAGGAGCAGCAGCGCCAGCAGCAGCCGGAGCGGCAGCAGCAACAGCGGAAACGCCGAACTCTTCGCAAATGGTATCAACGAGCTCTTTCAGCTCGAGAACGGTCATAGTCTTGACAGACTCGACAATGGCAGTGATCTTTTCAGAAGCCATGGTAGTTACCTCCATAATTTTTATAATTGTTTGTGTGCGGCGGTTTTGTTGAGGTTTACGCCGCTTTCCTCATGCTGCAAGATAAATCAGGCAGCGGGGGTTTCTTCCTGCTTGTCGACGATCCCCTGGATCGCAACAGCCAGACCGCCGATGATCCCGTTGAGGGAGCCAGCCAGCATAGAGAGCAGGCCTTCGCGGTTGGGCATGGTGGACAGGCTCTTGACGCCAGCGGCATCCAGCACCTGGCCGTCGCAGAAGCCACCCTTAACAGTGAAGCGCTTGGACTTGTCTGCGTCAGCAACCTTGCACAGGATGCGGGCAGCAGCAGCCGGGTCCTCAGCAGACAGAGCAATTGCGGTATCACCCTTGAAGTACTCAGCAATAGCTTCGTACTGGGTGCCAGCAACAGCACGGCGCAGCATGGTGTTTTTGACAACCATGTACTCAACGCCAGCTTCACGCAGTTCCTTACGCATCTTGGTATCATCAGCAACGCTGATGCCGTTGTAAGCAACGACAACGCCAGCCAGAGAACCAGCGATCTTGGTGTTCAGTTCTGCAACATAAGCCTTCTTGGCTTCCAGAATCTTTGCACTGGGCATTTGTTTTCACCTCATTCCGCTTGTAAGATATACAGGCAAGCGGCTCTATCAAAAGAAAAAGCCACTTTCCCGTTGCCGGGAAAATGGCTTTGAAGCAAATTCAAAACGCACGTTTCTCGGCAGGTGGGTCAAACCCGTTAGGCCCCAAAGGGCGCCTGCTGTCTTAAAAACAGCTTAATTATAATAGCACGGGAATGTGCGTTTGTCAAGCATTTTTTAAGAGAAAATTCTCTTATACACCATACTTGTTGGTGGCAACGCGAACGCCGGGACCCATGGTGGTGGCGATGGTTGCGCTCTTGAAGTACTGGCCCTTGGCAGCAGTCGGCTTAGCCTTAGCAATGGCTTCCAGGACGGTGTCCAGGTTGGCCATCAGCTTTTCAGCGCCAAAAGAAGCCTTGCCAACGGGAACATGGATGATGTTCTGCTTGTCCAGGCGGTACTCGATCTTACCGGCTTTGGCATCGGTAACAGCCTTGCCAACGTCGGGGGTAACGGTGCCAGCCTTCGGGTTCGGCATCAGACCACGAGGTCCGAGGATCTTACCCAAGCGGCCAACGCGGCCCATCATATCCGGGGTGGTAACCAGAACGTCGAAGTCCAGGTAGCCGCCCTGGATCTTGGCGATCAGATCATCATCGCCAACTTCCTGAGCACCGGCAGCCTCAGCAGCCTTAGCAGCGTCGCCCTTGCAGATAGCAACAACGCGAACGTTTTTGCCAGTGCCGTTGGGCAGAACAACAGCGCCGCGGACCTGCTGATCAGCATGGCGGCTGTCAACGCCAAGGCGGACATGCAGCTCAACGGTCTCGTCGAACTTGGCCTTAGCGGTCTTGCAGCACAGCTCCAGGGCTTCCTGGGGCTCGTAGGTCTTGGTACGGTCGATCAGCTTAGCGCTGTCGACATAATGTTTACCGTGATTCATTACTTTATTCCTCCATTGTGGTAGTTATCGGATTTATCCTCCCACGCAAAAGAGCTTGATCAGCCCTCGACGGTGACGCCCATGCTGCGGCAGGTGCCCTTGATCATGCTGACGGCAGCTTCCAGAGAAGCAGCGTTCAGGTCAGGCATTTTGGTCTTGGCGATCTCTTCGGCCTGAGCCAGAGTGATGGAGCCAACCTTGTTCTTGTTGGGCACGCCAGAGGCGGTGTCGATGCCAGCGGCCTTCTTGATCAGGACCGGAGCCGGCGGGGTCTTGGTGATGAAGCTGAAGGAACGGTCAGCGTAAACAGTGATGACAACGGGGATGATCATGCCGATCTGGCCCTTGGTACGTTCGTTGAACTCCTTGGTGAACGCCATGATGTTAACGCCCTTCTGGCCCAGAGCAGGACCAACAGGGGGAGCCGGAGTTGCCTTGCCGGCGGGAATTTGCAGCTTAATGTAGCCAGTGATTTTCTGTGCCATGATAAATTGCACCTCCAAAATTTGTGGTGAGTTGCGGCCCGCGGTGCAGGCCTCCCACGAGCATGCGACCCTCGCACGCTCTATAAAAACTGCTCATGCGCAGTTTCTACCGGAATTACTTGCCTGTTGCCAGGCGATTTGCGCTAAGTTCCGCTTACAGAAGTTTGACTTCGTGCAGACCAAGTTCTGCCGGGATTTCGCGGCCAAACATGTTGATCTTGATGCGGACCTTGCGTTCGTCGAGATTGATCTCTTCCACCGTACCGACGGAACCTTCCATTGTGCCGGAAGTGATCTCGACACTGTCGCCCACGGCATAATCGACTTCGGGCGCGGCAACGCCGTTATCAACGCCGAGCTTGGCGACTTCCTCCTCCGAGAGGGGTTCCGGCTTGGAAGCCGGGCCGACAAAACCGGTGCAGCCGCGGGTGTTGCGGACAATGTACCAGGTATTATCGTTCATGACCATTTTGACAAAGACATAGCCGGGGTAGATCTTGCGCTGAACTTCTTTTTCGCCGATCTTATTGCCGGTTTTATCAAACTGATCCTCCATCACGGTCTCGGTGGGGACCTTGACATCGCAGATAAGATCCTGAATGCGGCGGTTTTCCACCATGGTCATCAGATCCGTTGCGACTTTGTTTTCATAGCCGGAATAGGTATGCACAACATACCAATATGCTTGTTCAGCCATAGTTGCCTCCGCTCAAAAGCCGGTTCACGCGCCGATCAGCAGGTGAATGATACCGCCAAACGCCATGTCCAGCAGCACCAGCACAACAGCCGCGATTACCACAACCACAATAACGGTAATGGTGTTGTTGCGGGTGTCTTCCTTGCTGGGCCACACCACCTTTTTCAGCTCGCTTTTGGTATCACGGAAATACTTGGTGATACGGCCAAAAAAGTTCTTGACCTTGGCAGTGAAGGGAACCTTCTTTTTGCCGTCGTTTGCCTTAGCCTTTTTGTCGGCTTTAGCTTCTTCCGGCTTGGCGGCGGTCTGGTTTACCGCTTTGTTATCAGCCATCTTAAAAGCTCCTTCAAACTTACTTTGTTTCGCGGTGAACAGTATGCTTCTTGCAGAAACGGCAATACTTCTTCATCTCAAGACGATCCGGGTTGTTCTTCTTGTTCTTTTCCTTGTTGTAGTTACGCTGCTTGCACTCGGTGCAGGCCAGGGTGATCTTGACAGTCATTCGTTCGGCACCTCCAATTAACGGTTTATACGGGTGCAGCACCGAAGTTAAAGCTTGATGCTTTGCGCTGCGCCCAAAGGCCTCCCTCGTTGTGCAAAGGGTTGCCGCCCTTTGCGCCCGCGGGCCCTGTGCCTAAAAATGGGCACAAAAAAATAGACCCGCAAAAGAGGTATTACTATAATAGCATACCAACCCCCGTGCGTCAAGGGGGGCAGGCAGAAAAAAATCACGTTATCTGCCCAAAAGTTTATCGCCTATTCCAAAGGCGGCATATTCCAGCGGGATATCGATCTCATCCTGCATGGCGAACGAGTAGATGGTCAGCTTTGTTACCGGCACCGGCAAACGCAGGGCAAACGCACGGCGGTACAACCGCAGCTGCGCGGCATAGCTCTCAATATAATAGGTGGCATTGCGGCTTTTATCGGTTTTATAGTCCAGAATTTCGGCGTGGTCGTCAAACACCAGCACCACATCGGCAATGCCCTGCACCAGCACCGGGGCCTTGGCTGCTCTCCCCTGCCCCGCCGCTTCGGGGACGACTTCTCCGGCCGGCAGCGCGGTAATGAACGGTTCTTCCCGCAGGACCTGGCGGGCAGCGGCAATGCGCTGCCATACCCCGCTGGCAAAAAACGGGCGTACCTGTTCCAGATCCAGCACTTTGGCCAGCTCCGGGTCCAGCAGGTGCAGGTCCAGCTGGCGCTGCACTTCGGCTTCCAGCTCTGGCGGCTGCGGGCCAAAGGGGACGCTCTGCAAAAACGCATGGATGGCCGTGCCGCGTTCCGCCCCGGTCATGCCGGACTTTTGCAAAAAGGCCGGGCGGCGCAGGGTCAGTTCCTGTTTGGTGTGGGTCACGGCGCTGACACTGACTTTAACCGGGATGGTTTCCAGCGCTTTGTTGGGGCTTTGCCATGTAAACGCTTCCAGTAGGCGTTCGGTCAGGGCATCGTCCGGCAGGGCCGGGGCTTCCGGCTCCGCTGCCTGCGCCGCGGGGGGCGGGTCCAGCAGGCGGATGTTCAGCGGCGCTTCCGTTGGGATATGATGGGGCAGCAGTTCGCTGTATTTCCACAGTTCCTCGCTGGCCGGGTGCAGCATAGCTGCCGTCAGCAGCCAGAGCGCCCAGTTCTGTGCCCCCAGCATGGCTTCGGCATCCGTTGCCTCGGCGCTGGCAAACATGGCCGGATTTTTCAATTCACTTTCCGGTCTTTTCAGCGGTATCGTAATGATCAGCGCATCCTGCGCACGGGTCAGCGCCACATATAAAATGCGCATTTCCTCGCTGAGTGTTTCACGTTTGATCGTCTGCACCACAGCGGTATAAGGCAGCGTTTTGTAGCGGCTGGCACTGCTGCCCACGCGCAGCATCAGGCCAATGCCCAGCTCTTTATGATACAGCACCGGATAGATGGCATCGCTCTGGTTGAACTTGTGGGAGGTGTTGGCCACAAACACCACCGGGAATTCCAGCCCTTTGGAGCGGTGGACCGTCATAATGCTCACGCAGCCGGGGCGGCTTTGGCCGATGGAAGGCGCCTGCACCCCGCTGCCCGCCTTGGCGGCATCCATTGCGCGCACCAGGGCCGAAAGACCGCGCGCCCCGGCGTTCGCTGCCCACGCGGCAAATGCCAGCAGGTCATCCCGGCAGCGGGCACCGTCCGGCATGGCGCCGACCGCCGCCAGGTAACCCGTGCGGGCAAACAGCTCTTCGATCAGCTGCCCCACCGTCAGGGTACGGGCCAGCTCGCGGTAAACCTCCATATCCTGCAAAAACGGTGCAAAGCGCGGGTCGCTGCCGTGCAGCACCGCCGCATACAGGCTGCCGCCGCGCACAGCCGCGCGCAGCTGCACCAGATCATCCGGCGTGTAAGGGTACAGCGGGCTGAGCAGCACAGAGGAAAGCTCCACATCCTGTGCCGGGTTATCCAGCACACGCAGCAGTGCGGCAAAGGGGCGCACATGAGGGGCGTCCAGCAGGTCAGCCGCCACATCGGCATAAACCGGGATATCCAGCGCGGTCAGGGCAGCTTCATACAGCGCAAAGTCCGAACGGCCGCGCAGCAGAATACAGAAATCGTCATACTGGCAGGGGCGGGTTTTGCCGGGTTCGGCGTCCCGCACGGGGTAACCATCCGCCATCATCTGGGCAATGCGTGCAGCAATGGTGCGGGCATCTGCCGCGGTATCGGCTCCGCGGATCACATCCAGCTCGCACAGGCCGGGGTAGGTTTCGTCTTTTCTGCCCACCACAAGGCGCTGGCCATCGCCGTAATCAATGCCGCCGAGCCGCCGGGAGAAAAACGTTTCAAAAAAGTAGTTGATCCCCCGGATTACATCCCGCGCACTGCGGAAGTTGGCATCCAGCGCAATGGTGGCTGGTTCCGGGTAAGGTACCGGGGCATCGGCCGGGTAGGGCTGCCACGCCGTCTGCTTGCCCACAAAGACGGAGGGGTCCGCCTGGCGGAAACGGTAAATGCTCTGCTTGATATCCCCCACAAAAAACAGGTTAGAAGCATCCGGCGCGGCAAGGGCAAAGTAGATGGCATCCTGCAGCGCGTTGGTATCCTGATATTCGTCCACCAGCACAGCAGAGTACCGCGCGCTGACGGTGCGGCACAGGCTGGTGCGCTCGTGCTCCGGTGTCAGCAGCAGTTCCAGCGTCATGTGCTCCAGGTCTGCATAGTCCAGCACTTTTTCTGCCAGTTTAGCTTCCAGCAGTGTGCGGCGGTACTGCTCCACTGCGCGGACCAGCGCAGCCACAAGCGGGGCGGCACGGCGGCGGTCTGCCTGATAGTCAGCTGCCGGGCAGAGCAAAAAGTCCGTTCTCAGGGTCGCTATATGTTTTTTGGCGCGGTCCCGCAGCATATTAGCCGACATTGCCGCTATGTTGGATGCGATCCCACCGGGCACCCGCCCGGCTCTGCGCCAGTTATCTGCGTTATCCAGTGCTTCCGGAACGGTGTCCCACGCGCCGTGATCGAGCCGATCCAGCACCAGCAGCATGCGGTCTTCGTCATCCATCAGTACGGCTGTCAGGGCTTTATCCGCCGCCGGGTCCTTCGCTGCAATTTTTTGCGCCGTGCGCAAAAGGCGCAATATGCCCTTGATCCGCGCAGAGGTTTCCCGCAGAACGGCCTGCCCCCACTGGGTCTTTTCCGGTGGGGCATCGCTCTGCCACATTTCAACAAAGCGCTGCAGCGCCTGCGCCGGGTGTGGCAGCGCCTGGGTAAAGTGATACAGTTCCTGCACCGCCCGGCCTGTGGTATCATCCGTCCGGCCGCGGTCATACAGGTCCGCAAAGGCACAGAAGTCAGGATCGGTATATGCCTGTTCCAGCACGGTGGAAAGGGTTTCCTGCTGCAGGCGCACCAGGGTAGCGTCATCCGCAATGGTAAAATCCGGCGGAACATCCAGAGCCGAAAAGTTCTGCTGCACAAAATGCAGGCAGAACGCATCCACTGTGCCGATGGATGCCCGCTGCAGCCGCATCTGCTGGCGGCGCAGGCGCACATCCTGTGGATGCTGGCGAATCTCTGCTGCCAGGCGCTTGGTAATATCCGCCCGCAGCTTGGCCGCTGCCGCATTGGTAAATGTCATGATCAACAGAGAATCTGCATCCACCGGGTGATCCGGGTCGGTGATCAGCCCCGCCACACGTTCCACCAGCACCCGCGTTTTGCCGGAGCCGGCCGCAGCCGAAACCAACAGGCTGCCGCCGCGGGCCTGAATGGCCGCGGCCTGCGCCGGGGTAAATTGAATTTTCGCTTCCGCCATTGTTGTCTCCTTATCCGGCGTTTTTGCATTTTAAGGTATATCTGAAAGCAAAGAAAATAACGACAATTTTACAAACACAAGACGAATTCCAATGCTTTTTAACACAGAATTCAGCTGTGTTTGGTCGAAAGAGGCTGAATTCTTGACTTTCCAGCTGCCCCGCCGGTTTACTCTGCGCCAAACGGGTCGTCCGGTTTAAGCGGTGTGCGCTCCCCTTCGCCGTCCGCATGACGGCAGACGGTGCGGTACTCACACCAAAGGCAGGGGCTTTTGCCTGCGTTGGGCACCAGCGGGGCCGCGTCGATTTCACCGCTGTACAGGTTCTTGGCCATATCGGTCAGCATTCCATCCAGGTGGTCCCGGATGCGGTTGAACTTTTCCCGGTCCGCCAGCCGCGCTTTGGCCGACTGTGCCGTTGGCTCCCCGGTTTTGGCGCTGAAGCTGAGGGGCACAAAGGCACCGGTGCCCCTGGTATCCATGGCATGGTAAATGCTCGGCTCATCCAGCAGCAGTCCTTCCAGCGGGTAGTTCTGCGCCTGCAAAGGTTCTGCATCATCTGTTTCTGGTCGAATGATATTTTCCGGCGCGGGATCCGCCCACAGGTATTCTCCCCCGGCTGCCGTGCCCTGCGAGAACAGATGCCCGCCGTTGCGTTCCAGGGTAAACAGGTAGAGCAGCATCTGGCAGTCCAGGCCGTAATACACTTCCCGCAGGTCAAACTTTTTGGTTCCAGTCTTATAGTCCACCACACGGATGTAGGTTTTGCCGCCCAGTTCCATGGTATCCACACGATCCACCGTACCCACAATACGCACCGTGTGCCCTCTGCCATCGTCCAGCTGAACGGGGTCCACGCGTGGGGCATCCGGGTCATCGTTGTCCGGGCGGTCATCAATGCGCAGCTCAAACGCCACGGGCTGAAAGCCGGACTGCCGCACATCCCGCTGGATGAACCCCAGCAGCCCCACCAGGTTGCGCTGGATCCGCCCCAGCAGGTAGTTCATCCGCACCCCCGCGCCGGGCAGGTTGGCGGCGGTGTATTCCTGCACCAGGCTTTCCACCAGCTGTTCCAGCTGCGGCTGGGTCAATTTGGCAAAGGCACTGCCCTCCCGGCGCAGGGCCTGCTCCAACACCCAGTGGGTCAGCGTACCGCTGATATTGGGGGCCAGTTCGGCTTTCTGGCGCGGGCGCGCCCCCAGCACATACTGCATAAAATAGGCAAACGGACAGCTGATGTACCGTTCAAACCGCGTGGGGCTGATGCGCACACTGGGGCCAAGAATACTTTCCAGTGCCTTGACATCCTCCACGCGGGCGGGCTTGCGCTGGGCGGCGCGCTGCACGGCGGCATAGCCGGGTGCGGCCTGCGCGCTGCCCTCCACGGCTGCCAGTGCCGCCTGCACCGATGCCCGCTGCGGGGTATTCTGCTGCCAGACATCCCCCAGCAGGTCAAGCGCAGCGGCGGGTGTTGCGGCCAGCTCTTCCGGCTGCACCACCGCCGGCGGCACCCGCAGCAATTCCAGCGCCGGGGCCAATGCCGCCGTGCCGGGCAGGCCCGCAGCGCCGCCCGGCCAGCTGAGCCACAGGTATTTCTGCGCCACCGTCAGTGCCTTATAAAAGCAGACCTGCTCACGGATCACACGGTTTTCAAAGCAGTCGGGCAGTTCCGCGCCAAGCGCGATCATGGTATCGCGGTCAGCGTGGCTCAAAAGGCCGGTATCCCCCGGTGTCTGGGGAAACTCCCCTTCCGCCAGCCCCATCACAAACACGGCCTCAGTTTCGGGCAGGCGCATGCGGCCAGCGGTGGTAAAGATCACGCTGTCCATGCTTTGCGGAATATGCCCCATATCCGTGGTGCGCAGCAGCAGGGTGAACAGGTCATCATAATCAGCTGGGGTGATGGGCTCCCCTGCGGGCAGCAGGTGCACCATCTGGTCCAGCAGCTCGGTGATCACATTCCATTCCCGCAGGGCTTCGTCCGCGTTGGGCAGGTCCCCGCATGCACGCAGGCCATCGGTCAGCTTCTGCAGGGCCTCCTCCGCCCCCAGGCTTTGCAAAAAGTAGTAAATTTGCGCCGTCAGGGTGGCGGTATCCGCATTGCGGGCACGGTCCATAAATTTCTGTACCCGCGGCACCAAAAAGCTGCGGGCTTCCTCGGCGCGCTGCAGGTCCTGCTGGCTCTGCTCGCTCATCCGGTCGGTGTAGCCCTCCGGGTTGCGGGTAAAGGGTTCCCGCCAGTCCTGCGCATGCAGCGGCCAGGTATAGGCATAGTTTTCCAGTGCGCACTGGCTGTCCCGGTCCAGGTCCACCAAGCCGGTTTTCAGCAGGCGCAGCAGCGCCGTGGTGGTCAGACCGCCGCGCAGCAGATCCAGCGCTGCATGGATCGCACGGGCCGGGGCGGTGTTTTCCGGCGTTGTGGGTTCATCACAGAACAACGGGATATTTTGCAGCCGGAATTCATACCGGATCTGCAGCAGGTACTGGTCGACCGTGCGGCAGATCACCGCCATTTTGTTATACGGCACACCCGCACGGGCACGCGCTTTGACGGCTGCCGCCACGGCCTTGGCCTCCGCCTGGCGGCTGTCCGCCTTATAATAGGTAATAGCCGGGGCGGCGGGGTCCACCTCTGCCTCCGGCGTATAGGTCGAATCCGCCAGCAAAAGGCCAAGCTCCGCCAGCACAGGGGCATCTTTGTGGCGCATATCCTGGCTCAGGCGGATTTCTTTACAGGGCACCCCCGCACTGGCCGCCATGGATTTCAAGGTATTGGCCACCCGCCGCGCACCGCTGAACACGCCATCGTCCGCCTGGTCCGGAGCCTGGTCACAGCACAGGCTTACCGTTACATCGGCAACCGGCAGCATGGCCGCCAGCATGGCGCGCTTGGAGTGGTTGAATGTATCAAATTCATCAATGTACACCGTGCGGCCCGCAAAAAAGGCCTGGTCCAGGCTTTTGGCCGCCAGCTCCACGCGGTCGCCGGGGTCCATGGCCGTTTGGGCCAGCAGGGTTTCATAGGTTCCAAAAATCAGGGCCAGTTCTCCCAGCTTATCTTTGTCCGCACCGGGGGCGTTGGCATAATCCGCCAGGGTCTCCGGGCGGATGCCCGCGCTTTTCAGCTCGCTGATGGTTTCCGCCGCCTTCTGGCAGAACGCAGCGCTGCGGCGCTGGCGGCTGTAATACACCACCTTGTCCATCATTTCATCCATAGCGCGGCGCACCAGCACGGCGCGTCCAGCCTCGCTCAGCGTGGGCACCGCCGCACCGCCATAGCGGCGCAGCAGGGTTTCGGCCAGCGAGGTAAAGGAATAGCTCTCCACATAGGCAGAAAGTTCATCCCCCAGTGCGTGGTAAAGCGCACCTTCGGTCGAAGATGTAAACTGCTCCGGCACAATCAGGATACTGCGCTGCCGGCCGCGCGCACGCTGGCGCAGTTCTTCCCGCAGGCGCACCGATTTTCCGCTGCCCGAAGGGCCAAGGATTAAGGTCAGCATGGTGTTCCTCTTTCTTTTGCAGAGCTTCTTCTTGCACGCCCTGCCGCCATTTTGTCAATCCGTTATTTTCTGCCACACGCTGCGGGCGGTATCCAACAGAGCAAACCGCACCTGATAGCCGCCAAACACCAGCGCGTTTTCTTCCGTATCCGCATACCTGGCTTCGCTGCTGCCCACGCAGAGCGCCGGGTACAGCACACAGAACCAGTTGTGCCCCTGGGCGCTGCCCAGTTCGATCCGCAGCGCCGTGTAAGTACCCGCCGGCAGCCAGAAGCCGGAATAGCGGCGGGCTGCAAACGGGATTTCTTCCAGCCTGCACTGTACCTGTTGGCTGCTGCCCGCATGGCGCAGCGTCCGTTGGGCTGTGCGCTGCAGGTCCGGCATGGCTGTGCGCAGGGTCTGCACCGCCTGCTGCTTGGTTTCGGCATACTGCGTTGCGGCTGTCACCTGTTCCAAAACAGCATCCCGCACCTGCAATTTCAGCAGCTGATCCTCCACTGTATCGCTGTTGGCTAAAATGTGCAGCCGCAGCGTATCTCCGCACACACGGGCACACACAGTTTGATACCGCACAGCCGCTGCAGTAAGTACAATGGTCAGCAGCAGGCCGCAGGCACAGCCCCATTCCAGAATTTTGCGAATCCTTAGCGGGCTAGCCCCGGCAGATGGTAATTTTTGCAGCAGTTTTTTCATCAGCGTTTCCCCCTTTTGCTGCAAAAGCAAAAAGCCGGCCCGGCAACAAACGCCCGGTGGCCGGCAATGCTTTTGTCTGCACGCTGCGCAGTTCCCTGCGCCGTGCCTTGCCCCTTGACGGCTTGATGTTACAAGCAGTATGGGGCCAAAGGAAAGCTGTTATTCAATTATTTTACGTTATCTACTCTTTATGTGATGTGCCCATGCATTTTTCTACACCACGATACTTTCTTTGTCTATATAGTTTTTATAAACCATAAAAGGCATAAAACCAAAGACACAAAAGCTATTGGCAGGTCACATGCTGCAGACCTGCAACCAGCAGGCTTATTTTTCCCGCCTTGGTGTGTGGTCCTTTTTGGCAGGGCGCGGCAAAACGCGCGCACCGCCGCGCACCGGGCGGGCCAGATAAACCTGGTCATACCCGGCCTGCAATGCCTGTTGGGCCTGTTTCGCCTTTTGCTCATCATCAAACACACCAAACACCGCCGCGCCGGAACCGGTCATCAGGCTGGTTACTGCGCCTTGGGCATTCAGCTGCTTACAGATAGCGGCTGTTTCCACCGCGCCGCTGCAATGTTCCAACGCATTGCCTGCAGCGGTGCACATAGCAGCCAGATCGTTTTCGCGGATGGCCTGTTCCTGGCGCTCACAGTCCGGGTGAACCGGGCTTCCCATGATATCATAGCGCTTGAACGCCTCCGGTGTGGAGATGCCAACGCTGGGCATAACCACCACAAACCAGCAGTCCGGGCAGGGCGGCAGCGGCTTAATCAAATCGCCCACGCCCTTTACCCGGCAGGTTCCGCCCATCAGGGCAAAGGGTACATCCGCGCCAATGCCCGCACCGATGGCACACAGCTCGCTCATTGAAAGCTGCGCATTGTACAGCTCATTCAGGCCAACCAGCACACCGGCAGCATCCGCACTGCCGCCCGCCATACCAGCCCGCACCGGCACATGCTTCTGGATTGTGATATCCACCCCGGCCAGCAGCCCGGTATAATGGAAAAACGCCACAGCCGCTTTGTACGCTGTATTTTTATCGTTGGGCGGAACAAAGCTGCCCGGCAGGCGCAGGGTCAGGTCTGCACTGCGGCGCAGGGTGATGCGTTCATACAGGTCAATGGTCTGCATAACCATGTCAAGGTCATGGTAGCCGTTTGGCAGCAGTCCAGCCACATCTAGCGAAAGGTTCAGCTTGGCAGGCGCCAACACCACGACCAATTGTTTTTGATATACCATATCCTGTTCAGCTCCTGTTTTTGCCGTTTATTCTGCCAGCCAGCCGTGGTCTTTCAGGAAAGTACGGATACGGCGCATGGCAGTTTCCAGGTGTTCCACGCTGTAGGCATAGCTGATGCGCGCATAGCCTTCCCCACTGGCGCCAAAAGCATCACCGGGGATAATGGCAACCTCCTGCTCTTTCAACAGCATTTCGCAAAATTCCTGGCTGGTCAGCCCGCTGCAGCGAATGCAGGGGAACACATAAAACGCCCCGCGCGGCTCAAAGCAGGTCAGGCCCATATCGTTCAGCGCCTTTACCACATAGCGGCGGCGGCGGTTATATTCATCGCGCATCATCTCAATAGAATCATCGCAGGAATGTAGCGCTGCGATAGCTGCATACTGGCTGGTGGTGGGGGCCGACATAATGCAGCTCTGGTGAATTTTGGTCATCACCTTGATCACCGGTTCCGGACCAACCGCATATCCCAGGCGCCAGCCTGTCATGGCATACGCTTTTGAGAAGCCGTTCACTACGATGGTGCGTTCTTTCATGCCCGGCAGTGTGGCAATGCTGATGTGGCGGTCCAACCCATAGGTCAGCTCCGCATAAATCTCATCCGAAAGCACCATAATATCGGTACCGCGCAGCACCTCCGCAATGGCTTCCAGATCTGCCGCATCCATCACGCCGCCGGTGGGGTTGTTGGGATACGGCAGGATCAACAGTTTGGTACGCGGCGTAATGGCGGCGCGCAGCTGGTCCGCCCGCAGGCGGAAATCATCCTCCACTTTGGTGGCAATGTGCACCGGCACGCCGCCGGTCAACGAAGTGATCGGTTCATAACAGACAAAACAAGGCTCCGGGATGATGACTTCATCCCCCGGTTTGACCAGTGCACGGATGGTCAGGTCAATGGCCTCGCTGCCGCCCACGGTAACAAGCACCTCGCTGGGCTGGTAGTTCAGCTCCATGCGGCGGGCCAAGTAGCGGCAAATTTCGGCGCGCAGCTCTTTGATACCCGCATTGGCGGTATAGCGCGTACGGCCTTGTTCCAGGCTACGGATGCCCGCATCCCGGATGGTCCACGGCGTCTTGAAATCCGGTTCGCCCACGCCAAGGCTAATGCAGTGCGGCATTTCGGCGGCCAAATCAAAAAACTTGCGAATCCCCGAAGGCCGCATGAATTTCGCAGCCGGCGCAAGCAGTTCATCGTAATTCATCACAGTACGGTACACTCTCTTTCGTCGGCTTCTTCGTTCAGGTACAGCTTGCCGCCGCGCTTATACGGGCGTAGCACAAAGCTGGTTGCCGTGGAAAGTACATCGTCCAGCGGAGAAAGGCGCTTTGCCACAAACAGGGCAATTTCCTGGAAGCTGTGACCCTTGATGATGACCTGCAGATCATAGCTGCCGCTCATCAGCAGAACGCTGTCCACCTCGTCAAAGCTGGCGATCACCGATGCGATCTCGTCAAAACCGCGGCTCTTGCGCGGGGAAACGTGCAGTTCGATCACTGCTTCCACCACATTGATACCAGCCTGTTCCCAGTCGATCATGGCTTCAAAACCGCGGATATACCCCTTGGCAACCGCCTCATCCATCATAGTGGCAACCTGGGCAGGCGTTTTGCCCATCATAGCGGCGATATCTTCCACCGGCAGGCGGGCATTTTTTTCAAGAATATGCAGCAATTCTTCCATCATGCAGAAACTCCCCTATCTTTTCTGTTTTACCGTCTGCCGCAGGGCAAATTTCCTGCCTGCTTCCGGCCCGTGATCTTACACACGCATACAAATAATATATAGATATTAGTATACCACAAATTTTTATGTCTGCACAGGGGGTAAAGCTGCTGTTTTTATCGGGCTGCTTCCGCATTTTGCTCCGCCTTACCAGCGGTTCCCCGGCCCAGCAGCGCCATTTCGCACATATCTTTCCAATAGCGCTTGGGAGCGTGGGTCATCTGGCAACGTTCATTGCGGCGCTGTTCAATGGTAACGGCATCAAAAAAGCGTTTCCACAGCTTTTGCCAGTCCAGTTCCTCCTGCCCGGTGTTTTTATCATAATGCTCCATGACCATATACTGCACTTTGCGGTCCCTGCGCAGCATGGCGATGCCGTGGGTCGCATCAAAAATCATAAAGTCTTCATCCGGTAACCGACTGCAAAAGTGCCCGCGCAGCAGCGGCAGAATCCTGTTTTTGGGGTGGATCACCGTGCCAAGCATCATATCACGCTGTTCAAAGCGGATGAACTCAATATACTTGCAGGCTTCATTATTGACCGCCCGTTCTAGGTCAAACGCCGCACAGATATCCGGGTTCCCTGTTGCACGCGCGGCAGCGGGGCCTTTTTCAAAGCAGATACGCGCAAAGCGCAGCAGGATCAGTTCATGTTCCGGGTCATCCGATAAAAATCCTGTTGTTATGCGTTCCTTTACCGTCGGTCCGAGCCGCTCCAATCCTCTTGCAACGCGCTGGGCGCGGGCAGGGTCTGTTACGATCTTGCACGAATCATAAAAGCTGATCTGCCCGCGGTCAGGTGCGCAGACGGCGGCAGGGATCTCTTTGCGGGAATAGCTTTCAAAAATGCAGCACAAAAAGCCCTGGAAGGTTCCATCATAGCGGTACACCGTGTCGGTCACATGCGCCGGGTAAGACATTGCAAAGCCTCCTGTTTTACCTCATAGGCTGCCTGGCGGGCGGGCATCCCCGCCGCGGCCAGTTTCTGCACAGCGGGCGCTGCATCCGGCAGAACCTTCGGGGCAAAGTCATCCAGCGAAAGCTGCTGCGTACCCACGGCAAATGCCTTGGGGTCCAGCAGCGCCGCGGCGATTTCCTGCCGGGTTCCGTGGGCTGCGGCGCGGCCGTTGCAGGTAATAAAGTACTGGGCACGTTTCAGCACAACCCCCATCCGCTTGAGTTCTGCCATTCCAAGGTGCTGCTGGCGGCGGGCGGACAAAATCCGCAATGCACTTTTGGGCCCGATACCCGGAATACGCAGCAGGGCCGCCTTGGGCGCAGTGTTGATCTCCACGGGGAAAAATTCCGGGTGGCGCACTGCCCAGGTACATTTGGGGTCCAGATAAGGGTCAAAGTTCGGCTCTTCCTCTGTCAGCAGTTCCCAAGCCGAAAAATCATAGTACCGCAAAAGCCAGTCCGCCTGGTACAGCCGGTGTTCCCGCAAAAGCGGCGGGCGCACATCCAGCGCAGGCAGGCGGGAATCACTGTTAACCGGAAGATACGCCGAAAAGAACACGCGCTTGAGCGAGTATTTTTTATATAAAGATTCCGCCAATCCCATAATGTGGCGGTCGCTTTCCGGCGTCGCTCCAATAATCATCTGGGTGCTCTGCCCTGCCGGTGCAAACGCCGGGGCGTGGCGGTACAGCACCAGCTCCTTTTTGCTCTGCGCACTCTGTACAGCGATCTGGCCCATCGGCTTCAAAATCGCCTGCTTCTTTTTATCGGGAGCCAGCAAGGAAAGACTGGCTTCGCTGGGCAGTTCAATATTGACCGAAAGCCGATCCGCCAAAAGACCGATACGCCGCACCAATTCCGCGTCCGCGCCGGGGATGGTTTTGGCGTGGATATAGCCGTTGAAATGATATTCTTGCCGCAGAATGCGCAGCGCCTCGATCATGCGTTCCATCGTATAATCCGGCGTACCGATGACCGCACTGGAAAGGAAAAGCCCTTCAATGTAATTACGCTTATAAAAGCCGATTGTCAGCTCTGCAAGCTCCCGCGGGGTAAAGGTCGCACGGGGTACATCGTTGGAGCGGCGGTTGACACAATAACCGCAATCATAACAGCAGGCGTTGGAATACAGCACTTTCAGCAGCGAAATACACCGCCCATCCGGCGTAAAGCTGTGGCAGATGCCCGCCGCCACGCTGCACCCCAGCTTGCCGTGTACCCCGGCGCGGTCCACACCGCTGGAAGTACATGCCACATCATACTTGGCGCTATCCGCCAAAATCGCAAGTTTATCTTCCAGCTGCATGGTTCGTTCTCCTCTTATTAGCCAGCACGGTTTTATAACGTGCCCTAAAAAATGGTATAAGAAATACACGCCGCCGCATAAGCATTGTTTTGCAGACGGCGTGTAGGAAAAATTTTATTCAGTTATCTGCTGGCCTCATCCGCATTACCGCGGGAACGCGCTGCGTTTTTTTACCACTTGGCTTTGGTCTCCACAACCTTACCGGCAATGTACAAATGGTCCAATTCTTCCCCGCGGATGATCAAATCCTCATAATCCGGGTTGAAAGGATGCAGCACAACAGCGTTGCCGCGCTGGATGTATTTTTTCAGGGTACCGTTGCCATCACCATACACCATAACGCCAAGGTCACCGTTATCCAGCGTATTCTGGCGGTGAATAAGGGCCAGATCGCCATCCGAAATGCGCGGTTCCATACTGTCGCCTTTAACCACAAGATAGAAATAATTCTGCGGGTCCTTTACGCTGGCGTATTCTGTGCCGTAATCTTCCTCAAAAGCAAGGGCATCGTACCCTGCGCGCACCGTCCCCACAACAGGAATTGGGCACTGGGTATACTGGCTGAACGCACGCTGCCCAACGGCGCCGTGCGCGTCTGCGTTGCTTTGCAGGCCAAGCAGCATGTCTGCGGTAGTATCTAAAATTTCTGCCAGCCGGGCAACCGTCTGTGGGTCCGGGGTGGAGCGCCCAGTCTCCCACTTGCCAACAGCCTGTTGGGTAACGCCTAGCAGGCGCGAAACTTCTGCCTGGCTATAATGTTTCGCCTTACGGGCTTCTCTCAGTCGTTCTGAAAACATGGTTTTTCCTACTTTCACTGTGGTTGCCGCGCTGTACATAAAGCAACAGTCAAGCGATGCACCCATGCACCAGCCCAAGCCGCGGCATTCGCCAAGTTTTATGGTTTCATTATACAACCCAAGGTAGTATTTGTAAAGAGATTCCGTGAAAAAATATTCTAGAAAAAGTTGTTTTGCACCCCTTGACAACAACTGTTAGTTGTACTATTCTAGATTCATAAAACAACCTCAAGTTGTTCTTATGCATTTGTCGTTGTACTTTTATTGCATTTTTCGCAACTGTTTTTTTAATTTGCGGCACGATCCCGGAGGTCATAATTATGAAAATGAATCTACTTACCGAACTTATCTGCAATGTCCTTTTGTATTCCATCGGTTTTGGCGGGCTGATGGTCGTCTGCGCCGTGGCAGAAGGTCAGCTTTCCCTGCTGCCAGCCCTCGCCATTGGGGCCGTGCTGTGCTTCACCTTTAACGCAGTTGCTGGGGTACGCATTGCCCTGCGCAATACCAATACGCAAAAGCGGAGCGTAACCATTGCCCCGCAGCCACAAAGCAGCACCCCACCCCTGCGCGTTATGCGCGGTGGGCATGCCGCTTAAATTTTGTCGGCGCTCTTTGGTAACGCAAAGGCATTGTAACCCCGTCCGGAATGTGTTACTCTTATATTAAGTAAGAAAAATCGTTTTGGAGGGTCATTATGCTGCTGGAAGTTTGTGTGGATAGCCTTGCATCGGCGCGCGCTGCCATTGCTGGCGGGGCGGACCGTCTGGAACTGTGCAGTGCACTGCTGGCCGGTGGGCTGACCCCTTATACCGAGCTGCTGCGTCAGATCCGACACGAAAGCGATGTTGCCGTGCGCTGCCTGATACGCCCGCGTGCAGGGGACTTTCTGTATATGCCGGAAGAGATTGAGATGATGTGCGTGCAGATCACCGAGCTGCGCAGTGCCGGAGCTAACGGTTTTGTGATTGGCTGCCTGAACCCGGACGGCACGCTGGATTGCACCGCAACCGCACGGCTGGCAAAGGCCGCCAATAGTGCTGGGCTCACCCTACACCGCGCCATTGATGTATCTGCCGATCCATTGCAAACCTACCGCGACGCCGCCGCCCTTGGAATTGATACCGTGCTGACCAGCGGTGCCGCCGCCAGCTGTGTGCAGGGTGTTGACGTTCTGTGCAGCCTGTTGGCAGAGCGTGACCGCACCAATGGTCCGGAAGTACTGATCGGTGCCGGGGTAAACGCTGGGGTGATCCGGCAGCTTTCGGCTGCCCTGCCGGGCGCAAGGGCTTACCACATGAGTGGGAAAGTGGAACTGGAAAGCCGGATGGTGTTCCGCCGCGAGGGCGTTCCCATGGGGCTGCCCGGTTTGGACGAGTGGCATATCCAGCAGACGGATACCGCGTCCGTGCGTGCCGCGCGCCAAGTGTTGGACGATTTGGCGTGATTTTATTGTATTTTCTCTTTTTCTTTTTAATTTTTGCAATTTCTTTTGCTGTTTTTTCATTTTCATGCTTGACATTCTGCAGGGCTTATGGTAATATAACTATCGCACCTTGGTGGTGGCCACTGTGGAGAGGTGTCCGAGTGGTTTAAGGAACTGGTCTTGAAAACCAGCGATTCGCGCGAGCGGACCATGGGTTCGAATCCCATCCTCTCCGCCATTTTGTAATAACAAGTGAATATATAAAATCACTTTGACTTGTGGAGTAATACTCAAGAGGTCGAAGAGGCGCCCCTGCTAAGGGCGTAGGGTGGGAAACCGCCGCGAGAGTTCAAATCTCTCTTACTCCGCCAAATCAGCCGATATTTAACGCTAACACGTTGAATATCGGCTGATTCTTTTTATATTTTCCACCCTTTTCTGCCCGTGCCTTGCAATCCCGCGCCAAATCCGCTATACTCATTCTATACCATTTTATAAGTGAGGTGTCCGTTATGCGGTTATTTGATGTGCTCGGCCCGGTCATGACGGGGCCGTCCAGCAGCCACACGGCAGGTGCGGTGCGCATCGGCAGCACGGCGCGGCGGCTCCTGGGGGAGCAGCCTGCCGAGGCCGAGATCCTGCTTTACGGCAGCTTTGCCGCCACGGGGCGCGGCCACGGCACGGACCGGGCGCTTGTCGCCGGGCTGCTGGGCATGCAGCCGGACGATGACCGCATTCCGCACAGCTTTTCCATTGCCAAGGAGGCCGGGCTGCACTTTAAGATCGGCACCACAAACCTGCGCGGTGCGCACCCCAACACGGCGGTGCTGCGGCTGACCGGTGCGTCGGGCCGTAAGCTCGAGGTCGTCGGCGCGTCCATCGGCGGCGGGCGGATCAACATCTGCCAGATCGACGGCATCACGACGAATTTTGGCGGAGACCACAACACGCTGATCGTCCACAACCAGGACACGCCCGGCCATGTGGCAGCCGTCACCACCTGTTTGAGCCAGCACGGCGTCAACATCGCCACGATGCAGCTCTACCGCTCGACGGCAGGCGGCTACGCCGTCATGGTGCTGGAGTGCGACGAGCCTATCCCGGACGAGATCGCCGGGCAGCTGGGCAGCCAGCCGGGCATCGTCAAGGTCACGATTCTGAATCTGTAAGGGGGCGGGAAAGATGGCATTTTCATCCGTGCATGAGATGATCGACCTCTGCAAGGAGAGCGGCAAGCCGCTGTATGAGGTCATCCTTGAGAGCGATCTGGCCGAAAGCGGCCTGACCCGCGCCGAAAGCGAGGCCGAGATGCACCGTCTGTGGGCAGTCATGCAGGCCACCAGCGACGGCTACTGCGGCGCAGACCGCTCGATGAGCGGCTTTGCGGGCGGCGACGCGGCCAAGGTCAACGCGGCAGCGGCGCGCGGCGTGCTCTACGCCGACGGCTACTTTGCCGACGTCATGGCCGAGGCACTGAAAACCGCCGAGTGCAACGCCTGCATGAAGCGCATCGTGGCCGCGCCCACGGCGGGCAGTTGTGGGGTGCTGCCGGCGGTGCTGCTGCCGCTGGCCCGCGCCGGGCAGGCAGACGAGGAGGCCGTCTGCGATGCACTGTATGTGGCGGCAGGCTTCGGGCAGGTCATCGCCGCCCGCGCCACGCTGGCGGGCGCAGAGGGCGGCTGTCAGGCCGAGGTAGGCGCCGCCAGCGCCATGGCTGCCGCCGCCCTGTGTAACCTGAAGGGCGGCACCCCGGAGCAGTGCGCCGCTGCCGCCGCCATGGCACTGGGCAACCTGCTGGGTCTGGTCTGCGACCCCGTGGCGGGTCTGGTAGAGGTGCCCTGCATCAAGCGCAACGTGGTGGGCGCGGTGAACGCGGTCTCCTGCGCCAACATGGCACTGGCCGGGGTGGACTACGCCATCCCCTGCGACGAGGTCATCGACGCCATGGGCCGCGTGGGCAGTCTGCTCTCCCCCGACCTGCGCGAGACCGGTCAGGGCGGCCTTGCCGCCACCCCCACCGGCGTAAGAATCGCCCGCCAGCTGGCGCAGGAGGGCTGAGCGCCACGCCCACTCTCCCCCGCCCGGCGGGCAAAAAGCGGCCGTAGAAGCCGCTTTTTGCGCCGATGCGGCAGAAGAATTACAGAAAAGCCGCAGTAAAATCAAAGAAAAGACGTTCTTTTTTGGAAAATATAAAAATATTTTAAAAAAGCTGTTGACAAACCTCGCCCTTCGTGATAAAATACATCATGTTCCGAACGGAACGTATGCG
>ERZ772858.866-NODE-866-length-35825-cov-6.723679_pt1 | contig 35825 bp, 28 predicted proteins | sample MGYA00512136_ERZ772858 | MGnify/ENA primary metagenome ERZ772858 (study PRJEB29015, sample SAMEA2737726) | human gut metagenome | biome: human gut; feature: human-associated habitat; material: faeces | place: China | collected 2012 ...
CCCATCGGGGAGCGGCGGCTTTGCTGTTTTTTTATTCCGGACGGCGGAAGATGACGACCTGCGCCGGTGTGTCCGGTGTGAGCGTCATGCGGTTGGTGTCGTAGCGTTGGACATTTGCGCCGTTGCCCTCGAAAATGCCGGTGAAGTCCTCCGGCGCGCGCAGGCGGTGGTTGCTGTGGCCGGGTGCCTGAAAGTGCATCGGGATGATGACGCGCGGCTGCAGCTGTTCGCAGAGGTAGTAGGCGGTGTCCGGCTCGATCGTGTAGATGCCGCCGACGGGGATCATCATCGCGTCGAGCCCCTGCAGCTGCTGCATCTGTTCGGGCGTGGGCTTCGCGCCCAGGTCGCCCAGATGCGCCACGCGCATGCCCTCGGCGGCGAAGATGCGCACGGTGTTCATGCCGCGCAGACGGCCGCGCATGATGTCGTGGTACGTCTCGAGCTCCGTGACGGCAAACGGGTTTGCCTTGCCGGTATTGCGCAGCGTGACGCCCTCGCGGAAGTTGTGGTCGCGATCCTCGTGGCTGATATAGACGGCGTCCGCTGTCAGCCGCACGTGGGGATAGGCCGTGCCGACGCTGGTGTCCTGAAACGGGTCAATGACGGCGCTGTAGCCGCCGGAGACCAGTTCAAAACAGGAATGGCCATGCCAGATGATGTCCATAAGATGCACCTCGATCATCAAATTTTTCTTTATTTTACTTCCACTTCCTGCAATTGTCAATCTCCGCGCCGGATAATGCGGGCCTTGTTTCGCGGGGAAAAATGTGTTAAAATCAGACGCTATGAATACAACTTTGACTTTTGAACAACGCTATGTGCAGGCGCGCAGACGCTTCATTGCGGCGGACTTCGCGAACCTGAACGATATGCAGAGAAAAGCGGTCCTGGCTACGGAGGGCCCACTGCTGCTGCTGGCCGGTGCCGGCAGCGGTAAAACTACGGTGCTCATCCACCGGATCGCGAATCTCATCCAGTACGGCCGCGGGTCCGACACCGACGAGGTGCCGGAAACGGCGACGGAGGCGGACCTTGCGCTGCTCGAGCGCACGGACCTGACGCCGGAAGAGCGCCGGCGCGCGCAGTGGGCGGCGGCGGTCGAGCCGGTCGAGCCGTGGCGGATCATCGCCATCACGTTCACGAACAAAGCGGCAGACGAGCTCAAGGACCGCATCGAGCGCATGCTCGGGCCCGAGGCTGCGGCGGATATCTGGGCCTCGACGTTCCACTCCGCGTGCGTGCGCATCCTGCGGCGCGATGCCGATAAGCTCGGCTATCCCAACAGCTTCACGATCTACGACACGTCGGACAGTCAGTCGGTCGTCAAGCGCATTCTCAAGGAGATGAATCTCGACGAGAAGGCGTTCCCATATCGCGCCGTGCTCACGGAGATCAGCCGCGCCAAGGACGCCGGCATCACGCCGGAGCAATATCTGGCGCGTGCACAGGCCACGCACAATCCGCGCAGCATCCGCATCGGCGAGGTGTACCAGACCTACTGGCAGCGCCTGTTTTCCGCCGGGGCGATGGATTTTGACGACCTCATCTACAACACCGTCCGCCTGCTCGACGAGCATGAGGACGTGCGTGAGCACTGGCAGCGGCGTTTCCGCTACGTGCTCATCGACGAGTATCAGGACACGAACAATCTCCAGTACCGGCTTGCGGCCCTGCTGGCGGACGGCTGGGGCAACATCTGCGTTGTCGGCGATGATGACCAGAGCATCTACAAGTTCCGCGGCGCGACGATCGAGAACATCCTCAACTTTGAAAAGCAGTATAAGAACGCCCGCACCATTCGTCTCGAGCAGAACTACCGCAGCACCGGCCGCATTCTGGACGCGGCCAACCACGTCATCGCCAACAACACCGGCCGAAAGGGCAAAACGCTCTGGACGAAGGCCGAAGCCGGTGACCCGCTCACGCTCTACTGCGCCACGAACGAGAACGACGAGGCGCGCTATGTGGCCACGAAGATCATGGACGATTTCGGCCACGGCATGAACTTCCGCGACCACGCCGTGCTCTACCGCATGAACGCGCAGAGCAACCAGCTCGAATACGCCTTCAAGCGCAACGGCATCCCGTACCGCATCATTGGCGGCACGCGCTTTTTCGACCGCGCGGAGGTCAAGGACATGCTGGCCTACCTGTGCGTCATCCAAACGCCGGGCGATGACCTGCGCCTGACGCGCATCATCAACACGCCTGCCCGCGGCATCGGCGTGCGCACGGTCGAAACGGCCGCACAGCTCGCGCATGAACAGCAGGCGAGCCTCTTTGACGTCATCCGCCACGCGGATGCCTATCCCGAGCTGCAGCGCAGCCAGATGCGCCTGCGCCAGTTTGCCATCCTGATCGAGGAGCTGCAGGAACAGGCCAAAACCATGCCGCCGGACGAGCTCTATGATCTTGTCGTGGAGCGCAGCGGTTACGTCCGCGCACTCGAGGAAAAGAACACGGCCGAGGATGCCGCACGCATCGAGAACGTGCAGGAGCTCAAGTCGAACATCATCGCCTTCGTCAAGGAGGCCGATGATCCTACGCTCGCGGGCTTCCTCGACGAGGTCGCGCTCTATACCGATCTCGATAACTACGACCAGTCCATGGACTGCGTCACGCTCATGACCATGCACGCGGCCAAGGGCCTGGAATTTCCGACGGTGTTCATCGTCGGCTGCGAGGAGGGTATTTTCCCCGGCCTGCGCTGCATCGGCGAGCCGGACGAGATGGAGGAGGAGCGCCGCCTCTGCTACGTCGCGCTCACCCGCGCGCGCGAGCACCTCATTCTCACGTGTGCCCGCCAGCGTATGCTCTTCGGCCGCACGACGGCCAACCGCGTCTCCCGCTTTGTCGAGGAGATCCCGGAGGAAGATATTCAGAAGCTCAACGTCCCGCGCGGCTACGGCTATTCCGAGCCCGGCCGCGACCAGCAGCAGTACCCACCGCGCCAGAGCGCGCCGCGCGCCTATACGGTCTCCGCGCCGGAGCCGCGGCGCAGGCCGCCTGTGCGGCCGGCACCGCCCGCGGCAAAACCGGCGGGCAAAGCTGCCCCGGCCTTCGCCGTCGGCGACCGGGTCACGCACCGCGCATTCGGCTCCGGTGTCGTCACGAAGATCCAGCCCATGGGCGGCGACGCGCTGCTCGAGGTGGAATTCGAGACTGCCGGCACCAAGCGCCTCATGATGCGCGCGGCCGGACAATTCATGAAAAAGGAACCCTGATCTCTATGCCTGACCCCGGCGCAAGCCATGCCCATACCCGTCTCGGCCGCTTCGCCCTGATCGCGACGACGCTCCTCTGGGGGAGCTCGTTCACGATCATGAAGGACGCGCTCGCGACCGTCCCCACGCTGTGGCTGTTAGCCATCCGCTTTTCCGGCGCGGCCATGCTCATGGCGCTCGTCGGCATCCGGAGCCTGCCGCGGCTCGACCGCGGCTATCTCGTCGGCGGGGCGTGCATGGGTGTGTGCCTGTACCTTGCCTACGCGATCCAGACGTATGGCCTCGTGCACACCACGCCGGGGAAGAACGCCTTTCTCGCGGCGACGTATTGCGTGTTTGTGCCGCTTTTCTGGTGGCTGGTCAGCAAGCGGCGGCCGGACCGGTACAACCTCGCGGCGGTGCTGCTGTGCCTGTGCGGCATGGGGCTCGTGTCCCTGCAGAGCGACCTGCGCATCGGCCGCGGCGAGGGGCTGACGATCCTCAGCGGCGTGTTCTACGCGCTGCACATCATCGCCACCGCCAGTGCAGCCAGGGGGCGCAGCCCGGTGCTGCTCTCGTTCGTGCAGTTTGCCGTGGCGGCGGTGCTCAGCTGGGTCACGGCGCCGTTTTCCGCGCCCGCGCCGGAGGTGATTCCCGTGGATGTGTGGCTGCGCCTTGGCTACCTGTGCGTCATGTGCACCGGTCTGTGCTTTCTGCTCCAGACGTTCGGACAGAAGTACACCCCGCCCACCACGGCGGCGCTGCTGCTCACGCTCGAGAGCGTGTTCGGCACGCTGTTTTCCGTCGCGTTCTATCACGAGCAGCTGGAGCCGCGTGTGCTCGTTGGCTTTGCACTGATCCTCGTCGCCATCGTCCTCTCGGAGACGAAGCTGAAGTTTCTGCGCCGCAGGACGGCATGAAAAAATCCGCCGGAACCATCCGGCGGATCTTTTTCAGCCCAGAAGTGCCTGCAGCTGCGCGATGTCGGCAGCAAACTGCTGCGCCCCGGCGCGCTCGAGCACGTCCCGGTCGCGAAAGCCCCACAGCACGCTGATGCACGGCAGATTTGCCGCGCGCGCCGTGGCGATGTCGACCTCGGAATCGCCGACAAAAACCGTCCCGGCGGGGTCGGCGCCGAGCTGTTCCATGGCGGCCAGCAGCGTGTCCGGTGCGGGCTTGCGGCGGATGCCCTGCTTCTCGCCGACGGCGATCGGCACGGTATCCGCGAAAAACTCCGCCCGCAGTGCGCGCACGGCCTCGTCCGGCTTGTTGGACACGATGGCGAGCTTGCGCCCCTGCGCGTGCAGCTTAAGCAGCAGCGCGGCGACACCGGGGTAGGGGGCGGTCTCGATGCGGCAGTGGGCGGCGTAGTCGGCGTTGTATTCCGCCAGCAGCGTCTCGAACAGCGCGCTGTCCGTTCCAGCTGGCACGGACAGCTCCATCAGCCGCCGGGCCCCGTTGCCGAGCGCGGCGCGCATCTGCTGCCGCGTGCGTTCCGGCAGGCCGTGGCGGGTAAGTGTGCGGTTCATGGCGGCGGTCAGGTCGCCGAGCGTGTCGAGCAGCGTGCCGTCGAGGTCAAAAAGTACAGATGTGTAGCGCATAAACGTCTCTCCTTTGTTCTGGCACACTTATAACGCATTTTGCGTACGGTGTCAACCAAAAAACAAGTTGACATCCGCTGCCGAATATGCTACTATAATGCAGCGCGCTGGCCGCGCGTCCATATGGAAAGTGGAATTCGGCTTGGAGAAGTACCCAAGTGGCCGAAGGGGCTCCCCTGCTAAGGGAGTAGGCTGTGATAAGCGGCGCGAGGGTTCAAATCCCTCCTTCTCCGCCAAAAACAAGACGCCGGTCATCGGCGTCTTGTTTCTCTATCTGCATATGTGGAGAGTTACCGAAGTGGTCATAACGGGGCGGTCTTGAAAACCGTTAGGCGGCAACGCCACAGGGGTTCGAATCCCTTACTCTCCGCCATAAGTCCATCGTAATTCTGATAGAATTACGGTGGACTTTTTCTATGCCAGAAAACCGCTTGAAATCAGGCTGTTCAGCTATTTCAGCACATGAGCAACCCCCGCCGCAGAGTATTTCTGTGGCGGGGGTTCGTGTGTTCTATGCCCAGACAGGGATCGTTGGGAACCAACGCAAAGACCGTGCGGTAAGAATGATTGTGCCTGTTGGCGACAGTTTCACAGTGACACAGCGAGATCCGGCACAATCAACAACACGCGCTTCACGAGCTACACTTCATTTTCCCGCAGTCTGCCGAGGGCTCCGGCAGGGTGATGCTTGACATACTCGGCAGGCGTCAAGTTGACATCAGCCTGCAGAGCTACGGAGAGTGCCTGAAGAACCAGCTCTTCAGCAAGCACGGAGTTGCGCGGCGCACGATTCAGCGGGCCGCCCTCTTGTGAGACACCTGCGTATAGGAATGCATCACTCTCCTTGGCGAGGCTGCTTTCTCTTCCTCCGGAAACCCCGATGATCTTACAGCCGTTGATTTTGATTGCAGAGATTGTTCGCATCAGTTCTGCTGTCTCACCGGAATTGGAGATACAGATCACTACATCGCCCTCTACAAGTTGACCGGAGGAGCCATGTACGGCCTCGGTACAATCGAGGTAATAGCACGGCGTACCGGTGGACGAAAATAACGATGCCGCATACTCTGCTACATGTCCGGGCTTTCCGATGCCAGTCACATGCAGGCGGTTTTTCTCCTTCCGTGCCGTTTGGATAATGACCGCAGCAGCTTGAATGCTATCGATATCCATCGTATTCACGGTTTGCTCTAATTCAAGCCTTGCCGAATCCAGAAAACTGGTCACGGCTTTTCTGCTTTCTGTGCTCATGGCTTCTGTCTCCTTTCACAGTTCTGTTTCAGCGAATGGAATATCTGGAGGGATGCTCGTCCCACTCCTTCAGGATCTTCATTGCCTCACAGGCGGCGCGGCATGCGCGGTCTTCGCCGGTTTTGTCCGTTGCCCATTCCCCGGTGATGCGGTTGGTTATAACGGCTAGAATGGAGGCGCTGCGCATCTCGTGCAGATACCCTACGATGAAGTGCCCGGCGGAGTCCGTGTCGATATTGGTCACTCTGGCCTGCCGCAAATCTTCAATCAGGCGCTCGGAGCGAGAAGGCCAGAAACCATTTTCGCTGATCTTGCGCCCTTGCCCGATGTAGAGTGAAGATGGGCTGTACATGATTCCTGTCCCATAACGGTAGCCAAGCCGCTCACAGGCTTCACAAAGGGCATTCACGACCATACGATCGGCAACGGCGGGGAATGCCTTGTCCACATAGCAATCGCTGGTACCATCTGCCCGGATGGCAGCCACAGGGATGATAAGGTCACCCGGCTGAAAACGTTCAGAGATTGCGCCTGTGGTGCCGATGCGAACGGTGGTGTGTGCTCCGATGTTCTTCAGCTCGTGCAGGCAAATCTCGGCGCTTGTCGTGCCGATGCCGGTGGAGACGCAGGCGATATCCATGCCCTCATAGGTACCTTTTGCAGAGCGAAACTCCCGGTTGAATTCCAGATCTACCGCATTTTCCCACTGCTTTTTGACAAGCTCGACCCGTTCCGGTGCACCCGGCAGCAAAACATAGGGGGAAATCTGGCCTTCCGTCAGGCGGATGTGAAATTGTGCGTCCCCGACGTCGGGAAATTCGGTATTCAGTGTGTTTTTCATGTTGTCCTCCTTTGGGTTCGTCGTGGTGTGTTCGGCTTTCCTTACGCCCGAAGTATAGCAAAAAGAAGCCCTCTTGAACCATGCCAAATGGCATAGTTCGAGAGGGCTTCTAATTTCTTTTTATTCTGCGATCATTTGCCTCAGTGCCTTATCATCAAAGAATATTTTTCCATATTCGGTATGGATGACACCGCGCTCCCGCAGTTCCGACAGAGCGCGATTGACTGTGCGCTCACTCATACCGGTATGCTGCGCCAGCTCTGCATGAGAGCAGCGCACCGTCCCGTCTGCAGTTGGGTTGCGCAGTATTTCCTCGGTCAGAAATCGTGCGATCCGCTGTGCCGGCGGCAAGTAGGAGAGGACACCCTGATTCCGGCTCTGGCGGTAGCACTTCTCGGCCAGAGCTCGAATCACCATTTCCCGGAACGCCGGCTCCTCGTCCAACCATAACTGAAAGTCAGCTATGCTTAATACCAGTAATTCCGCCTTTGTTTTTGCGCGGACTGTAGAAGCGTATATCATCCTGCCGGAAAGCAGCTCCATATCTCCCATGACAGAAATGCCGTTTTCTGCTGAGAAAATCAGGCTGTCACCGGTGGCAAACTGTGCCTCAATCAGGAGTTCTCCCCGAACCAGCAGCATCATTTCCGTAACTGGATAGTCCTGCAAACAGACGATTTGCCCCGGTTGGGCCATTTTCAGTTGCAGCCGGCACGGCAGCGTTTCGGGTACGGGGCAGCGCATTCGGCTCAGCGCGGCAAGAATCCTATTATTCATCGCAGTTCCTTTTGTTTTGAAAAATGTTCACAAGAATTGAGCATGGCAACGTCTCTGTCAACGGGGGCGCTTTGGCGAGAAATCATAATTTTTGATAGAAGCTTTTTAAAGGGGACAATTCCGGTCCTGGGTGCGTTTTGATAAACTTGGATTGTAGGAATCTTATGAGCATAAGCATCATAATGACAAGCACCGACGGGACCCGGCCCTTTGTCACCGTTGCCAAGGTTTCCGCAATGGCGAAAACCATCGGCAGCACGGTGAACGCGCCGAATGTTGAGAAATGACGATCGGACTCATTTTACATCTACATCTTTATTCATCAAGCAGGGTCAAAGAACTTTATCGAGTGCGCACTCAACGTTCTCATATTTCTTGACCTTTCATATCCTGAGTGCCGTCTAGGATCACACCGTTTACGAATGCGTATTTCATTCCCGGTTCCTCCTTGAAATTATCTGCATGTTCTTCGCTCAGGGACTGTGATTCGCCGCGGCGGATATACATGTGGGAATAATGTGGAGATTATAAGGCCTGTGCCCTGAATTTGCAAGCTTTTTCCGTTTAAATCGCTGATATTCTTTGATTTTTGCCACCAGAGAACATGGAATAAGATGTTTTGGCCAATGTTTTGGTTATTATGTATGAGATTCCAGCTTTTTGTTGCGTACTCAGAATTGGCTGATCTAGCCGTGCAGCTGGGAGCAATATGCAGCCCTGCAGTGATTTTTGTACTTTCATTTGGCAGCCTTCTTTTCCTGTGCTATACTGCTCCATGCGTCAAAAAATGTCCGGAGGAAACGAACATGGTCGTTGTGTGGAGCGTCTTGATCCTTCTTATTTTCATTCTGGCTGCATCCTATGTGTGCTGCCGTCTCTGCTTTTCCGTGCCCAAACAGACGGAGGCGGATCTCTTCCGCCTGCCAGACACGGAGCAGTATGCCCCGCATCGGGAAGCGATGACGCAGATGGTCCGGACCGTGCTTGCGCTCCCGTATGAGGACGTCTGGATCCGATCCGACGACGGGCTGCGCCTGCACGGAAAATACTACGCCGGCCGGCCGGACGCGCCGGTGCAGATCATGATGCACGGCTACAAAAGCGGCGCGGAGCGGGACTTCTGCGGCGGGGCGCAGATCGCCGTTCAGGGCGGCTGTCACGTGCTGCTGGTCGATCAGCGTGCGCATGGGAAGAGTGAGGGCAGGTGCCTCACGTTTGGCATTCAGGAGCGCTATGACTGCCGCGCGTGGGTGAACTACGCCGTCGGGCGCTTCGGCGCGGACACGAAAATTTTGCTGTACGGTGTGTCGATGGGCGCAGCGACCGTGCTGATGGCAGGCGGATTGGATCTGCCACGCAATGTCGTCGGCATTGTGGCCGACTGCGGGTACAGCTCGCCCGCCGCAATCATTCGCAAGGTCATCCGCGACCAGCATCTGCCCATTTTCCCGGTCTATCAGTTGATCCGCCTGGGCGGGAAACTGTTCGGCGGTTTCGACCTGGAGTCCGCCACGGTCACGGACGCACTGGCGCATTGTCAGATCCCTGTGCTCCTGATCCACGGCGGGGACGACCGCTTCGTCCCCTGCGAGATGGGGCGCGAAAACTATGCGAACTGCGCGGCGCGCAACAAGCGCCTGCTGGTCGTGCCGGGCGCGGGACATGGGCTGAGCTACATGGTGGACAGGGAAGCGTATCTGACCGCGCTGGAGTCGTTTCTCCGGTCCGTGCTGGACTGACCCTGCATACAAAAGGAATCAGCCGCACCGTGACACCACGGTGCGGCTGATGGTTTGTCAGAGCATGGATGCGTCGTGCAGATCAATCTCGCCGTGTTCCTGTTCAAAGTCCCGGATGCGCTTTTTGATCATCTGCTCGAGTTCGCGGTTTTTTGTCCGGCCTTCGTATTCTGCGATGTAGCCGAGCTTGTCCAATAGCGCCTGGTCGACGCGCAATGTGTACCGGCTCAGGTGGTCTTTCATTTTGTCGTCCCTCCGTGACGAAATATTGGCGAAATTCTAGCGTCATATGGTTGCAAAACGCAGAAATGACGCATATTTGACGCATAACGGTAAGCGCGAATGAGCGTTCTATACAGAACTTCGCTTTGCATGCGCACGCCTTTCCGTTAGAACGCAGATTTTTTTGCAACGCCTTGTCATGCCGCAATCGCGTGCGCTATAATCGACACATTATGAGGGCTTGCCTGTCGAATACACAGACCACTACAAGTGCCCATGAAAGGAGAAATCATTATGAATCCCAGACTTTCCACCAAAATCCTGCGTCCCGACTTTCAGGGCGAGTTTACGGCAAGCATTCTTGCGGCAGCGGCATCTCCCGACCTGATTTCTTTTGCGGGCGGCCTGCCGAACCCGGTCTCTTTCCCGGTCGAGGCGATGGACAAGGCAACGCACAAAGTTCTTGAGAAAAACGGCGTCATGGCGCTCCAGTACAGCGGTACGCAGGGCTATCTGCCGCTGCGCGAGTGGGTCGCAAAGCGCTATGAAACGATGGGCGTCTACGGCGTGACGGCCGACGATATCATCATCACCAACGGCTCGCAGCAGGTCCTGACGATGATCGGCGCGTGCATGCTCGACCCCGGCGATAAGATCATCGTCGAGAACCCGACCTATCTCGTCGCGCTGCAGTCGTTCCACTTCTTTGATCCCGAGGTCCTGCCTGTCACCATCAACCCCGACGGCATCGACTGTGATGAGCTGGCAGCGACCGTGCAGGCCAATCCGGACGTGAAGTTTGCCTACGTCATCCCAAACTTCCAGAACCCCACCGGCCTGAGCTACAGCAAGGAAGTGCACGACCGCGTCGTGGAGATCTTCCGGGGCACGGACATCGTCGTGCTGGAGGACAACCCGTATCGTGAGCTGCGTTTTTCCGGCACCGCGACCGACAGCTTCGGCAAGGAGCTGGGCGAGCAGTGCTGCATGCTCGGCACGTTCTCCAAGATCGTTGCTCCCGGTATGCGCATCGGCTGGGTGTGCGTGCGCAACAAGGCGCTGCGTGAAAAGCTCCTGAGCTATAAGGCGACCGCCGACCTGCACACCAACATCTTCTCGCAGCTCGTTCTGGCGCAGTACCTCGCGGATAACGACATCGACGCGCACATCGAGAAGACGAAAGTGCTCTATAAGCACAAGGCAGAGCTGATGATGGACTGCATGCGCAAGTATCTGCCGGAGGGCGTGGAGTTCACGCCGACGGAGGGCGGCATGTTCCTGTGGGCCAAGCTGCCGAACGGCATGTCCGCGGTCGACCTTTACCGCGTCGCGCTCGCGAAGGGCGTTGCCATCTGCCCGGGCGACCCGTTCTATGAAAAGGAGCGCAACGTCAGCACGTTCCGCATCAATTACTCCAACAGCAGCGACGAGGTGATCGAAAAGGGCATCCGCATCCTCGGCGAAGCCTGCGCGGAGCTGATTGCGAAAAAGGATAACTGATCCCAAGCTATGAGAACCAAACAGCCGCACCGTGGCGTCACGGTGCGGCTGATTTTTATATGTAGGATTTTGTTCTGCGCATGTCGAGCACCAGCTCCGGATCCTCTGCGCGCATGCGCTCCAGGATGCCAGTCAGCGCGTCCGAGTCGCGCGTGATCGCGTCCAGCTCCGGCTGCGTGAGACCGACGAGCTGCAAAAATGCGACCCTGCCGTGCACCGTTTCGATCGGGGCGACGGTCGTGTCGCTGACGATGGCCAGACCCGTGATGGCCGAGTCCAGCTCCGGCTGCAGGGAGCTGCCGTCGCCGGGGATGTACGCGCCCGGCTCGAAGAAATTGCCGGTCTGGAACGTGTAGCGCGCCAGATGGGCCAACAGATTGAGCGCCCATGTGCCGGTCTCGGCATAGCTCTCGCGCACCTTCATCGTCATCTCATAGCCCCACTTGCTGTACCCGGCGCCGAAGGCTGCCATGCTCGGGTACAGCTCGCTCATGCCGTAGGTGACAATGTGCTGATAGCCCTTGCCTGTGTCATAGACGGCGAAGCCGTCAAGATATTCGTCACCGCCGAAGGCCGCGCGGTCGTGCAGCTCGCTCTCAAAGCATACCGGCTCCGTCTTGGGATAGCGCTTGGCAAAGGCCGCCTCGATCGCGTCCCGGCCCGGTGCCCAATCGGGGTGCTTTTTCATCCGCTTTGCGTATTCTTCTCTCGTCATGTTGTGTCCGCCTTTCGTCGATTTACTCCAGTGCTTCGTGCACGGAAAAATGGTTCTTGTGATAGCTCAGCAGCCCCTCGCGCTGCATCCGTGACAGCTCGCTGCACATGGCGCTGCGGTCCACGCCCAGATAGTCGGCCAGCTGCTGGCGGTTGTAGGGGATGTCAAAGCTGTATTGCCCGGCGCGCTTGACGCACTCGGAAAAGTACGACATGAGCCGGGCGCGGATGCCCTTCGGCGCCGTGTGCAGGATGCGCTGTGAGAGCTGCAGGTTCTTGGCCGCGCACACCGTCAGCAGGTTTTGGATGAGCTTGGCGTGAAACGGGCAGGCGTTCGTGCATGTCGTGAGCACCTTGCCGATGTTCAAAAGCAGCACCTCGGTGTCCTCCGAGGCGGTCACGCTGATGAGCAGCGGCTCACCAGGGATGCAGGCATAGGGCTCGGCAAACACCTCACCGGGGGCGACGTGGCCGAGCAGACTGTGGTTGCCCCAGACGTCGTCGTAGCCGATCATGGCCATGCCGGAGAGCACCATACCGAGCTGCTCGGTCGGCGCGCCCTCGGCGAGAATGGTCTCGCCCCGGTCGTAGTGTTTTTGCACCGCGCCGAGACATTGCAGCAGCAGCGGCAGCTCATCACTGCCAATGCCGCGAAACAGGCGCGTGTTGGATAGCGTGATGTTCATTTTTTTGCTCCATTTGTTGTTCTGACAACGGATTTGTGGGTTTTATTATGCTATCTTATGCGCAGAAAGTCAAGACCGCCGGGCGGGGGCCCGGACGATTTTTGGAAAGGGAAGGGATATTATGATCCGCAAAATCATCCACATTGACGAAGAAAAGTGCAACGGCTGCGGCGCGTGTGCGACGGCCTGCCACGAGGGCGCCATCGGCATCGTGAACGGCAAGGCCAAGCTCCTGCGCGACGATTACTGCGACGGTTTCGGCGACTGCCTGCCCGCCTGCCCGATGGATGCCATCCATTTTGTTGAGCGCGAAGCGGCTGCCTATGATGCTGCGGCCGTGCAGGCGAATATGCGCAAAAAGCAGGCGCAGAGCGCACCTGCGCACACCGGCGGCTGCCCCGGCCACCAGATGCACCGCTTCCAGCGTGAGGAGACGGCACAGGCAGTGGCTCCGGCGGCACAGCCGTCGCAGCTCGGCCAGTGGCCGTGCCAGATCAAGCTCGTGCCGGTCAACGCGCCGTATTTCCGTGGCGCGAAGCTGCTCATCGCGGCCGACTGCACGGCGTATGCCTACGCGAACATGCACAGTGAGTTCATGAAAGGGAAGATCACGCTCATCGGCTGCCCGAAGCTCGACGCGGTGGATTACACCGACAAGCTCACGGAGATTATCCGGGGCAACGACATTCAGAGCGTCACCATCGTGCGCATGGAGGTGCCGTGCTGCGGCGGACTCGAGCATGCGGCGCGTGAGGCGCTGCGCGCGAGCGGGAAGTTCCTGCCGTGGCAGGTTGTCACGATCTCGATCGACGGTAAGATCCTCGACCGCTGAGTCCGCTTTTCCCGGCCCTGCCTGCGCGTGCGGGCAGGGCCAACGGGAGTGTTTTTCATTTCGTGAAAAATATGCGGCAAGAGGGTTGACAAATCCGAAAATATCTGTATAATATCATTTGTTCGTAGCGGAATTGTGTAATGGTAGCACACCGGACTCTGACTCCGTTTGTGAGGGTTCGAATCCTTCTTCCGCTGCCAACCAAAACGCCCTTGTCATTGACAAGGGCGTTTTTTTATCCCACAATGCAAGGAGAGAATTCGCTATCCTCTCCCAACGGATACATAGGTTGCTCAACAGGGGGCAAATCCGCCTCTCCATCCTCCGCAAACAGGTAAACATAGGCGTTTTTGCCGTCCCAGACCACCTTTTTGACGATGGTGCGCAGCAGGCGGCGTTTTTCCTCCAGCGTGGCAGAATCCACCGCGCTGGCGAAGGATTCGATCATCTCCTGATGGAAGGCAAACTCCTGATGCAGCATCCGGCTCTGTTCAGTCAGGGCTTCCAGCTCGGCGAGGCGCAGCTGCTGCGTCTCGCTCTCCTGATGGAGCGCGTCGATCTGCTCCATAACGTACTTCGCAGAGGTGTCGCTGGCAACGGACAGGGATTCCACCAGACGCTTGATACGATCTTCCGTTTCGGTGTGCTTTTCCCGGAGCAGCGCCAGCTCTGCGTCGTAGCCCTCCTTACTGCCGCTGATAACCTTCTTGGTCTGCGCCAGCAGCCGGGTAAGTGTCTCCTTGTCGGCGGACAGCTTGCGGATCTCCTCGATGATCTTGGCGTCCAGCGTGTTGCCGTTGCAGTTTTTCATAGAGCAGACCGTGCCGTGGCTGCGCTCCTTGGTGGAGCACATGTAGGTGTAGATCAGCTCGCCCTCCGCATTCTTGCGGTTGGTCAGCTTCGGGCGCATATAATCGCCGCATTCGCCGCAGCGCAGAAGCCCGGACAGCAGCGCCACGTTGCTGCGGGGCCTGCGGTAGCTCTTGGATTTGTTGACATCCAGCATGGCCTGCACCCGCACCCAATCGCTGCCCGCGATGATGCCGGGGTGCTTGCCCACCGCCACGATCCATTCCTCCATGGGGCGGATCTGGTTCGCCTTGCCGGGGCGCTGGAGCGTGCGGTTATATGCCATGACGCCGTGCTCGCCGTCGAACTCCGAGCGCTCGGCAAACAAATCCACATTGTTCTCTTTCAGATACTGATACGCCGTCTCGTCGGCGATCATGTAAACCGGGTTCGTGAGAATGCCCCGGATGGCAAAGCGGGTGAACTGCTTTCCGCGCTTCGTGACGCAGCGGTGCTCCAAAAGATACTGGTCAGTCTTGCTGAGAGAGCCGGTCTCCATGAACACCTCGAAGATCGTCTTGACCAGTTGGATTTCCTCCGGGATGGGTTTGAGCTTGCAGGCTTTTTTCACCTTGCCGTCCACCGTCACGCTGGACAGGCTTTCCGAGGCGTAGCCCGTGGGCGTCGTGCCGCCCAGCCAACGCCCGGTCTTGGACAGCTCGTGCATATTGTCCCGGATGCGCTCGGCGATGGTCTCCCGCTCCAGCTGGGAGAACACGGACGCAATGTACATCATCGCGCGGCCCATGGGCGAGGACGTGTCGAACTGCTCGCGTATGGAGATGAAGTCAATGTGCCGGTCGCCCAGATCCTCGATGAGCTTGGCAAAGTCGCCGATGTTGCGGCTGATGCGGTCGAGGCGGTAGACCACGATGGCGGCAAAGGCGATCTTCTGGGAGTCCTTCATCATTTTCTTGAACTGCGGGCGCTCCAGATTGCCGCCGGAAAAGCCCTCGTCCTCGTAGACCAGCACGTTTTCCGCCGCATCCTCGCCAAAGTGCATGGCGATGTACTGGCGGCACAGCTCGATCTGGTTCTCGATGCTCTCGCCCTTGCCGGTGAATTTGGACTTGCGGGAGTAGATAACGTATTGCTTCGGCGTATCCTTCGTTTTCATGGCGGCACCTCGCATGATGTTGTATCGTTAGGTTGACAGGTATATTATATCGGATTGGAATCCATTTGAAAAGGTACCCAAGGGAAGAATCTGAAAATTTCTGCGGATAGGCAGAGGTTTTCGCGCGCTGATTGTGCCCGTTCGGAGGGCATTACTCATGTGCATCGAGAAAATGATTGATGAAATGAGCGATGGGCGCTATAATATGGACAATCAAACTACGCTGTGAGGTACTCATGAAAAACAAACAGCCGCCTTTTCAAATTACGAACAAAATCATTGATGATGTTGCAGAAATTTCAGAGCTGACCGGCAGGCTTTCTGCCCACGATCACCTCTCCAGCAACCCCAATCTGCGCCGCACCAATCGGATCCGCACTATTCACGGTTCGCTTGCCATTGAACAGAACACTCTGAGTTTGGAACAGGTTACTGCCGTTCTGAATGGCAAACATGTTCTGGCTCCGCCCAAGGACATTGCCGAGGTCAAGAATGCCTATGAGATTTACGAGCGGCTGGACGAGCTTGACCCGTACTCCGTGGACGACCTGCTGACCGCTCACGGTATCATGACTCGCGGGCTTGTAGAGGAGTCCGGCATGTTCCGCACGCGGCCTGTTGGCGTTGTAGATCAGGAGGGGCATGTCCTGCATTTTGGCACGCTGCCGCAGTATGTGCCTGATCTGGTCATGGAACTGTTGGATTGGGCGAAGCACAGCGACTTGCACATGCTGATCCGAAGCTGCGTGTTTCATTATGAACTGGAGCTGATTCACCCCTTTGCAGACGGCAATGGCCGTGTTGGAAGGCTCTGGCATACATTGCTGCTCTCCAAATGGAATTCTGTGTTTGCATGGCTGCCAGTCGAGTCCATCATCCACAACCATCAGCAGGAATACTACGATGCCATCAATGCCAGCAACGATGCAGGCGAGTCCACCGCGTTCATCGAGTTTATGCTCTCCGTCATCAAAGCATCGCTCATCGACGCCATCCATACGAGTGATGCAATGAGCGATGGTAAGATGGACAAGAAAGCTCTGCGCTGGCAGAAGATTGAGCAGTTCTTGCAAACGCATGAGTATATCATGAACGCCGATGTGCGGGAGCTGTGCGGGGTGTCGGCAGCGACGGCCAATAGAATTTTGGTTGGGCTGGCGAACGAGGGAAAGCTATACAAAGCTCGCGCGAACGGGCATTGGGTGTATCGTTTATCTAATTGAAAAGCGGTTCCGTTGTGTAAAAAAGAAGTTGTCGCTAATACTCCATCATGTCATTATATTTGTGGATATAAAGAACAGCCAGAGAAAAGTGGATACACGTTGCGGACGTGTATCCACTTTTCTCTGGCGTCACAGCCTCGCAAGGCTGCACAAATCCCACTGCCAATATCTCGGTGTTGAAAAATCATTCCATAAGCCGGTTCAGTTCTGACTTTTTATATATCTCCTGTAATTTCTTTTAGTACAATCGGCTTGGCATATTTGATTTGAGCATCACTAATGAAAATTGTATCAGACCTTCTTGGTTTAGCCCACATCGCCGGATAGATGACCAGTTTCTTGCTGGCCCATTGTCCCCGAACAGTTATGCGATGTCCATCAAAATCGACAGAAATACCAGAACGCTGGAGAATTCGTGTCATCGGAGCCAGAATTTCTTTCTGTTGGACGGGACTCAGTTCTGCCGGTAATTTTGTTTGTTCACCCCAGTCCAGCAAATTCAGCGCTGCCTTTCGATCCAACATTCCATGAACAAATTGATTTCGATAGTGCTTCAGGCACTTATGGCAGGCACTTTCACAGGTGCATCCCTCCAACAGCTCTCTGGTCTTTGAGAGCAGTGTATGGATCTGAGATTCCATGCTGACTGCATAACCGGCGCCGCTGGAAAGACTGTCATACAGATAGATGTCCACGTAATCACCGCTGGAATTTTGACGGATACGATACCCTGTTACCAGCTCCGTAAATTCTATATCCAATTCCTGGCAAGCAGCAAGCCGCAAGGCTTCTACCAAAGATTGACCAGCTCGATTCAACCAGGAGCTCTTCTCTGCATTGACATCTACCTTCAACCTATCCAGTTCGAATTCCAGAACCAGCATATCGGTGATAAAATCGTACCCTAAATTCACATTGATGGTATCCGTATGCTTGCACCGAGTCCGATTAAATTTCGAGCGATAGGGCCGCATAACATTTTTCAGAACGCTTTCATCATCACCAGGCATGGCAGCACCACAGTCACAACAGACTGTGAATCCCTTATTACCTACACCTTTATTCAGTATAATAATTCTCTGGTTCGGTCGGACTGCCATCCGAATATTGGTGTATCCTTGAATCTCAGATACATCATCCGCCTCTGGCAACGTGGAGTATAGCGGCTGCTGGGTAGCAGAGTATTCTTCGTTCAACTGAGCTGTTTCAATAGATTTTGCATCCTTGGGTGCAAAACCCCAAGGCCGCAGCATTTCACGCATAGGGGTCAGTGTTGGATTGCCGCAGAAGGGACAATGCTCCATATGGTCTTCCCGTAAACCAAACCATCCACACTTCTCGCAAGTCATAACGCCCTTGCGATAGTTGGCATCCTGAATAAAAGGCCGTGCAGGAGAGGCTGCAGTTGCTTCAGTTCGGTCTCCGCCGGGATAATAGAAACCACCGATCTGATAGGTCGTTTTGTCTACAACAATGGCTCTGCCGGGAGCGTATTCTCCAATGGCCATATCAAGTCCCCGTTCAACCTGATATTTCAGTTGCCCGTTTGGTTTGGAAATATAGGTGCTGACCACATTCTTAGGAAAGGAATATGTAGGGATGATGCCTTCTTCATAAAGCGCATCCAGCAAAGACTTTCTGCCGGATTCACTTCCGTCATCTGTTTCAAAGAGCTCGGGGTGTTTGTCACGCTTCGTCTTTAGCTGCGCCAAAGCCGTTGAAAGTGCATCCTTGTAGCTATCCAGCGCCTGTTTGGCCTGGGCAGGAATCAGAATATCATTGTCGGAAATCTGGTGGGTTTTCAGATAAACGCCAAACGCTTCCAAATGCTCATCCAAAAAAGTAATCGCCGGAATCGCATCAAGGCTCTCGGATTTTAATTTTAAGTAGCTTTGCAGTGCAACCATTCCTAAGTGACGCTGCACAATTTTTTCACTGCTGGTATCCACCCACGGTCTGCGAGGGTCTCCCCTGAACATGGGAACAGGATTAGCAAAGTACAGAGCATCATGGGGGCCATCTTCACAGAACGTCACAATGGTGGACAGACTGGAACCACGCCGACCAGCACGGCCGGCACGCTGTTGGTAGTTCTCTCTCATAGGAGGAATATTTCGCAATCCGACGGCCACCAGAGAGCCAATATCGATACCGACTTCCATGGTGGTCGTACTGCTGAGGATATCCACCGGTGCCTGACCAGCTTGCAAAAAGTCCTGAAAGCGCAGTTCATACTGCTCCGTTTTTGACCACAATTCATCTCGCTGATCCTTATGAGACAGCTGAGCAGTATGCTCTTCTGTGTCAATGACACGAATCGTTTCTCCGTTCATTGCGTCAGTAATCGGAGATCTCCAGAAATCCAGTGTAGCAATTTCTTCTTGTGTCATAGGATGGATCTGCTCACATTGACAGCTGGGGCATTTTCCATGCATAGGATACGCTGTTAATTCAGAGCAGCGTTCACAACGGTACCACGAATGATTTAAGTCGAACCGAGGCTTTACACGAGAAAGATCAACATAGTACTTTCCTTCATCGTGCTGTCCTTCTGCCATAAAGGTTTCACGAAGGACCCGTGCCCAAATTGCTTCTTCTGGATCATTGTCCTTCCATCCCATCAACTCTTTGAGCGTGTTGGAAAAATGCCAATCCTTATCCATGCCATAGCCTGCGTAGTTGGGACGGACCTTAAGTCGTACATCGTTGGAAATTGTTTGTCCAAGCACGACAAAGGAATCGCAGGCCCATAAAATCCAGGCGTTAAAAAACTCCAGAAAAGCATCTTCCTCAATATCAACCCCGGCTTCCTCCAGTGCGTCGATTGCATCCCATTTTGCGGAGTCGGTCGGCTCAATCCAACTGATGGCAGAATCCACCAACGTATTATATCCTCCGCAATACAAGCGCAGGAGTTGCTCTTTCATCTGACTGGGAGCATGTTCTGCTATCGAAAACCGTGGTTCATAATCCCTGTGCCGTCGTTGGCTCTTCTCATAGCTTCTGATCGCCTGCTGCCCATGCTCCAGAAGAACTTCTTGCTGCTGTTCCTGGAACAAATGCACATGATTTTCGGCAGCAGCCATGGCAAAGAAGTCATACAAAGAATTTAATGAATATTCTTTCGTTCCCTGCTCCATTCGGTGGATTGCCAGAGCAGTTAGCTGTCTTGCTGCGGTCATATCCGAAGCATCTGACATATCCCGAGCCAGTTTTGCTGCTCTTTGACGGCTATCAGAAAAGAGAAGAACCTTTCTTCCTTCATTCGGCAGCTGATCCGGGCATCCCATTTTCTTCGGAACCGGAGGCTGCGCTTGGAACTGTGCTTTGATTAGATTGAAAAACGAAAGGTTGCCTCTGGTGCTGAAAGAAGTCAGCTGCATTTTGGAAAGCTCATGCCGACAATGAGGGCATGTGGAAAATGTCAGAATGTTGGGACGGCCCTTCGCAGTAAAATCGCTGCAATAGAGTTTTCTAATTCCGGGTTTGCCATCCAAAGAATCATCTGCGAAATCAATAAATCCGCTTTCAATGTCAAGATAACAGGGGAATATTTTATTCTTGCCTTGCTTTTGGGGCAACTGATAATCTGTATCTGGCAAGAACAGGTGGATTTCTTTTACCTCATCCTCATTAACAATTCCAGGTTGGTGCCACAAATAAGTTCTTTTACGATTTTCAAAATCAGCAGTTAGAACATACCCTTTGATGAAAATACTGCCGCAGCGACGGTCGTTATAAAGCTCGTAAACTGCACTACCGCATTCCTTGCAGGTCATTCTGCCATCAGAAAAATAAATTTCTCCCAAGGTCAGCCCATTTTCAGAGTGACAATGGGGACAATTCGGATTTGTGCAGGCGTAAACACCTTTGATTCCACGAAATAGCATGTGCATTCGGGCAGGAAACAGGACGCTGCCTTCTTCGCTGCGAGCCAAGGGAGCAATCGCCAACATAACACTCATAGCATGAATGGCATCCTCTGTTTCACCTTCCGGAAAAATGGAGTCTGCCAGTTCCTGCAAGGAAGCGGCAGTCCCTCGGCAAAGCTGAAACATCTCACAGAACGGTTTATACGCAACGAGATGATCATATAGCCAATGACATGCACAATCCACATCCATAAAGGGAGCTGGTGCCCCCGGAATACCGGACCAGAAATGATTCAGTGCATCCAATCGTTGGGTGTCATCGCCCTCGAAAGGTTCGGCTTCTATCCCAATAAAATGAGATAGTGGAAGATCATTGCAGCGCTCTGCACCAAACTTTTCTTTTTCACCGGTCAGATAGCAGAACGAATGATTATCATGCGAGGCAGTCAACGCATTGGCGAAGTCCCGCACCGCCTTGCGGTCCTCTTCGTCATTGTTTGGCATACTGGCAGTGGTCAGAATAAATTGGACTCGGCTCCGATCGATTCCTAAACGGTGAAACAATCTTCGGATCAACAGGGAAACTTCTCCACCGGCAGAACCACGATACATATGTGCTTCATCAATAACAAACAGAAGCTTGTTTTTGGGATCACTTTCTAACCATCTTTTGGTATCATCCCAGATTTTTTTCTCTCTGGGGCGAAGAAGCATATACTCCAGCATGGAATAGTTGGTGATCAGAATATCGGGGCAGAACTGCTGCATCTCAAAACGAGTGACTAATTCCGCATCTTCTGCATCGGGGATATGTTTGCTGTTGTGTAGTTTCTCCAGGAAAGCATCAAAATTTTCCTTGGATGGAATTTTACCTTCCTTCGTCAATTGCCGTAGAAAATCTTCACCTTCATCCGTTTCCGGGTGGACCATTTTAGAATAGGTATTTTCCAGCCTATGATCGGCGTCCTTTCTGGGTTCAGGTCCTGCATAAGGGGTACGGCCTGTATACATACCGAACTGTGGACGCCGGACACCATTTCCACAAGTCTCACGGAAAATTTTCACAAAGCGATGATCCGGGTCGCCGATCAGTCTGCGAAGACGACTCACCTGGTCAGAGACCAGTGCGTTCATGGGATACATGATAACCGTGCGTACGCCACGAAGCTCCCAACTGTCTGTTCGATTTCTGGCCTCATCAGCAAGCTTCGCCATCAAGGGCCACATAAAACACTCAGTTTTACCAGAGCCTGTACCAGTGGACACAAACAAATCTTCCCCTCTGAAGGCTGCCTCCAGAGCAGAAATCTGATGGCAGAAGGGTGCAGGATAGACACCCAGGTCTGCGATGGACAGCTGGGTAAAATAGTTTTTCAGCCAGTCAGGCAATACTTCGGAATCTTGTATTCCATTTTCTTTACTCTTATAGGCAGGCGAGGATTCAATATAAGGTTTCTGATATAAAACTCCTTCTTGGTCCAGCTTTCCCTGCAGCGCAGAAAGCAGAATGGGGGACTTCCCGAAATACTGGGATTTTATATAGTTTTCCAAAGCTTGCCGCAGCTGCATATGTACGGCATTTGCTCCATTTGCCATGTTTTATTCCTCCACAAAGCGGTATCCAATGGATTCCAGATGCTGCTTGAACACCGGATACACAATTTCGGACATTTCACGCTGAAACACTTGTGGTGTTTTCTGCGTAATATCAAAGTTGATCGGCCAGCTGTACAGCTTGAAGAAGTCCTCTTCTGCAGGGGGCAGACGATATCCCAATTTAATCGACACCGTATGATTTGAGGCAGATTTAACGACCACTGGCGGGAGCTTCTGCGCAGCCTCTAAAAGTCCACAGGCGATGCGCCGATACTCTCCATAGCCAGGCTGACCAATGGTTCTGAAATCGTCTACCCTCCAGGAGGGAATTGACTTTTGCTCAAAATGGCCGTTAAGCCAGCGATAAAAGACGTACAGCTTATTGGGAGCTCCGTAACAGGCCATTGAGGGTATTTCAACCTTGTCCGGTTTTTCCTGCCAATATTCTCTGGAAAATGGTGGCTTCAAGCGCAAAAATTCCGCATCTTCGGGCCACTCCACTTCGTTCCAGTCATTGCTCGCCAAAACTTCCTGTAAATAGTCGGAAAGGGGCTGCTTCTGCAGCTCAAACATCTCTGCCGCAGATTGACCATGCTCTGCAGCTTTTGTAACACCATACAGCCCCAATCCGCTCATGTAACACGGCTTCTCCGGCGGAACGCCCCGGTACAAGGAGCATTGTCCCGTCCCTCCGGTACTTGGTGCCGCAGGATACAACCGATGAGAAGAATGGTAAAAGAATCCGTTCCTTCTGTAGGTTTCGTATATATCCTCAATGATACCGCTCCGATCCGATGGGAAGCGATGTACAGCCTCTGGGTAAATGGAAAGATATGCGTTCAAAACCTGGGCCGCTCTCTTCTTAAAGTGCTGAATAGAGACGAAATTTTCATCTTCGGGATGGTCCCAAATTGATGCAAGAGCCATCTTACCCGTTGCACTATAAATTGCTTTACAGAGGCTTTCTGTACCAGCAGTTTCTGCAATATTTAGCTGTTTTGATATTTCAGAAATCAGTTGATCTTTCATAATATCACTCTTCTACGTAACGCTGAAGCTCCGCCTGGACTTCTGATTTTATATTTTTCTCACTATCCAGCAACTCAGCCAATGCTTCCTGTTTACCGCTTAAAACGCACATGGGCAACATTCCAAACAGGCATTCCATGCTGGTATCAGAAATGGAGCCTATACACTTGGCGTCTGCCAAAACCTTTTCCAGACGGCTCAGCATCAGCCGACTCAAGCCCAGCTTTTTGACCGGGCCCATCTTAGCCCGATACTTTGGATCTGGCTTGAATTCATCGTATTCAACCATTTCCTGACCAGCGTCCATATTTTCTACAGAGGGAAGCTGATCAACAAAGCATTCCGTAAAGACGGGATAAGCATAATGGTACAAGCTGCGAGGCTCGATCTGAAGGTCTTCGGTGAACGGATGAAGCCACAATGCAAAACCGTTGTTGGAATGAGAGATACAGGAAACCCAGTCTGGGTGGAACGGATTTTGCACCGCAGCCATGTCTGAGTCCACAAAGCCGGAAATTGCTTCGGCATCCTGTTCACCGCAGCATGTAAGTAGGTCGATTTTTTGACCGCAGATCGTCATAGACAAGGCATCTGCAATGGCTTTGGCATTGGGGCCGGCCAGTAGCAGCGGCATACGATTCAGATATGAAGAGTATAGGAAGGACGACAACATAGTTGTCCATTGCGATCCGATACCCGCAAGCTGAAGGTTGTCACATAGCAGTTCGAAAGTATCCGTCCAGCTGCTGCATCCTTCCAGGTTGTCCATCCTATGGCACACCTCGCCGGGGGTAAATGTCCAACGGTTTGTCGAACCACTCTGCACGCATTGCTGGGGCATAAAGGTGGATAATTCCGCAATGAAGCCAGCCATATCCTGCTGTGCCGAACCAATTTTATCCCGAATGGCCTGAACGGCATTAGCCCCTAGAGTTTCGTACTTCTCAATTTCTTTCAGTAACTGATCAAGTTTTGCTTGTGCCTCTGCTGTTTCGGTAAGAATCTTCTGGTAGGCCTCTTCAGCATTCTTTTTATCTGCCTTGATTTTTTCAAACTGAGATTTATATTCATTGACAATATTCTCGGCGGCCTGCTTTTTCTGGTCAAGTTCTATCTGTGCCTCTGCGAGTGCTTCAGCGTGAGTGGTTTTCCAATGTTCTTCAACAGCAGCTTCACATTGGGTACGCAGGCCATCATGATTCATTGCAATACGGGCCAATACATCGGAATCAATATCGCCTAAATCAAAATTGCTATTTATGCGGCTGATAAATAAATCTACATTTTCTTTAGCCTGTTGAATGGAGCAATGAAGCATTCCTGCAATATCTTCATATAAGGTAGGGGAACACACCAATTGAAATAAGTCTTTGCACTCTCGCCACTCTTTGATTGTTCCACCGATGTTATCTTTGTACAGATTCTTGGTCATTCGAGAGGCTATTGCTTTTTTAACCAATGTATCAGCGTCAATAATTGGGATAATTTTAGGAGAACTATATTTATCTAATCTCACTGTCCTTAAAATCTTGCGGTTTTTCCACCCAATACAGTCTGCAGTTGTGATGCTATAACAGGTAACGCTGTAAACTATTTGCTTTAGGGAAATATGATGAAATCCTTTTTGTTCGCTTTCCCTAATATCGAAATCTGATTTCTGATATAGAATAGCCTCTACGCAATCCCCTGGTTCCATTGAGCCTGTAAATAAACAAGGGAAACAGAGATATGTTGGAATATCAACGCCTTTTTTAAGAAGTCCTATAAGGTCTATGGTTCTTGCGTATTTATCACAAATAGGAAACAATTCAACTGGAGAAATATCTTCGATATAGGATGCCTCTGTACGCCATTTTGTAGCGCCATCACGCTGTTGAGCGTAATCATACCACTCCCAAAATCCAATCAAATAGGGTGTATCTGGACCATCACTTCTGAAAATAAGTTTCCGGTTTGATGATATTGGCTCAGCGGCCTCGTTTTGACTAAATACAGATAGGCTTTCTCCGTCAAGATCAGCTATCCTCTCGAGCCAAATATCGTCATGCTGATTTGGAAAATTTACTCTGCACAGTGAAATCGTTGTGGATGAATCACCGGGGAGTTCTTGAATTGGAGGTTCAGTAAACGCCAATTCACCTGCTATCAGTTTTGTCAAGAAATCCTCATTAATATCCCCCATATTACTCTGATATTTTAAATATCCGATAACTGAAAGGGCATCGTTGGGAGAAAACTTTTTTATGGCATCGTTTGCACTGTCGTAGCTTTTTAGATAATGTTCCTGTAATACAGTCCATACAGTGCTTTCCCACTTTGCTAATTGCTTAGCCAACAAAGAAGTGGGGGCTTCACTGTTATCGTGATTGCGAACACGAATATGGTATTCTTTTTGCAATAAATCACAAAACTTTTTATGCTCAGAAAGGTCCAAATAATCTAATAGCGATGTCCAAAATTGTTCTGTCATCTTAAATCACCACACTTCTTTAATTCTGTAACAAGTATCCAGTAGGCTGTTCGAGAGATGCGGCCTTCTTTTGTTTTCGAGCAAAACCATTCTTTTGTTAGTGGAAAATGTGTTAATTTTCCCACAACAGCGCCTATACTATGAGGAACAGGCATCAGTACTCCTTTACAACTGCGTAATTTTTCAACCAACTGTCGATCCAAAGCGCTGGTGTCTGTATCATTCTTGGGTTTCTCAAATTTTATATTTCGAATCACATCGCAGCTCTGGAAAATTCGAACCTCACACCCAAACGAAAGATCATCCACGGTGAGTATTACTTCAGCAGCAATGTGTATTATTTCTAAGATCTTATCGTTTTTAAGGAGGATAACCTTTCCATCAAAAGGAGCTTGAATGATAATTTGTTTCCCTTTCGGTAGTTGATTGCAGGTAACTTCTGAAATCAATTTTCCATCGATATTTTTGATCTGTACCTCCGGAAATGCTGAAACCATATCCAGGGGTTTTGTCATGAGGTAAGAAAAACCAATTGCTCCCGACTGCCCCAGAGATAATAACTGCTCTTTTGATGCCGCATAAATCCTATAGAGTTTCCCATCACCAAGATTTTGATGCTGAGCATATATGGTATCTGGGTAAATATTAAGTTCAGCATCTCCACCCTGCATATAAAAGTAGATTCTTGGATTGTGGTGATACAAGAAATAAGGATTTTCAACATACGGTGGCCAAATCGGATAAAAAGCTACTGGTTTTTCCGTTAAGAAAATCGACCTCTCCAAGAAAAATCGAGCAACTGAGGCAGAGAAATCCTGCACATGGATTTTATATAAATACCAGGTTGTAAAGGACCCTGTTCTGGTTTCAGCAATGCTTTCATAGGAGATTCCATGAGGTACATGTCCAATGGATCTGCGCTGAAGGAGATAGTAATCTCGATAAGGATATGCTTTACTGCCAGAATACAATATTTTCCCGGTAGAACAATCAAAAAATGAACCTCTGATATTGACGCCTGTTGTTTTAGACGGCCAATATCTATCCAAATTGGATGATGGGTGATTATAAGAAAGATGGTACTCTGTGCTGGGAATATTTCCTACATTTAAATAGGTAACACCTTCTGCAGAAAGTCTCTCAAATGAATAAATGTGCTGCTGTTTGTTATCATCTGTAATTATTATTGTTTGGCACCTGGGACCGCTTGTAGCAGAGGATGGTGCATGAAAAAAGCCTAATTCCAACAAGTAGCTTCCGTGAGCCACTTTAATGCGAAGTGGCATCGGATGACAGTTATATCCTGTGCTGGCTCGTGCATATGCTTGTGCACGATCTTCGCACTCTTTATTTTGCGTTGCAGAGTTATGCCTGAAGTTTCGCCTTTGTATGCCAGGGGCAGTAAGACAAACAGGCTGTGCGCATAGCGAGCACACAAAAATCTCACTATTTGCTGATACTGTATACGGATACATGGAGCAAGCTTCTTCTATTGATACACGACGATATCCAGCTTTTCCATCCCATACACACACATGGGTTAGGGGCATGTATGATCACCTCAATCCTGCTATCATTCTTTCGAATCCATAGCTGCGGATTCACTTTCTTTGATAAAGTCCATCATGTCTCCAGCGTTACAATCCATTACCTCCGCAATACGCAGTAAAACGGATAGGTTTACTTCCTGATTTTCACCTAACTTTGTGAAGGTAGCAGAAGAAAGCCCTGCTTTCTTTCTTAACTCAGCACGGGTTATTTCTTTCTCGGCACATAGTATCCACAGCTTTTTATAGCTAACTTTCATGTGTATCCCCCCACAGAAATGTGTTACTTACATTATAATCTTTTTTTCGACGTTCTCAAGAACGATTTTGCAATTGCAACAGAAGCGCAAGATATTGCTTGAGTTTTTTTGTGAAAACGGACAAGGCATATCTGCGGTAGTGAATCCCGTAACAATCTCGCTAAATGCCCCCCAAAAAGCTCGTGGAAGGCATATCTATCGAGTCTTCCCACGCATGATGTGCACAATCTGCAACTTGTTTATAGCATATCGGATAAACAAGTTGCGATTCAATAAGTAAAAGCCAGCCTCCGGTTGGTTTCAACCGGAGGCTGCCTAAGTTTTTATTGAACTGTTATCATGCAAGGTTTCTCAGATATTCTTCCACGTTCTGATACTGAATGCCGTCTACCACTTGACTTTTCCCGCGATAGAGGACGAACTTTCCGGTGATCGGGCCGTAGCGGTGCTCGGTCTGGGTGCATTTTTGTTCGTCGATCAAATGGCGGTACTGCTGCGGGACGGCTTCTTCGCTGTGCTTGATCTCGAAAATCCGGCAGGAGCCTGCCTCCGGGTCAAACACCACCATGTCAAATTCACCCACAGGGAATTGCAGGACGAACACCTGCTTCTTGGGGTTTGCCAGCTTGGTTTCCAGCAGGACGATATCCTCCAGCATTCGTCCTTTAATCTCGGTCAGGATGCGCTGCTGCACGGCGGTGCGCTCCGCAAGAGACAGCGCGCTGAACGTTTCATCCAACAGCAAACTGCGAATCAGCGCGTCCGCCTGCGCATAGCGGAGACCTGGCTGTGCGATCACCGTGCGGCCGGATTTCGTGCTGACATCCGGCAGATGCAGCACATCGATCTCCCGCGTTAAGTCCAGCAAGTCCAGATACTCCTTGATCTCCGCCGCGTGAACATCGTCCAGCGCTACGGTCTGCTCCGCCCTGTTGCGGATCTCCAGCAGCTTCCGCAGGCTGTCGGTGACAAGCGCAAGGTCGATGCGGTCGAGGATATCCGTCGGGTTCTTCCGATCCCGGCGCAGATTGCTGGCGGAAATACCAAGGTCGTGGGACTTCCAATCCTGCGACAGCACCTCCAGCGTGAAGCGGTGGTTGATGTCCTCCACGACCCGGTTGATGGCGCTGGTCAACTCGCCCTTCTCGTATAAATCCCGCAGATGGCGGAAATGACCCTCGTACTGATAGCAGCGCAGGGAGTGCTGGATGTTGCGGGCGATGGCGGTGTCCACGTATTCGTCGGTGCTTTCCTTGCTGGCAAACGTGGAGGTTTCGTTGTAGTGGACGCCGCCGAGACTCATGGTGCCGCCGTAGCGGATATACTCGTCGATGCCGTGGATGCCGAGGACAGATTCAAACTCTCGGTAAGGGATGAAGGTGGTGTGCAGCAGAACGCAGCGGTCATAAAGCTGTTCGTCCTCGGTAAAGAGAAAGCCCAGCGAGTCCGTGCCGGAGAGCACGATCTTCATACCGCAGGCCGCAAACACGTCAGAAAACAGCGCTGCGCCCTCGATGAAATCCTCCATCAGCGTCACCTCGTCGAGGAACACATAGCGAAAGCCCTGCGCTTCCAATGCCTTGAGGTCGCGGTTCACGTCTGCCAGCGTGTCTTTTGCAGTGATCTGAATGAACGCTGCCTTGGCAAGCTCTGCGTCGCTCATCTCCGCGAAAATCTGGCGGATCATGGTGGTTTTCCCTGTCCGGCGCAGGCCGTAGAGGATGAACACCTTGTCCTGCGGCTCGCCGTAGACAAAGTCGTGCAGTTGCCGGAAGCACTCGCGCCTGCGATAGCCGCAAACAGACGCCGCGAAGGAACGCAGCGCCTCGCCGGTGCGGACATTGGTGGTAAACGCGGAAAGGTTCGCAGATTTCGCCTTGGGCAGCTGCTTTTTCAGCGCCTTCATCTCCTGCTCCAGTTCCTTCCGCCGCTCGATTTGGGCGCGGAAATTCTCCAATTCGTCAGCAGGAATATACTTCTCCCGCCGCTTTTTGTTCTCCGTCCAACGATGGTAAAAATACTCCTTGCCATTGACGGTTTTCTTCGTAACAGAGCCAGCAGGCAAAGCAGAAATCTGCTGTTCCAGCTCCGCCGCCCGGGTTTGCATCTCAGATAAGTCCATAGCGCACCTCCCGTGAGATACTATTCTACGCAGAATTATACCCCATTATACCCTCGAAATCAAGGGTATAATGGGGTGTATAAACAAGAGAAAGCATCGAAAGGTCTTCTAGATAACTTGTTCATTTCGAAAACTGTTTTCGCAAGGATCTCAAGAGTGTTGATAGCGCTGATGCATACTCGTCACCATTAAATCGGAGATACTTTATTTGAGAAATCAATGCTGGAGGTGCAGAATCATCAATAATGATCGGATATATTACGCAGGATTTATCATGAAGCGCTTTTCCGTAAAAGGCGCCCCACTCATCTGTACAACACACTGATTTCAGGTAGTCCTTAGAGATTATCATGATAAGAGCTTTACTTTCGCATAATCCTGTGCTGATTTTTTCGAAAATTCTCTCGCCGATGTTTATTGACCAATCATCTAAAAACACAGAAAAACCAGCATCCATTAAATCTGTAGCAACGGCCCTAGAAAAAGCCAAATCAACAGAAGAATGGGATATAAAGACTTCGGTTTTATTTTGATCCTGGAATTTTTGCATAGAGCGAAGATGTCTCGCAGTCAGCATGTCAGAGCAAAAAACTCTCTCGTGTAATAACATGATTTCTTCTTCGGCCGGCAGATGCTCCAAGCTACAATTTTTATACAGTTCGTGATCAATATCAGATAATCTCTCTGCAAGGCATGCTGTCGGTATAACAGATGTTGCTGCTGATTGGCTGACTTTATAATAAGCGCTACAATAAATCGGCACATTGGGATAGATGATTAGTTTACCATCCATATCGGTATCATCATAATATCCTATTCTCCCCTTATATGGGCCTTTTCTAATGAGTATGGGTCCATAGTTTGTTATTTTCTCCATGTCATTCTCTCTCGTATATTTTGAATGTTAACGGCTATTTTCTTTTAACCTTCTAACATCGCCTTTACTTCCATAGCTTTTTCTGATAGGCTCTGGCAATTCCGCAAAAGTCCTAAATAGAACATTTTTACATCTAAATCGCCAATGATGTATCGTACCTGGCTGTTGCTTAGCGCAATTTCAAATATTGCTTCACGTTCTTCTTGTGTCCACGTGTCAATACGCCGCATTTTCTCTACTGTTGCATGTGTACTAGCAAAGCTACGGCTACTTTCCAATTCTATCAACAGTTCAATCTTTTCTTTTTGATCATCGCTGTTCTGCCTATCAACTCTAATCTGCTCATTTTTGCAGTCAAAAAACTTAGATTCCAATGCTTCATTTTTAGCTGTTCGATCAATAATTGCTTTAATGAGTTCATCCAATTCTGCTCCATCTGAATAATCGGCCATTGCGTAGTAACGAATGCGATTATCTCGCATCATTTTATATACCTTGGCTTTATCATGAGTCACTGCACTATAAACGCCAATTGAATGTCCCCCGTAGGTATTAACAAGTTTCATGCACGGGATATCCGTATCGCTATCACCGATATACACCATATTGCGGAAGGGAACACGTATTTCGTCTGGAGCGAATGAATCGTTTACACCCGGATCGTTGATATCCAAAACGCCTTTTTCGATGCGAAACAAGAATTGAGTCTTATTTGTATAGTTAACAACTTGTGCCGGCCATTCTGCTACCCCATCTGAATCATAATAAAAGGAACTCGCATATATTCTTTTGAATGCACCATTTTTCGCAACAGATGTCCCTTCAATCATTTCCTTCAGACCTGACGAGATAATATAGTGCTCAACAATAACACCGTGTTCCGCTCCATATGTACGGATGCGTTCAAACCAATCCTCAACACCGGGAAATAGGCTAACCTTTGCTCCATAGTTTTCAAGGTTTTCACGCGTGAACACGAGTTTTCCAGCCGCTTTCTTTTTCATCAAAAGCATATAAGCCAGATTCTGATCCATATCATTTTGGCTCGCCAGTCCATTTGATTCTGTCCAAAATTCTCCCACATCATATCCAACAGATTGGATATACCCCTGTGCCTGCATATCGTCTGGCGACAATGTTTTATCAAAATCGTAGCATATTGCAAGCACAGGCTTATCTTCCTTGCGCTCTCTTGTGTACTGATTCGATGACATAGTGTACTCCTTTCTATCCACTGTAGATTGATTTTTAGTATTGCGACTTTTCCGATATAGAAGACGTGAAATCTTATCCCACAACCAACTTATTCGTCTTCTTCAAGAACTTCGCCGGGATTGGGCGGTCCAGCTGCCAGGTGATATTCATTGGTCTGCTACCTTCATGCTTCACATAGCTCGCCGTGCCCAGATAGGTGTACGCCTCCGCGCCGCCGGTCATACGGTCCGCCTTAAACTCACGGACAAACAGCAGCACCTTACTGCCGCGTTCCTTGTGGTGGATATAGCGCTGGCCGGTGGGTGAATTCTCCGCCGTGGTGCTCTGGCTCTGCCAATGGAACAAGCTCTCATTGATGGAATAATCGTTGTACATGGTGGTTGGCGAATAGTCCTTGTCCGCCTTGTTCAGCGTCACAAAGAACACGTCGATGTTTTTCTCCGGCAGCCATTTGACGCCCTCACGCACTGTTGCTGGCTTCATAAAGTCCAGCGCCACCAGCAACTGGTCGCGGGTATAAGTACAGTGCAGATCCAGCGGACAATCAAAACCAAGGTCTACTGGCTCGTCAATGAAGTCGATCTGCTCAAAACGATACTGAAGCAGGTTAATCAGCTCACTCAGCATTGTAGTGCTGTCTGACAAGGCATAGAGATTGTCCAGCACTTCTTCGTCGTTCCAGTCCTCCACCGCCTTGCCCCAGACGGTGATATAAAACATCTGCATCATCCGCTTTTCCGCATCCGGAAGCGCTGTAAAATCAAGGTTGTCCAAACGCGGAAGAACATCCAACAGGAACGAAATCCAGCGGCGGGAATCAGCCACAGCAAGCTTTGCAAACGCTTTGGTCAGGATGTCCTCCAGTGGTTCTGAAAAGTCCTCGATGGCATCCGCTCTGGCACAAATGCAAGAAAAGGAGGAAAACTTGTAAATCGCCCGCGGATCGAGATGGTAGTAATCCAAGAAGTTTTTGAGCGTCAGCTCCAGCCCACTGTCCTCCGTGAAGGAGGCTGCACGAGCCACCAACCCAGCCGTATTGCCATAGGATGCGCGGATATTCTCCAAAATGTATTTGGCCGCCTTCTTCTCCAGCTGGATATAGCAGCCCTTGGGGACGGACACAAAACCATCTTTAATTTCACGGCTCACGCTGCGGGTGGCATTCGACAGCAGCGCCGCAAACTTATCTTCAAAATTGTATTTTCGATTTGCCTGACCGATGAAGTCCAGCACGGTCAGGCATTCCTTGTCCTCAGATAGACGCAGACCACGTCCCAGCTGCTGCAAGAAGATTGTCAGGGATTCGGTGGGGCGCAGGAAAAGAACAGTGTTGACCTCCGGAATATCTACGCCCTCGTTGTAGATGTCCACGACGAAGATGAACCGCACCTCGCCGGACACCAAGCGCCGCTTGGCCGCCACTCTTTCCTCGTCCGAAGATTGCCCGGTGAGGCACATAGACGGGATGTTGTGGTCGTTGAAATAACGGCACATAAATTCCGCGTGATCGACCGTCACGCAGAAGCCGAGGCCCTTCACCTCGTCAATGTCCGTCACATATTTCAGCAGTGCCGTCACCACATGGTCGGCGCGGCGGTTGGCAACCGCCCCGCTAAACGTGTAGACGTGCTCCAGCTCGCTCTTTTGGTAGCCACCAGCAGACCATTTGAGCGCATCCAGATCCACCGTATCGGTAACGCCAAAATACTGAAATGGGCACAGGAGCTTCCGATCAATGGCTTCCGGCAGACGGATCTCCGCTGCAATGCGGTTATGGAAGTAGGGCAGGATACTCTTGCCGTCCATACGCTCCGGAGTAGCGGTCAAGCCCAGCAGGATGCGCGGCTGGTAGTAGGACAAGAGCTTCTGGTAGGTCGGCGCGGCGGCATGGTGGAATTCGTCCACGATGATGTAATCGTAAAAATCGGGACTTGTCTTTTCCGTGAAGCTCTGCGAGTTGAAGGTCTGGATGGACAGAAACAGGTTGTTGATGCTCTCCGGCTTATAGTTGCCCACAAACAGCTCACCAAAGTTTGCGTCCTTGAGCACGGCGCGGAAGGTGTACAAGCTCTGCTTGAGGATTTCCTCCCGGTGCGCCACAAAGAGCAGGCGGCAAGGTCTATCCGGATTCTGCTTACGGAAGCGCTTGTAGTCCAATGCCGAAATGACCGTCTTGTCAGTACCGGTGGCAGCCACCACCAGATTGCGCGTATAGCCACGAACAGTGCGCTCTGCCTCCAGCTTGTCCAAAATCTCCTGCTGGTAGGAATAGGGGTTGATGTCCATGGTGTAGACATCGGCATTGTTGGTGTCGAAATATTTTTCCGCCTTCAATGCCCGTGCCAAGCGCTCTCGCTGATCCTCCGCGTAGTATTCAAATTCGCGGTCATTCCAGTAATACTCAAAGGTAGCGGCGATCTTGTCGATGGTTTCGGGCAGGTCGCGTTTCGTTACCTTGGTGTTCCATTCAAGGCCGCTGGTCAGTGCTGCATTGGACAGATTGGACGAGCCCACATAAGCCGTCGTGAAGCCGGTTTCGCGGTAAAAAATATATGCCTTGGCGTGGAGGCGGGTCGTCTTGGTGTTGTAGCTGACCTTGATGTGCGTATTGGGCAGCTTTCGAAGCTCCTCAATGGCCTTCACATCTGTTGCGCCCATGTAGGAGGTGGTGATGATGCGGAGCTCGCCGCCGCTGTGCGTAAACTCCCGCAGTTCGTCCATGATGAGCCGCAGACCGCTCCATTTGATGAAGGACACCAGCATATCGATCCGATCGGCCGAGACGATTTCCTTTTTGAGCTCGGTAAACATCTGCGGCTCATGCACAGCCCCGGTGAAAAGTGAGCTTTGCGATGGAGGTCTCTGGGCGCTCTATGTCCGCCGCTGTTTTCCCCACCGCCAACCGTGGGTCGGTCTCTCGCAAAAGCGCAAGAAGCTACTCTGCCCGCCGGTCAACGCCAAGCGCGGCAAAATCAGCTTCTTTCGTTGTATTTTGAATGAGATCAACGATCTGGTTGGTCAGCCCGATCTGGGCAGAAATATCCCCGCCGTTGTCCAGCACGTTATCCAAGCCCTTTTGAACTACATCTGCCAGATACTGCGCCAACACCTTGGAGGCTTCCGCCTTGTCAATGGGCGCAACAGACTTGCGAGCCTCCGGAATCTCCGCAAGCTCGCCCGTCAAGGCGTTATTGATGACTTGTTCGTATAGACCGGGGTGTAGCATAGTAAAATCCTCAATTTCTTCGATCGTTAGGAATTCTCAAATTCAGTTTTCATCAAATGCTCGGTCGATTAGAGGTTTTGCCTTTTCGAAATCCACACTACTTTGCAAATAGAGCTCAACCGCACCGCAGCCCCTGTGACCGATGTTTGTAACATCTCTTGAAAAGCCTTCTCCAAATGATACAGTAGACACATCAAGCGGCAAATTCAGAATTAGCTTTTTCTTTTGGGCGACTACTGTGACCACATTTCTGATTTTCTTAAATGCCGCATATAACTGGGCAGTGATTTTCGTCAATGCCAATGCTGTCCATGCATCCACCATCCGTTGTGCGATACTCAGAGGCAAGAAATGTTACCCCAAAGAAGATATTCATATTATTTTCAATCACTGTCTGAAGTTCTTTCTCAAGTGTGACAGTACCGCTTTGATATTCTTTTACCGTGCCCTTTATGTTAAAAAGTTTTGTGTCAGCCATCGTATTCTCCATCCCTTTCGTCATTGGTAAATTCCATAATATCTCCGATATTGACAGCTAACACAATGCAGATTCTATTGAGCACGGACAACGTGACTTCTTCATCCCGCCGCAGCCGGGTCATGGTGTTCGGCGCGATGCCTGCCGCTTTGCGCAGATCGGCCTTGCTCATCTTTTTATCAACGAGCAGTTTCCAGAGCTTATTATACGAAATAGCCATTTCCGTTCGACCTCCGGCTACAAATATTATTCTTATTATACATCTTTCTCGATCACAAGGCAAGCGAGCTTCGCATCATGTTGCGAAACTCTCTAATTCCAAAAACAGCTTGCACGAAAGACTCTCACGCATAGATCGTTCGCATATCTTGCAGCAGTTTTACTTCTCATTTTCCGCTCGGCGTCAATATCATCAGGGCTTGGGATTATCCCAAAATCGCCGCGTGTCCGGACAGCGGCTGTGCTTGCTATTCTCTCAAATCTCAATATCCGCAGATCGTGATGTCCCCGCTTTTTCGAAAGAGGGGACATTTTTTCTTCTCCGATACTTAAAAAACGGCAGAAAAATGTCCGTTGTA
>ERZ772858.889-NODE-889-length-35069-cov-13.784086_pt1 | contig 35069 bp, 27 predicted proteins | sample MGYA00512136_ERZ772858 | MGnify/ENA primary metagenome ERZ772858 (study PRJEB29015, sample SAMEA2737726) | human gut metagenome | biome: human gut; feature: human-associated habitat; material: faeces | place: China | collected 2012 ...
AGGTCCGGCCGCACCCCCGGCACAGCCACCTCTGGCGGCCGGCCGCGTCGCGGCCCTTCCTCACGAAGGCGGGACAGCCGCACCTCGGGCAGCGGTCGGGCTCGCCCCCGCCCGAGGCGAGCTCCTCGGCTATGGCCTGCCGCAGGGCCTCGGCCAGCCTCCTCTTCTCCGCGAGCGGCATCCTGCGCACTTGATCTATAATCCCGTCCATGGGGCCTCCTCTCCGGTGCTTTCTCGACAATCGCATCGTAGCGGGAGGCCCCTTTCCGCGTGTACCGAAAGTGGGTCTATGTCAATGGTGGTTTAACAGCGGGTGGTGAACGGATAAGCGATACCGTATCATCTCTGACAAGTGGATTGAATTATTTTTTAAACTATCAGAATAAAGATCGAGGTGGTATTGAAGTTCCTCCGAATTCGCTCGCAGAATACGTCTCTTTTGTGGCGATCCGGACAGCTAAAACGCTCAATTCGATTTCTAAGCTGCGCGAGATTGCCGAACCCACGTCAATCTATGCTTTGGGTAGAAGCCTATTTGAAAGCTATGTATACTTAAAATCTATCAATTGTGATGAAAGCTTTTTCGATAATAAGATACTCCCTTCTCTCTCGTTTGTTGAATACGGATTCGAGATAGAGGATGGTGCCCTCAACTACAAAAAACTCAAAATTGATTCGTTGTTTGGCTCTGATGCTCCAAAGCGCAATAGGAGAGACGAGCTAAAGCTCGGCAACGAATGTGAGAAGCATGGAACCCGCGCAGACAAGGAATTGAGGAGTCTCTTCTATAGATACGCATGCCAATTTGTGCATATTGATGCACTGACTGCGCGGTCTTTCTTCTATGAGCCAGATCTGTATACGGAATTTGACGAAAGCTCTATAGCAGCTGTCTGTTCTTTGTCGATGGCAACAATTCTTTTAGAAGAAATTGCAAGGTTGTCAATTACACCCGATCAACAAAGAACAGACTTGCTGTTTTTGGTCGGGAACTTGGCGAGTGATTTATGCGATTGCTTCATGATCCTCACCTTGGATGGCGAGCAGTCGGACGAAATGTACGAAGTTTTCCTTCGAAGGCTCCTGGAAATCGAGGTTAACACTTGGAAATGCAGGGAGGATTACCTTTCGGCATATGCAGAGGGCACGTTCGGGACGAATCGGTCGAATTGAGTAGTGCTGAAAAACATTTTTTGGGGAGAGTGTCAGAAAGGCCTGGATCTATTGCGGGCCCTAATTGTTTGGCGAATTTTAAGCCGATAAACACACCTGGATGACGAAAAGGGGGAATCGGTGATGAGTGCGATGATGGCACCTTTGTTTAAGCGAGACTCGGACGTGCTGCGTCTCGATGCCAGGGCCCTTTGCAACGTCAAAGATGCTTTTCTGCAACGTGCGAAACGGCTACCCAGCGGGAAATCGCCTGTCGGCGCTGGTGGAGTAAAGGAGTTAAATATGATTAACGATAAGAAAGAAAGCCACAAAGGAGTTAAGCAGGTCTAATTTCTTTGTGGCTTTAACAAAGCCAGCGGCTTTTGGCAAGATAAAGCTTAGATCTGCAATTCAGGGCCAAAGGGCAGATGCTCGATTCTGGATCAGTCGGTCATGGCGCTCGGGGAAGGCAAAATTGTAGGGGGCACGACCTGGTGCCATGCGAGATGACGTGGGTCGTGCCCTCGGGAAACGCGACGGCTTTGGCGGTCTTAATATCCGCGCCTCCAGCTACTCGTTCTCCTCCGCGATGCGCTGGTAGGCCTTCGTGCCGGCGTAGATCTGGTCCTTCAGCGGGTTGAGCTTCAGCTTGCGGATGCGGTAGAGCTGGTAGGTCGCGAGCGCCACGTTCGACGCCAGCGCGATCAGGCTCACCACGAAGAACGCCGTGGGGTTGTGCGTGGTCGGGATGGGGGCGAGCACGTCGGCGAACTGGGGCACCGTCATCACGAACATGATCCACAGCGCCAGCGTCTGCGCCCGGTGCTGCAGCCACGCGCCGCGCTTGATGAAGAACGTCGGGATGGTGCACGCCAGCAGCAGCGCCAGGCCGCAGTAGGCGGAGTGATCCGAGATGCAGTTGTAGGTGTAGGCGAAGTTCCAAAGATCGTAGGCGATGATCCAGGCCCAGATCATGTCCGGCCAGATCATGTCCTTCGACGGGTCCTTCGAAATGAAGATGCCGAACCAGCCGCAGATGGTGAGGATGTTCAAAATGCCCGCGACGCCGTTCATGATGTTCCACGGGCCCGATATCGTCCAGAGGTTCTCAACGACGCCGCCCTCCCACAGCGCGAAGCCGAACACCTGGAAGTCGCGGATGACCGCCTCGGCGATGTTGATCGCCAGAATGAGCGGCGGGAAGCACAGCGCCCAGCGCTTCTCGTACAGGTAGTGGGTCTTGCCGTCCTTGCCGCGCCATTTCACGAAGCGCAGGGCGATAAACCCGAGGCACCCCGCCAGCGCGGAGTAGGTCTTCACCCAGTTGAACCAGGTGCCCGTGCCGTACTCGTTGCCGGGGGCGGCGGTTTCGGGCCATACGAACAGGGTGAGCGCAATCGGCACGACCGCGAACAGGACGAGCCCGCACCACAGCTTGACGCGCCCCAGCTCGTTGAAGGCCATCAGGGCGAAGAGAACGAAGAGCCAAATGACCCAGTAAATCGGATCGGCTGCCTGATAGAGGATGCCCATGAGGTCTCCTTTCGTCGGCATGTGCCCGCGCGTTTCAGAAGCGGGAATGCGGCTTGCGATGCGCCCGTGTACGGGCCGATTCGCTTGAAGTCTAGCAAATGCCGGTATCGCAATATTTCACAAAAGGCTATGATTTGTGCAGGACATTTCGCGGAGGAGAGACAGGGCGTTCCAGGGGATGACGACGATGCGCGACTACGGGAAGATGACGCCGCTGCAGGCGGCCGGCTGCGTACGGGAGAGGCGCCGCGACCTGAAGGAATCGCGGCGCCTGACCGACACGCCGGGCGCGATTGTGGCCACGGCGCGCAAGCTCTTCGAGCTGAGAGGGGTGCGGGCGACCTCCATCGCGGCCATCGCGAAGGAGGCGAACGTCACCCGCGAGCTTATCTACTACCACTTCGCGAACCGCAACGGGCTGATTGAGGCGGTCATCGACGACTACGTGGAAGACCTGGTCGAAAGCGTGATCGTGTGGAACGAGGCGAGGGTCTTCGGTGACACGCCGGGATCGCTGAAGAAGTGCATCCGGACGTTTCGGTACTCGCTCTACGACGGGGCGGGGCGCCCGCGCCCGATGATAGGCGTGCTGGAGGAGCTGGGCGTGCGGGACGCCTTCGACGTGCGCGCCACGCGCGAGACGGCGGACTGCCTGGCGGACCACATCGCGAAGGAGTACGCGGCCTACCATCGGGTCGAGATCGAGCTGGTGCACGAGATGTTCTGCGTCGTGATATTCGGCCTGGTGGGCCTCGTGAAGATGAATCCCCAGATAGAAGACGACGTCCTTATGAAGGTGATAGAGCAGACCTTGCGTCTCGACATGGCGCCGATTGAGGTGGGGGAGGGATAAGATGAGCGATGTCTGGGGTGAGAGCCTGCCGATTCTCTACGGTAGAAGTGTGACGACTGGCGAGCTCGTCCATGTGGACGATGCTCCGAACGGGAAGGCGTGCGGGTGCGTGTGCCCTGATCCGGGGTGCGGCCAGCCACTCATCGCTCGCAACAACGGCAAGAAGAAGATCCACCATTTCGCCCATATCGGCGGCACGTGTGCCTGGTCGGCTGAATACCTGCTGGCCGAATTGGCCCTGGAGGTCATAAGAGAACGTGGGCACGTTTGGTTTCCGGAGCTGGCCTACGAGGCGCCAGGAACGCATCTTCCTGAAAAGGTTTCCGAAGGTATGGAACTGCCGGTGTGCTGTGCGGAGAAAATTGAGGTGGAAGGCAGAAAAGCCCCAGCCATTGCCTTAGAGATCCGAACATCCCGCGGCAATGCCCGATACGTGTTCGTTCCCGAGCTGGTGCACGTTCTCGACGGCGAGCAAATCGCGAGTCTTAGAAAAGAGTGCCGGGGAATCGTTAGGATTGGCCTTCGCAGCTTGATGGGTTCGATGAAGACCTTGGAAGGAAAACACTACGACCGCGAAGAGCTTGCGGTCAGGATCCAAAGCAAAGAGGTCATGGAGGAGCTGTTGTCTGGGAGGCGCCAGCGGCATCTGGAATGGGCGTGGAATGCCAAGGCGAAGGAGCTTGGCGATCGGGCGTGGGCACTCTATGCGCAGCGCAAGAAAGAAGAAAGACAAAAAGCAGATGCAGAGAAGGAACGAAAAGCCGTCATCGATCAGGCGAGGCGAGAGAAGATGCGCCTGGCGGCCGCCAAGAGGGCCGAAGAAGAACGGGCGCAGCTGGCTCAGGCGGCAAAGGAAGCAGCAGAGAGGGAGGTAGCGCGCAAGGCTTGGGAAGAAGCGCATCCCGTGCAGGGGAGGTCGATAAGAGATGAAGCGCGTCGCCAGAAGGCCCTCAGCGACATGGATCGTGCCCGCGAAATAATGGCCCCCATCGTGGACGATGTGAGGAGGCCAGCGAGAGGCCTGGGCGGCAAACGATGGTATCGGTGCGAGAAATGCGGCAAAGTGGGCCCAGCCGACGAGTTCGCCGTCGGCGATGTGGGCGGCGTCTGGAACCGAGGAGTATGTTGCGAATGCGCTCTATGACGGCGAAGCCGCGGAGAGCGATAACAGCATCCTCATTCCTCGAAAACATATGTGCTGCCGAAGACACTCACGCATGCTGGATGATCGTAAACTTTGCAGGATCTTGAGATCATAGAGCCATATTCAATCACGAAGCTGTCGCTTGATAGGGAGTAGCTGAAATGCTTTCCGATAGGCGTGTCGTCCAATTGCCTTAGGAGGCGTTCGCTGCCGTACCATAAAATCTCATTCAATGCGCTAAGCCCTACTTCGAGGGCATGCTTTATGATCTCCTGTGTCTTTCCCGGCGGAACCCGATAGCTGACATCGAACGTGAAAGCTCGCTGGTTGCGCCCTAGGACACTTGAGTTAATGTAGGACTCAAGCTCCTCAAAAGGAAGCTCGTCGCCGTCGAAAGAGCAGTAGGTGATTCCTCTTAACTCGAGAGGAGGTCGGCCGTCATCCCCTTCTGCGTAGAAGTCCAAACACCAATCGTCTCTATAACAGAAGCCTCCGGTTCTGGAGTGCATTGCTTCGTCGTCTACCCCGCGCATTGAGTCGATGCACTGATCGGTCAGCAATGCTTCCATCTTCGAGATCTGTGCGGGAGTTAGCTGCACCCCAATGACACTAGCTCGCTCCTCGGTTCGCTCTTTTATTTTGCGTGCGGCGAAGCGCTCGTCTCGGTTATGGCTGTATAACAGGGAGGGGAGGTGCTCGTCTGTGTTTTCCGGCCAGTATCGAAGAACACCTTCATCTAAGTCGCAAGTGAGATAATAATTGATCATCGTCCCATATGCGCGGAACATAAAACGCCTAGCGCCTGAAGGCGAAGATGAGGTGCGACTCATGAGGATCCTCTTTCTGTGGCGACCAGATGCTGAGTGTTTATATCTCAATTGTTTTCACTAGGCTGGCCAATAGATGCGAACGAGGGGCAGGATTGCTCGCGTGTCCATGTCGGCATTGTCATAGTTGTCCACAATAAGGCGAACGAACTGATCGAGGTTGAGCAATTTTATCGGCATGAGCGCCCGATCTGCCTCGTAGATAGCTTCTTTAGTGAAGCCCCCTGTACTCACGTAGAGTCCACTGTCGGTGCTACGAAGGCCGCCGATGAAAGAACGCAACATGGGAGCGCTTATGGCTTCTTTACGATGCTTGACTTCGACCACGATGCGGGGCGATTCAAGCCCGAGCCCGTCAGGCGATGCGATGATGTCGCGCCCACCATCGGAGCCTCTTGAAGTCATTGAGGTCTTGTAGCCCATGGAGCGGAGAACGCCGGCGACAAGGTATTCCATATCGTCCCAGCTAAGTTGCAGCACTCGATCCTTGATTCGCTCGATGCCGTCTTCGGCTGTAGCTTCGCGGATCTCGGACGAATTCTCCTCTTCTTGCTCTTCCTCTGCGTCCGGGTGCGCGCCGCTTGATGCCTTCTCTAGCTCACGCAAAGTGTCGGCGGAAACGGCGAACAGAGTTGAAATGCTGCCTAAGGAATGCTTGGCACGTGCCGGAAGGGCATCACGGGGAGTCGTGAACTCCCAGTCGACCGCGCGACGATAAGATCCGTCGTTATCGTCGGAATCCTTCGGAGACACGAACACGCAAGGGCCATACACTTTGCCGATATGGTACAAGCGAGTTGCAGGATCGTACATAACCACCGTCGATCCCTTGGTTATTTCGGTGGCAAAACGGAAAATCATTCCTGCGTTAGCAGCAACAACCTGGCGCGAGGCGTCGGGAAACTGAGTCCGGTACAAAGCTTTTATATCATCCTTGCTAAGTGCGGAGATATCGGCGCCGCTTAGGTTCCAATAAATAGCAATGTAGCCGCCATTGATCCATTCAGGGGCCCTGACGCCTCCCTTACCGGCTCGAATAATCCAAGCAGACATACGACTCCTTCGACAAAGTGGCTGATCTCATTATAAATCGAGTCTGTTAATTTGCTGCTATGGCTTGAATGCCCCAAATCGAATGCGCGCAGACAAACTTTGTGACACTCGAGACAACGAAAACAACGAGCCCTCAAGCAATGAGGCAGCTAATGACAGGAAATCGTCAGGCGTTGCTGCTCTTGCTCGTATGACCGTCCCGATCGAATTCTGAGATCAGGTAAACCAATACTCATACATCGCTTCGAGGAACTCCTTGGTGATGGGATAGCCACTGGCATCTCCTATTACGGAATCGATATCGCAGTAAGGGCAAAGAGCCGTAGGTCCATTTTTGTCCTCGATCCACTCCTTGATTTCTGCCGGGTCGAAGATCTTTAGGCAGTAGAAGCATCCGCATATCGACGATGCTTCCAGCTGATTGAAGTTGGACATACTGCTCTTGTGTGCCTCTATGATAGCGTTGTTGTTCACGATGGCTTCTTCCAATTAGGTACAGATCCTTTTCCCAGCAAAGGAGTATGCGTGATCGCTTATTTTGGCTCCTTGGTGCCCAGCTGTCAAAATGCTCAGCGCGAATTCCCGCGGCGAGTCATAGCTGTTCTCTTTTGAGATACTGAGGATGGTTTTCTCGACCATGAAATATATCAGACGCGAGACTGTTACCACAGATCAGTGATATGCCAAGTTCTTCCGATGTATTCGTCGCAGCACGTCGCTTCGACCCTATGGATCCAGTAACTCTTTCCGCCAGAAAGACCTAAGGTCAGTTTGCTTTCGGATGCTACCGCTTTAAGGCAAAGATGCTTGCTCGAGTCGCTTTTCGCTATTACGCATCCGGCTTCCTGGATAATTGCATAGCCCTCATCGAACGGAAAGTTTGCGACGAGGCTCAAGTACTCCTCGGCATCACCGGCGTGGGTTGAAAGTGCAAGAGTCAATCGCATCAAGCAAGTTTGTAGGTAACGCAACCGTTTTGCAGCATCAGCACGCAGGGTTTTATCCCTTGTTGCTTTGGCGAGCTGCTGCTCAAGAATATTTATCTTCGTCTGATAGCGGCTCTTGGTCTTTGCGGTTTTGCGTTCTCCGGCCGCACTGCTGTTTGCGTGAGAGCGTTGCTTGGTTATGGAGCTTCTGCTCTTTGGACCTTTGCCCTTCGCAGCTCTCTTCGCGTTTTCGGCTTGGGGGTCGTATTCGAAATTGCCAGGATGTTCGAATCTTCCTCCCGCAGACATGCTGGATGCATCTCCGTATCCGATGATGGGGCCACTCCAGATGTCATGCCTATTTGGAGTCATTTGGCGCTCCTTGTTGCTTGTTTTGGTTCGTGGCCGTATTTCTTGGAATACTCTCGTGCTTTTCTGGAGATCCTGTTCTCGTTGTTTTTACCGGCCCCGATTTTCGCTTGCAGTATTCCTCGTAGCGCCTTGCTCTCTCCCTTTGCCTTTTACGCCATGCGGGGGAGGTTTCGTATGTCCCCAGAGATCCACCCGTGATGCCTTTGCGTGCCATATACCTTCCTCAGCCTTTAACTTGCTATCAGTAATCGGTTGAATACTCGATCGCCTTAATCTCATTAGTACGCTCATTTCTGCTGGAGGTGGGGGTGATTCCTGATTCTGGGAAAAAACTCCAAAAGATGATTGAGGCAAAGAAGCCAAACGGGCTCTCCTTTTAGCTATCCTCCTTGCTTTGAATTCCGCTATTGCTCTTAATGCTGCTTAGTAGGGCGGAAGGGAGAGTGATGCCTTCCTCGTTGCCGTCACGGTATCGTCTTTATACTTTGAATTAGTTTGTCCAAATTATTTTGGACAAACTAATTCAAAGTACTTGACTCATGGAACAAGTTGATAGATACTGCAACCAGAGTGATTTGGACACAGAGATAGCAAGTCCCAATCAAAAAGCACTTACAACGGGAAAGGAGGTGAGAAACGAAGTAGCGACCAGCTAGAAGGGGGTACCAAGCAAGCAGAAGGAACGCCCAGTCAGAAAGGAGGAATCAGCCGAATACAGCTAGTGCTTCGCAAGAAAACAGCACCCGCCCCAGAGGGGGCGGGCGACAATCCAAAAAAATTATATCAGCAGATTATCAGCATTGAAAGGATTCTAATGGATATCACAACTATGAAGCTCGAAGAGCTTTGCACCATCAAGACAGGAGCTCCGACGAGCCGTGCGAAGAAGATTGCTGAGGATGTAGAGCCTAGGGAAGTCAAGGTTCTCCTGCCCCGCGCGATGCAGGGCGGTGCCATCATCGACGAAGAACTTGCTATCGAGATGGTCGGCGAGGTCAAGGAGGAGAACTTCACCCGCGAGGGCGACGTCGTCATCAAGCTCTCGACCCCGTACGACTCTGTGTACATCGACAAGGCCCACGAGGGCATCATGATCACCTCGTTCGGCATGGTGCTACGCAAGAAAGACGATGCCGAGTTGGATATGCGGTTCCTGTCCCTGTTTCTCAACCTTCCGCAGACTAACTCGGTTCTCCAGGCAGTAAGCACCGGCCAGAGCGCGGCCATGGCGATGCTCAAGCGCCAAACAGTGGCCGATATCGAGATATCGCTGCCCCCGCTTGAGCGCCAGGAGAAGCTTGCCAGCCTATTCCAGGTTGTCCGGGAGCGCAAGAATCAGTATGAACGTCTAATCGAGCTTGATAACGAGCTCGTCACCAGCCAGATGATCAAATCGATCTGGGGAGAGGAGAACTAGCCATGCGCAAGAGGGTAGGATTCGAGTTCGCCTCGCTCTCCGTCTCGACCCCAGACGGCAAGAACCTAGCGCCGAAGCTGCAGAAGCTCATCTGGTCTTTCTTTAGCGAGATGCGCCCCTATGACCCGAACGATAAGCTCGACCTAGCGTCCTTCATGCTCTACTGTTCATACGTTTCGCGGAACGTTGACGATCTCGGGCTCGACGGCTTCGATCCCAGCTACTCCATCGACGAGGTGAAAGACAAGCTTGGGAACAAGTACGTGGCATCCGAGTTCGTGGAATACTACGCCGCACTATGCACCCAGAATGCTGATCTTCCCGACCTCCGGGGCATCGAGCTTCGCGCATACGACTTGTCGAAGGCTATTGCAAGCTGGTCGTCAACTCTCGGTGCGTCTGGCCTGAGCCTGATGGAAAGCTCGGGCGGTGAGACGGCGGCCGCCATCCAGCGCGTTCTGGCCGAAACGCTCGCATCCGATGCCTGGGGCAGGTACGGCGGCGAGTTCTCGACCCCGCTGCCGATCACGGAGCTCGCCACGAAGCTCGCCGGCGTCGAAGGTAAGGGCGTGCTCGATTTCGCCTGTGGCAACGGTATCTACCTCGCTGCGGCGCTTTCGAAGGGAGCGGCGTCGGTTACTGGCAGGGATGTCAACGCCCAGGCTGTCATGCGGGCAAAGATCCTCTGCTTCTTCGCAAATCCGACTTCCTACCGCGATATCGTCGTCGCCGACGTCTTGACGGCCGCCTCTGCGACCATTCCGGCGCAGCGCGTCTTCGTTGCGCCCCCGCTCGGCATGCGGCTCCGGGAGTTCGACATCCAGGAGAAGGGCTACTACGCAGACGTACTTGCCTCTGTCATGGGCGATGCGGCGACAAGCGCCCCCAACATGGAGGACTTCTGCATCGCGAAGGCATTTGCCTCGCTGGCCGATGACGGCGTCGCAATCCTTCACGTCTCGGCAAGCTTCCTGTTCCACCAGCAGAGGTCCCGCCAGTCGCTTCGCCGGATCCTGGTCGAGGGCGGCTACCTGCAAGCAGTCATCGAGCTTCCGGGCGGCTGCATCCCGGGCACGGGAGTCAAGAGTGCCCTGATTGTCATCGCCAAGCAGCCCACGCAGGAAGGCGTCTTCATAGTCGACTTCGACAGCAAGGAGATTGCCGACAAAGGTTATGTCAACAAGGGCAGGGGCCGATGCGACATTACGGATAAGGGAATCGACTGGCTTGTCGAAGCCGTCAAGGGCAGAGAAGAGATTCCGCTGGTCTCGATTGTCGCCGACCGCGAGAGAATCCTCGCCTCCGGCAGCAACCTGTGCTATTCCTCCTACGGAGACGTCTTCGACTACAACTCGATCCTGGCCGAGACTCGCCCAACCAAAAAAATCATGGGCGACATCCAGGTCGTCCAGACAAATCTCGACTCCCTCAGCGAGCAAATCGCTGATATCCTGAAATCTATCGAAATGAAAGGCTAAACGATATGTCTACAACAAAAGAGCAGCAGCGCAACGAGCTGCACAAGACCATCTGGTCCATTGCCGATGACCTGCGCGGCAGCGTCGACGGCTGGGACTTCAAGCAGTACATCCTGGGCACCCTGTTCTATCGCTTCATCAGCGAGAACCTGTGTAGCTACCTTGCTGAGCAGGAGGGCGACCCCTCGTTCGACTATGCCAAGCTTCCCGACGAGCAGGCCGAGTACGGCCGCGAGGAGACGGTCAAAGAGAAGGGCTTTTTCATCCTCCCCAGCGAGCTCTTCTCGCGCGTGCTAGACACCGTCGACAAGGATGGCATGTCTCTCGCCGAGGGAGGTGACGATCTCAACGAGATTCTAGTCCGCGTGTTTGCCAACATCGAGGGAAGCGCCGTGGGCACGGAGTCCGAAGACGCCCTTAAGGGCCTGTTCGCCGATTTCGACCCCAATAGTCCCAAGCTCGGCAACACCGTCATAGAGCGCAACAAGAAACTCGTCACGCTCATCACGAAGATTGCCGGCCTCGACTTCGGCGGGGCCTTCCAGGACAACTCCATCGATGCCTTCGGCGATGCCTATGAGTTCCTAATGACTATGTACGCATCAAATGCGGGAAAGTCGGGAGGTGAGTTCTTCACTCCTCAGGAGGTCGGCGAGCTCTTGGCCCGCATCGCCATCGGCAACCGCACCAGCGTGAACAAGGTCTACGACCCCTGCTGTGGCTCGGGCGGCCTGCTGCTCAAATTTTCCAAGATCCTGGGCGCGGAAAACGTGCGCAGCGGCTTCTTCGGTCAGGAGATAAACCTCACCACCTACAACCTGGCCCGCATCAACATGTTCCTGCACGACATCAACTTCGACAGATTCAGCTTCGCCCGCGAGGACACGCTGAAAGCCCCGGCCCACTGGGACGACGAGCCCTTCGACGCCATCGTGTCCAACCCGCCCTACTCCATCAAGTGGGAGGGCAAGAATAACCCGCTCAACATCAACGACCCGCGCTTCTCGCCGGCGGGCGTGCTCGCTCCGCCCAGCAGGGCTGACCTCGCCTTTACCATGCACATGCTCAGCTGGCTCTCCACCGAGGGCACAGCTGCCATCGTCGAGTTCCCGGGCGTGCTCTACCGCGGCGGTGCCGAGGGTAAGATACGCGACTACCTCGTGCGCAACAACTTCGTGGACGCCGTCATCCAGCTGCCGTCCGATCTGTTCTTCGGCACGACCATCGCCACCTGCGTGCTCGTGCTCAAGCGGTCCAAGGCCACGAGCGATATCCTCTTTGTAGACGCTAGCGGCGAGTTTGTGCGCGCCGACGCCAAGAACAAGCTCACGCCCGCCAACATCGACCGCATTGCCTCGGCCGTCATCAACCGTACCGAGAAGGACAGCTTCGCGGTGCTTGTTTCCAACGACGATGTATTGGCGAACGATGCCAACCTCTCCGTATCGAGCTACGTTGAGAAACCCGATGACTGTGAGGAGGTCGACATCGACGCCCTCAACGCCGAAATCGAGCGCATCGTGGCCCGCGAACAAGAGCTGCGCGCTGCCATTGACGAGATTATCGCCGATCTGAAAGGCGGTGCGCGATGAGTTATATTGATGAGCTAATCGATGAAATGTGCCCCTATGGTGTGGCGTACAAACCGCTTGCGGCAGTCGCGAATATCGTTGGTGGTCGGGATTATAGACATCTTGGAGAAGGAGATATCCCCGTCTATGGAAGTGGCGGCTTGATGACGTATGTTGACACCGCTGCTTACGATAAGCCAACTGTTCTGCTGCCACGAAAAGGCTCGATTAGTAATGTTTTCTATCTGGAAGAACCCTTCTGGAACGTTGATACTGTCTTTTACACCGAGATCGATACCGCCCAAATACACCCACGGTTTTTCTACCATGTGATTCTAAATGAGCATATCGAGAAGCTGAACACATCCAATGCCGCTAGACCAGCATTGACGCGCGTCGTGCTAAATAAGATTCCGATACCTGTTCCGCCGATGGAGATTCAGCGGGAAGTCGTGCGCGTGCTAGACTCCTTCGCGGAGCTGGAGGCGGAGCTGGAGGCGGAGCTGGAGGCGGAGCTGGAGGCTCGCAAGGCGCAGTACGCTCACTACCGTGATCGACTGTTGTCCCGCGAGAGCCTTAAAGCAATGGCCGGTGGTGAGGATATTCGGCGTGTTGCCATATCCGACATCTTGAAATCGACAAAGAAACGAACTGTGAAGCAGTCGGAGCTTATTGATGATGGAGAGTATCCGGTTGTCAATTCTGGGCGAAACTACTATGGGTACCTAAATGAATGGAACAACGAGGGCGATGCGATAACTGTAGCTGCGCGTGGGGAGTATGCTGGTTTCATTCGATATGAGCAGAGTCGATTCTTCGCAGGCGGGCTCTGCTACCCTTACATCGTTAAAGACTCTGGCAGCTGCAGTGCAAAGTATGTGTTCTACGTATTGAAAAGTTCTGAGAAGACAATCCGAGAGCAGCTTGTTGCACGAGGCAGTATTCCTGCAATCAACAAGGGCGATTTTGACCGCTTTGAATTGCCTCTCCCCCCTCTCCATGTTCAACAACGGGTCGTTGACATCCTCGATCGTTTCGATGCGCTTACAACATCGCTTACCGATGGGCTGCCGGCCGAAATCGATGCTAGGCGCAAACAGTACGCGTACTACCGCGACAAGCTCCTTTCATTCAGAGAGAAGGTGGCGTGATGCGCACCGTCGCGCTTCGGTTTGCGGAAAACTTTGCCCCGGTGTGCGGTACAATCGCCGCACATCGAGAAGTCATCGACGAGAAAGGCTTCGTCTGGTATGGAAAACTCGGCAGCCCGGTTTCCGCCAAGGTCGCGGGCGAAATCCTCATGGAAGACGACCCGCGCATTCTGCTCATCCACAGCGGCGGATCGGAGCGCTGGTGGGCACATGTCGAGGCCATCAAGCGTGAGACGCCGGAGCTGTCAGGCATCCCTGACTACTACAGGGGCCGCTCTGACGGCTTCAGCTGCTGGTTCAAGGTGACTCGCTTCGAGCGTGCCGACGCGAAGGTCATGTCGAGCTGTTTCGTCGCATCGAGCGGCAAGGTTCTCACCGAGGCGTCCCGCCATAGCATGAGCCCGTACTTCATCATCGACTACAAACAGAGACCGCAAGAGGAATCATCATGAGCGAAAATAACGCATCGTTCGTTTTTGCCGAACACGAAGGCAGCAGTATGCGCTACTACAGCATTAAGTGTGATAGCCAAGTTGACGATGCAAGCGAGGACGTGTCCGACGAGATATCTGAAGAATCCCTGGTCGACGGCCTGCCGGCATCCATTGACTTTGAGGTGATGGCCTTCGGCGGCCAGGCCACGGTGTGCGCCGCCGCCCCCAAGCAGAACCGTCGCTCCACAGCCTACCAGAGCGAGGCCGAGCTTGAGGAGGCCTTCATTGCCCAGCTGCAGCGTCAGGCGTATCAGTACGTTACGTTCTCGTCGGAGGCTGACCTCGTTGCCAACCTGCGCCACCAGCTCGAGCTGCTGAACGGCTTCGAGTTTACCGACAAGGAGTGGCGTCGCTTCTTCAAGGGCTGCGTCGCCTCGGAAAACGAAGGCATCGTCGAGAAGACGCGCCGCATCCAGCGCGACCACGTGCAGGTGCTTCATCGTGACGACGGCAGCATCAAGAATGTCTCGCTCATCGACAAGCGCAACGTGCACAACAACCGCCTGCAGGTGATGAACCAGTATAAGCAAGACGGCACCTACAAAAACCGCTATGACGTCACCATACTCGTGAACGGTCTGCCGCTCGTGCACGTGGAGCTCAAGCGGCGCGGCGTCGCGATCAAGGAGGCTTTCAACCAGATCGAGCGCTATCAACGCGACAGCTTCTGGTCCGGCTGTGGCCTGTACGAGTACGTGCAAATCTTCGTCATCTCCAACGGCACGCACACCAAGTACTACTCGAACACCACGCGCTGGAGCCACATCGAGGAGACCAAAGGCAAGAAGAAGGGCGGGAAGAAGACGTCAAACAGCTTCGAGTTTACCAGCTGGTGGGCCGACGCCGACAACGTCCCCATCTGCGACCTCGTGCCGTTCACATTGTCCTTCTTCGCCAAGCACGCAATCCTGAACATCCTCACGCGCTACTGCGTGTTCGACGTCGACGAACGCCTGCTCGTAATGCGCCCGTATCAGATCGTGGCGACGGAGCGCATCCTCAACCGCATCCTCGTGTCGGAAAACGACAAGTCGATGCTCGGGACGTTGCGGGCGGGCGGCTACGTGTGGCACACGACGGGCTCAGGCAAGACGCTCACCAGCTTCAAGACGGCGCAACTTGCATCGGCCATACAAGGCGTGGACAAGGTCATGTTCGTCGTCGACCGCAAGGACCTCGATTACCAGACCATGCGCGAGTACGACCGCTTCGAGAAGGGCGCGGTGGACGGAAGCGAATCCACGGCGGTGCTCGCCAAGCAGCTGGCAGACCCGGACTGCCGAATCCTCGTCACCACCATCCAGAAGCTCTCAGTCTTCATCAAGAAAAACAGAAAGCACTCGATATACGCAAGCCACGTGGTCATCATCTTCGACGAGTGTCACCGCTCCCAGTTCGGCGAGATGCACCAGGCTATTACTGAACACTTCAAGGCTTACCATCTGTTCGGCTTCACGGGTACGCCCATTTTCGCGAACAATGCCAGCTCGTCTGGCAACCCTAAGCTGCGCACGACTGAGCAGGCGTTCGGCGACAAGCTGCACACCTATACCATTGTGGACGCCATCCGCGACGGCAACGTCCTGCCGTTCCGCATCGACTACATCCAGACCATCAGAGAGCGCGAAAAGTACGAGGACCAGAAGGTCTACGACATCTACCGCGAGGGCGCTTACAAGGCCAGGGAGCGTGTCGACCTCATCGTCAACTATGTGCTCGACCGCTTCGCGCAGAAAACGCGCCGAAGCTCTGGCTACCTGCTCAAGGACCAGCGTGTCATGGGCTTCAACTCGATTTTCGCCACAGCGTCCATTGGCATGGCCAAGGTGTACTACGCGGCGTTCAAGCGCGCTCAGGAGGGGCGCGGTGGCGAACGGCTCAAGGTCGCCCTCATCTACAGCTTCGGCGTCAACAAGGACGATGGCGATTGCGGGCTCCCCGACGAGAGCTTCGACGTGGAGAGCCTCGATACGCCCGACCGCGACTTCTTGGCCTCCGCTATCGCCGACTACAATGCCATGTTTTCCACGTCGTTCGACACGTCCGCCGACGGGTTCCATGGCTACTATAAGGACCTCTCGGACCGCATGAAGAAGCGAGAACTCGACATGGTCATCGTGGTCAACATGTTCCTTACCGGATTTGACGCTACCACGCTGAATACCCTATGGGTTGATAAGGATCTCAAGGATCATGGTCTCATCCAGGCGTTCAGTCGCACGAATCGCATCCTCAACAGCGTGAAGACCTACGGCAACATCGTGTGCTTCCGCAACCTCGAAGATCGCGTCAACCGCGCCATCAGCCTGTTCGGAGACAAGGACGCGGGCGGTATCGTGCTGCTTAAGCCCTACTCGGAATACCTCGGCGAATACCGCGACAGGCTCGATCAGCTCTTCGGCAAGTTTCCTCTCGGAGCGGTCATATTGGGCGAGTCCGCCGAGAAGTCGTTCATCCGTCTGTTTGGCGCCATCCTGCGTCTGCGCAACGTGCTCACCGCCTTCGATGAATTTGAGGCCGACGATCCGCTGCTGCCTCGCGATGAACAAGATTATCGGAGCGTCTATACCGACCTTTATCAGAAGTGGCGCAGAGGCAAGGAAGAGGTCGCCATCATAAACGATGACCTCGTGTTCGAGATCGAGCTATTGAAGCAGGTCGACATAAACATCGACTACATCTTGATGCTTGTGCAGAAGTACCACGATGGCAACTGTGCCGACAAGCTGATCCTTGCCGACGTGGAGCGCGCCATCAACGCCAGCTACGAGCTGCGCAACAAGCGCGACTTGATCGAGCGTTTCATCGACAGCCTTGAGACGAGCGAGGACGTTACGGCGGACTGGAAAGCCTACATTGCCGAGCAGAAGGAGAAGGAACTTACGGCTATCATCGCCGACGAGGAGCTGGACTGCACGGCTACGCGCGAGTTCGTGGCTCGTTCGTTCGCCGAAGGCGAGGTAGCCGAGACCGGCACCGAGATAACCAGGCTTATGACCAGAAAGCCCAGCCGGTTCGCCCCGTCAAACGCCTATGCCGAGATGAAGGCACGCGTCGTCGAGAAGCTCAAGGCGTTCTTCGAGCGGTTTTCAGGTATGGGGCCAGAGTGATTGTCCGAACCGTTAGTTCCAACCAACGAGGTGACGCATGCCCAGAACTTTAACACGCTATACAGTATTGCTATCCGCCCCCGGTGATGCAGCGCATGAATGCGAAATCGCAGATGAAGAATTGCAGAAGATCACTCGTACGCACAGCGGTGAAACCGGTATCGAGTTCTACCCGACGGACTGGAGAAGGGACTCGCGAGCCGACAGCGGCGATGAGCCGCAGAAGCTGTTGAACAAGCAGATTGTCGAGGACGCCGACATAATCCTCGCTATTTTCAAGGAGCGTTTCGGTACGCCGACGAGTCAGTACGGCTCAGGTACTGAAGAGGAAATAATGCTCGGTCTTGAAATGGGTAAGACGGTTCTTGTGTACTTCTGGGAGCCTGAGAATGGGTTCGTGCCGAGGGATTCCGCTCAGTTTGCAAAGATTGCAGAGTTGAGGAAGAAGCTGCAGGCTAAGGCGGTTTATAAGTCTTTTGCTGACGACGCAAAGCTCGGAAACTTGATAAGGCACGATTTCACGAAACTGCTATTCGAGCTAGAGGGCGGAGCGGTCTTGCCGAAGCCACAGCTTGCGCTCATGGGCATTTTGGAAAATGGCGAAATCGCCCAGGGGTCGGTTCCTTTCGTGCGCTCTGTAATTTCAAGTCGGTTAAATCCGGCCGCTTACGATGGAGCTGTTAGGGAGGCGTATGAACGCTTGCGCGGAATTAAGCTTCCGCGCAAGCAAGAGCCTGAATGCCGCTCTGCAGAAACGAACTCACTTTCGCCGGCCGTGGCTTTTCCGGGCCTGTCTGCGCAATTGGGTGAGTTGTCTGAGCGGCCGACGCCTTGGGCTTCGTTTTTTCCTTCGAAGCTTATAGAGGTTACGCAAGCTTCGCGCGATCTAGTAGCTTCGGAGCTCGAATCGCTTGGTCTGCGCATGACGGAAGAGCTCTTTGATCTTGGCGGCCTTAGAGAGAGTGAGCGGTACATTCCAACAGGCCTGAACTCCTCTGAGAGGATGTTGCTTGGCAGCGATGTTGAGAAACGGAAATACGAAGCATTGCAGATGCTGATTCACAAGTGTGAACTCAGGCGTGACTTCGCTGTTTCCTAAGGGCGAATGTTGATGTAGGAGCCATATCGCTCGCTATATCAAATAATGGTGGGGTGCCAGCGCATCACGCGAATGTGGATATCGAAATCCCTGCGGCAGCTTGTATCCAGCCGCGGGAACTGGTAGCTCCATCCGACTTTTTGATGGCGCATGGAATCGACACGCAAGAGAATTGCGAAAACATCATCAACCATATATTCAGTATCGATGAGACCGTGAGTTTCAAGTCGTACGAAGATTCCTGCGTGAAGACTGAGTCGGGGCCAAGGATACCGCCGATGCTGATCGGGCCATCAACGAATCCGTTGTACGGCACACGTTACCTTGAGTCCACCGACTTCGATGATCTCATCGATTTCAAGTTCGGGGAATACAAGTTCATCCCGAATGCCAAGGAACATACGGTGCTAGTGCGACTCTCGTTCGACAGGTTGCAACAATGTCGTTCGTATGCATTCCCGACAAAAATCCTCGTTCGTAATGCTGAACTCGCGTGCATTCGCTACTGGATAACAGCGGATGAGCTTGAGAAGACGGTTATGGGCGAACTTGCGGTGGCCAAGGTGGCGGAGTAATAGCTGGCTGACGTTCTTTCGACGTCGTCGAGGAGATTGTCGTGTAATGGAACGGCATGAAGGAGGTGACGCTAGCATCTCGGCTAGAAGTCTAGACTGCGCAGTTTCGTGTTCAGGATGGTTGGCGTTAGCTAGTGCAATGGTTCGTATTCCAGGGGCGGCGGATTTTTGCAAAGATGCATAGACGAATCCGCCATAGCTCAACTGTGATGCGCGGTCATCTGTCGTGATTGCTCGACACGAGATATAAACTCGGCTTGTCGCATGCCTTTTTCCAGGATAAATCTTTTGTGGTAGAAGGTGTCAGCAAAGTCGAGCACCCTGCTCATTTCTCCTGTATCGAAGAGGGCGCCGATGGCGGCAGAGATAAATGGAATTGCACGCTGAACTGCCTTTTGCCCGAGCCTCTTTCCTATTTGCTCAAGCACGCTTCTGAAGATGGAATTTTCGAGTCCTTCCTTTCCGGCCTTTTGCAAAGCTTTTTTCGCCGCACCGTGAGATAGGGCTCTCATCTGCGTAAGCAGAAGTGCGATGCCGCCGCGAGCGGCCATTTCCGTCCACCCCTTTTTCACGGTTTGCTTTATGGCTTCGGCCTCGCTGATCATCATGATCTTGCCGATAATGCTCGCCATCTCCCCCGAGCTGTCGGAGCGTGGCGAGAGGGCAGTTGTGAAAATTTCGCTAGCGATCATGAGTTCATCGGGGTTGTTTCTAACGTCGTAGCCGTAGGCGATGGCGATGGACTGGACTGCGCGATAGTAGCAGAATGTGCTCGTGACGATATTTGGAAGAATACCTGCAAACCCAAAAAATCCCGTAGCTCCGCCCTCGGCAAGGGAGGAAATCAAGCTTGGCAGCTTTTCCGAATTTGCTATCTTCGCTACTTCGTAGCTTCTTGCAAAGCAGAGCTCGTCAAGTGATTCAATCGTACGGTCGGGAGTGAGCTTGTTGGCTTTTTCTACGACGGTTTTCTCGCTAACCGTTACTTTGGCAGCCTGTGCTTCTAAAGTTTTGAAGCCTGTTGCAATAGTTTTCATGGCTTCTGCGTAGAACTGCTGCTCGGTGATAGCTTCTCCAGCATTTTCGGCAGCTTCTTTTATCGAAACGGGTATGATCGAGGTGATTTTTTCGCCTGCTTTGGCAAGCATGCCTGGTGCGGTCATCTTCTCGTATCTAGACCTGAGCTGATCAAGTTCTGCGAGTTCGCGATTATCGAGGACGTCGGTTTGTTCTTCTGCCATCTGCGTTCTCCTGCGTCTTACCCTAGATAAGGTGGCCTTTGCTGCCATCTATTTAGCCATAAGGATTAATTGGGGGCAAGCTGCAGCGGTGCTTGTCTCGTGTTTCGGGCAATGTGGTGGGTGGGCTTTGGTAAAATGTCCGTCTGCGACCCCCGCCCTCTCTTGCTTAAGGCCAAGGCTCCAAGGGTAAATGTTGCTGCAGGGCTTACCGCTGCCTTTTTCTGTTCGCTTATTTCGGGGTGTGCTTACGACGATATCCGAGAGAGCTCACCCTTCTCATTCCACGATCATTTACCTCTGATGAGATGGTGCCGCACATTTCAAGGGTCTTCAAAACTTCTAGCAAATGATTGTCCTCAGCTGTCGAGCTGACCATCGATGATGGTCCATCGATTAGCTTCACATAGTTTGTTAGACCCGCCCTCTGAAGTATTGATCGTACGCCGGCCCGATTCCCCTTTTTGCCCAAGGCGTGAATACGGCGCGCAGCGAGATCGACAAGATCAGCGCGCGATTCCTTTTTAGGACTCTGCATTAGTCTCGTTTCTAAATCGTCAGGCAAGGAAATTTCGGCGAAATCATCAGGTCGCGATTCGATCTCTTCTGCAATTGATTCTCTGAGTAGTTTGCCGCCATGCTTGTATAGCGGAATTAAGGATTCGAACGAATTGTACAAATCTCGTTCGATTAGGCAGATGTTGACTTCCTCGGGATAGCTTATCTTCGGCGGGATCTCCTCTTCGAGCGTTTCTGCAATCTTCATTTTCTGGATGAGACTGGCGTTCTGATTTTCAAGTATTTCAATGGCTTCCGATGCGATAAGCGCGCATTGCGCTTTCCTGTCTTCGGTCCCGCACACTAGGTTCGTGTATGCTTCTAGGTCTTGCATTGCCAGGTTCGTGGCAAGCTCGGGATAAGCACTCCTCACTGATGTCAGGTTCTGCTCTGTTACCTTCAGGGTGCCAAGACCTATAATCTTTGCAACTTCTTGCGGCTTGTTTGCTGGCAGGGATAAATCATGAAAGGAGCATTCGAGAGACTTGGCAACTCTCTCGATAGCGTTAGTGTTTAGGGTGTGGCTAGCTAGGCAGCTCTCCAGCAGCTCCTGAGCGAGTTTCTTGGTTTCTGCCTCTTCGATGTTGGGTTCGTCCGCTTCGATTTCTCCGCATTCAGATATGAACTTATCCAAGTTGGCCTCAAAACCAAAGCGGCTATAGCTATTCAACAGGTTTGTCGTTGTTGCTTTTAGCTTACGCTGTTCGATGATGATTCGAGCAAACTCATCAGACGTAACCTTGCTTAAATCGTGGATAGGCTTTTCCAAGGAGCTAACATACTCTTTGCATGCGGACGCTGATAGGTCGTCAGCGCCTAAAACCATTAGAACGGTCTCGCCTTCATCCTGCAGGGATTCCGTTGCGCTGGAAACGAGCGAGCCGATATAGCTATTAACGCTCTGCAAAACTCTTTCACGTATGTCCCTGTTTTCTTCTTTGTAAAGCGTTTCGTTCAGCTTGGAAAAAGGAATTGGATTGCATTGTCCTTGCTTCCAGCCAACAAGCTTTGATACGAGATCGGCGTTAGGGACGTACATGCCAAGCTCGACAATCTTTTCTAGGACGTACTTGTCGCAAGCATCTATGTCGATATCGCTTGGACTGTAGGGCACTTTTGCGAGCGATTCAACAAAATGCTGGGGATTGGGAATGGGGGCAGACGGGAAATCGGAAAGCGTGGAGATATATTCACCAACCCCCTGAGCATTATCTGCGATGGCGCTGGGAAGATTGTTGGCGGCAAATGCGTGACGTAAAGAGAGAGTCTTCTGGCTATCTGTTATTGCGCTGTCTGCGATGACGTCAATGGCCCAGGCGGGATAGATTTCATCTAGCAAGGAAAATGCGGATTGATTGAAATGATCGGACGAGAGAAATCCGGCGATGAATCGGCCGTCTCTGTCATGGCCGACTCCTCTAAGCATAGCTTTAGTCATCTGCTCGTTGCCGGAGGATAGTAGTGATGCGAGCAGCGAATAATTCCGTGCGCTCGAGCGTGAGATCGCTTTATCGTCAAGGCGAATGACGACGGCTCTAGAATTCGCTATCTCGTATTCTGGTTGGGGCAGCCCGGCACCTAACACGGAATTCACAAAGTCAAGGTCACTGGGCAGTATGGAATCAGGATAGATGTGACTCATGTATCGAGGGTACGTTTCGTCAAGCCATCCCTGCGAGACAAGGAATCGTATCAATGGAAAATACCTGTTCGCCATGACTTTGCCAATGGCGAATTCTTCATAATCTTCCTCTCTTGCGAGGTCTGCGGAGCTCACTGCGAAAAAGTCTTCTTCGCCATTATATTCTGCAATTAGGTCGGATAGTTTCATTCTTGAATACTCGGAAGACTGTTTTTCGAGATCTCCGATTTGGCGATAGAGTACTGCTGAAGTTGCTTCGGAGCTTCTCCGGATCTCTTCGAGTCGAGCAGCGTACCTTGTGCCGCCGCTCTTCATCTCTTCAATCTTTTGGTTGAGATTGAGATCCGGATCTTGACGCAGGGACTCGAGCAAATCAGAGGGCTCCGTCGGTCCATTGTTGTTTACGTATTGAAATGAGGAGGAGCGCCTAAAATCTTTTCTAGTAGATAAATAGAGCAGTTGCAGTTCGTTTTCGTTCACTTGAAGGACTTGCTTAATGCGGCGAAGCTCCTCTTGGTGCTCGTTGATTTTGTCTCGGTTTTGTTTGATAAGCAGGTTGACGATTCTTTCTTTCTTGTCGAACAACGATTGCACATACCCACATCCTCTTTGAAGATTCTCATAGTCTTCAGGAAAGATGACTTTGTAGGAGACAATACCTATCAGTTTCTCGGGATAGTGCCTCGATATTTCATCTCCTGGGAATAGAAACTCTCTGTAGTGGATACTCTCGTTGCAAATTTCTTTAAGGATTCTCGGATCGTCAATAAAGCCAGAGAGCTGGTACAAAAACGCTTCATCGACCTCCAGCCCTCCCGCCTTAAGTCCTCTTTTCAAGAGGTTAACGGAGTTGCTCGGGTCAACGAAGGGGATGACTGGGATGATGAAGTCAAAAAATTTGGTTCTGTCATGAGACTCGTTGAAAAGGCTATCCTTGATAAGATAGAGAAACCGCAGCGTTGATGGCCTTCCCTCATTGGACAAGTTATTGATTCTTCTTAATTTCTCAAATACTGTTAGATCGTTGAAGCGATCTATGTCCTCAAATACAACTACGTCAAGTGGCGAATTCTTTAGCACATATACGATGTCATTCATGTATTTGTCGAGAGCTGTGTCGCTATCGCTGCTGAATAGCTCTATTTCTGCGTTGAGGACCTTCAACCTCTTGAAGGTCCTTGAAATGGTTTTTGTTCTGATCTCGCGATAAATGGCGCAAGCGGCTAAAAAGCACCATGCCATAGCAGCGATTACGAAAGTGGCCCTTGGCGAGGTGGAAGGCAGCGAAAAGGTTATTCCATGGCCTGCTTCATAAGCAAGGAACGCTGTATCCAGTCCGAAGAGCACGAGTAGGGCAGTGCGGAGCAAATCTTTGTGCCGGGGTTCATCGCGGAGTGGTTTTAGCGTGGATTTAGACAGGGCCTTTGCCGGAACCTTGTAAACGAGTTGGCTTAATATTTCATCTTCAACGGATCTTTCGGTGGATACCCCCTTGAAATCGGCTAGAGAGATGTGCGCCCAAACCTTACCCTTGGCTGTCTCCTTCGTCTCTAGCGTCATTGCTACGGAAGACTTACCGGCTCCATATGGGCCAGATAGTGCAATATTTTTAGCATCTTGATGGGTGAGCGCTAGCTCAAATTCATCTGAGTAGCGCGCTATTTCTTGATCTTCAAGAAGGACGGGAGACAGCAAGGAGTACTTGATCTCAGCGGCAGAAGCATTGGCCCTCTTCCTACTAAGCTTCTCTAATTTTTCTAAAAGCAAGTTCTTAATCTTTTGCGCCATATATAGATCATCCTGAAATATCGCAGATTCGTCCACTAGATGGTTGGCATTTTATAGCATTTTGCAAATGCGTTTTGCGAATAAGCCGAAGCGTCGTATTTCCCTCGATTCGTATTGCCTCTCGCAAGCTAAAAGTATCAATCTCAAATCGGACTAGTGAGACTGTTGAATGTGGCTGCTGGCGCCTGGTATGGTGTATGCCATCGAATGGTCGGCGTGTGGAAGAGGTGGTCGCGTGGAATTCACATCGGCTAGTGCCAACAAGTACCTGCGGAGATTGCAGGACGAGAAGGATCGGCTCCTGCGGACCGAGCAGGAGGTGAGTACCTACGTGCTCGCGGAGGGGGAGGCGGCCGAGCCTCCCGCCTACGACTACGGGGCCGTGCGCGAGAAGGTCGCGCAGATCGACGGGCAGGCGCGGGCCATCCGCCACGCCCTGCACCGGTTCAACATGCAGACGGTTCTGCCCGAGCGGGGCATCACCATCGACGAGGCCCTTATCCTGCTCGCGCAGTTGTCGGGGCGTAAGGAGCGCCTGAACGGGCTCGCCTCGCGGCAGCCCAAAGAGCGGCTTGGAGATCGGTACTTCGGCAGCGGCAACGGGCCCATCGAGTACCGGTATGCGAACTACGACGTCGCCCGGGCGGAGGCGGACTACCGCGCCGTCGCGGACGAGATCGCCGCACTGCAGCTTGAACTGGACCTGGTCAACCAGACGGAGGTCTTCTCGGTCGAGCTGTAGGGCTCGCCCGTTTTCCGGATCTGCGGCTTTTCCCCGCAAAGGATACTTTGGAACGTTGCGGTTTCGCGTTGGAGTTGTCGGGTAGTTCGTTGTCGGCAGTGCCGTGCGGTTTGAGCGTTGGCATCTTGCCGGAAGATCTGGCTTCCACCCATTCCGCCGCAGATCGAAAGCTTCGGGCGGCCTCCCCGCGAGACCGCCCGCGATGCCGAAGCACGGTCATAGGCATCACCTCTACGAATGGCTCGCAATAGCTCGTGGCTAAACCCCGGTATTCGGAGCATCGTAAAAAGTAAAGCGCCGGAGGCAGGTGATGGCTCACCGTTCGGGCGCTTTGCGTTTCGAACGTTACACCAATCTTGCTTGATGTCAATGACTTGCGCTTTACGGTTTACGAACAGCAGGCGCTTGAGCTTCTTGATGTGGGCACCCTCCGGGCGAGGGCGCCCGCAGTGGCTAGACGAGTTTACAGATTCTCCTTCTCTCGCGCGGCCCGTCGTTCCGCCTCCACCGCCGCTATCTTTCGGGTGGCGCGCAGCAGGTCGTGGTCGTGCGCGCTGCGGGAGGGGAGGGCGGCGGCGCGCACGGCTTCACGGCACACGCCCATGAACGCGTCGGCTGCTTCGCAGAAGCACGCGCGAGCGAACTCGCCGGTTCCATGGGCGCACTTGAGACCGTCGGCGTAAAGTGTCCACGCCCGAGGTTCGCGCTCGTCGCCTTCGCAGACCAGCTGGAGCACGCGTGGCTCGCCGTCATCGGCCAGTTCGGCTTCCAGACGCTCCGCGCTGTAGCGCATCTGGTGGCCCAAGTTGGATTTTCCCATGGCCGAAATGTAGCCCGTGGGCTCGTCGAGGAGGTGCATCCTCGGCCGCTCGACGCTCAGGTTGAGGAATTCGCGCGCATCGCGCACAGAGACGTTGTCCATAGCAGGACTCCTTTCATCGATGTTGGCGGGACCACCGTGCCGCGCGGCCGGTTGGTGCCGGGATCGTCGAGCCAACTCTCTACCCCGACTCTGGATAAAATGCGCCAGCGCTTTCGCTGACGGAAATGCAGTCTAGCAGCAGAAGGGCCAACCACGCAAGAGGGAGGGTTGGGTATTGGTATACTCGTTTTCTGCAAGGCGGATCGAAAGGAAGGTTATCGGCGAGTACATGGCGGGGTGGTCGCGGCGGCTCGATTGCTGCGGCAGCCGCAGCCAATGCGACAGGGAGAACATATGGTTCTTGGCAACAAGTTGGGCATAAGCAGCGATGCCGAGTTGGCTCGCGAGGAAGAACGGCTGACGAAGACGCGGGCGCTCGAGCTTTTCGAGCGCGGTCTGCTTGACGGGCTGGAGACGGGAACGTTTGCCGGCCTTTCTCAGATTCACGCGTATCTTTTCCAGGACGTTTACGACTTTGCTGGGTATATGCGTCGGGAGAATATCTCCAAGGGCGGCTTTCGCTTCGCGCCCTCGCTCTATCTGGAAGAGGCGCTCGCTGCCATCGATCGCATGCCACAGGCGACGTTCGACGAAGTGGTCGAGAAGTACGTTGAAATGAACGTCGCCCATCCTTTCCGCGAGGGTAATGGGCGCAGCATGAGAATCTGGCTCGATCAAATGCTGAAACGCTCGTGCGGCGTCGTGGTCGACTGGAGCCTTGTCGACAAGGAGGACTATTTGCTCGCCATGGAACGGAGCCCCGTGAAGGACGTGGAGATCAAAGCGCTCCTCAAGGAGGCGCTTACCGACCAGGTGGATGATCGACAGGTGTACATGAAGGGCATCGATGCCAGCTACCGCTATGAGGGCTATAGCACGTATTCCATGGAAGGCCTCTCGGAAAATTCTTCGTCGCAATTGTCTGTATAGGCGTGTTTTGGGCAACACCTCACACTCAAGGCGCTCAAGGACGCTAAAACAAATCAAGCTGTCTCTCTTAGCAATTCCCTACGTAAACATACTTTAGGTAGCGTCTCGCTATGTCGGCTAGGTGATGGACGGTTTCGGGTGGGGTGGCGGAGCGATCGGTCAGGCGGTGGCAGGGGAAAAAGCGGGTCAGGTGGTAGGGAATCGACGGGTCCAGGGAGGCGAGCCATTGGGCGGCCTCGGCGATTTCCTGATCGTTGTCGTTCAAGCCGGGGATGACGAGCGTCGTCACTTCCAAGTGGCAAGTGGGGGTGGCGGCCAGCACTTCTATGGTGTGCTTCACCGTGACCAGGTCTCCGCCGACGAGGTCGTAGAAACTCTGGGTGAAGCCCTTCAGGTCGATATTGGCGGCGTCGATGAGCGGCGCCACCTCATGTAGCGGACCGTCGTTTACGTAGCCGTTGGACACCAGCATGTTGGTCAGGCCGCGCTCGTGGGCGAGGCGGCTGGTGTCGCGGACGAACTCGAGGCCCACGAGCGGCTCGTTGTAGGTGAAGGCGAGCCCGATGTTGCCTTCGGGCGCAAGCGATGCGGCCAATTCCACCAACTCGGCCGGTGCGATTTCGCGCCAGGGCACGTCGCGCTCGCCAGCGCAGGCGATGGAGGCGTTCTGGCAGAACGGGCAACGCAGGTTGCAGCCGTAGGAACCTACGGAGAGAACCTTGCTTCCAGGGCGAAAGCGGGCCAGCGGCTTCTTCTCGATGGGATCGAGCGCCAACGACGTGATGCGCCCGTAGTTGGCATCCACCACCTGGCCGCCCTCGGCGACGCGCGCACGGCAGAGCCCCGTCTGCCCCTCGGCCAGCGCGCAGGCGTGCGGGCAGATCGGGCACACAGCGCGATCTGCGCCAAGGTTGCGGGGCTCTTCCCCTGAAAAATCCTGCGCTGCGACTCTGCCTTCGGTATCTTCCACGGCGCCTCTTTTCTCGTCTGCTTCGGCTGTCTCGTTGCCATAGTAGCGCAAGGGCGGTCCGCTGGCTTTGGCGGCTCGCATGCGCCGCCAATCCGATACCGACGTCCCCGATTTCCCGCGGCGTGGGGGCGCAGAAGTTCGCCCGGAGCTAAGCCGGCCCGGTTGCGCGCCATTGCCAAGGGAGATCGGGCGCGCGGGCCGGACGGGGCGCACCGTCGCATTCCATTACTGCTAGAATCATCGATGCTGGCTGGCCATATTGCGTAGAAAGAGGGAAACCATGGATCGTTTGAAGGACAAAGTCGCCATCGTCACCGGTTCCACCAGCGGCATCGGCACGGGCATCGCGAAGATGTTCGGGGCCGAGGGCGCGCGCGTGGTGGTCTGCGGCCGCAACGAGGAGCGCGGCGCGGCCGTCGTGGACGCCATCGCCGAGGCGGGCGGCACCGCCTGGTTCCACAAGCTGGACATTACCCAGCCTGAAACGGTGGACGCCCTGTTCGCCGACACTAAGGAGCACTGGGGCTCCATCGACGTGCTGGTGAACAACGCCGCCGGCATGGCGCTGAAGGACGGCCGCGTGGACGAAATCTCCCTGGAGGACTGGGACGCCGTGTTCGCGAGCGACGTGCGCTCCACGTTCTATTGCACCAAGACCGTGCTGCCCTTCATGCAGGAGCAGGGCGCGGGTTCCATCATCAACATCGGCTCCATGGCCTCTTGCGGCGGCGACTTGGGCTCGACGGCCTACGCCTGCGCCAAGGCCGGCGTCGACATGCTGACCCAGTACACGGCGCTGCAGTACGGCAAGCAAAACATCCGCTGCAACTGCGTGCGTCCCGGCCTCATCGTCACGCCGCAGAATGAGGCGAAGGTGCCCCAGGCGCTGAAGGACATCTTCCTGGACAACATCGAGGTGGCCCGCTACGGCACGCCCGAGGACATCGCCGCCATGTGCGTCTATCTGGCCTCCGACGAGAGCTCGTACTTCACCGGCCAGGTGGTAACAGTGGACGGCGGCCTGAACTCCCACGTCTCCACGGTGGCCCAGTTCCGCGCCATGGCCTCCCGCACCTGGTAGCCGAGCGAGCGAGCGGCAGCAGAGCAGCTGAGCGCATCCGGCGCCCGACGGCCTCGCACCATATGCGGGGCCGTTTTTCATGCGCCGAAGGGCGACTTTCTGCCGAACGCGGGTTTTGCATTGATGGGTGTTTTGGTCGGCGATAGAATGCGGCCTCGTGTCTTTTCACCCGCGACGATCGAAGGAGCCGAGTTTTCCCGCCATGCAGCAGCGCGACAAGTTAAAGCCCATCCTTTTCAGCATCATCAAGCATTCCAGCAAAGAGGAGCTGAAGGAGCAGATTCCCAAGGACATTGTGGCGGGCATCGTGGTGGCGGTGGTGGCGCTGCCGCTGTCCATCGCGCTGGGCATCGCCTCGGGAGTGTCGCCGGAACAGGGCCTCTACACCGCCATCATCGCCGGGTTCCTCATCGCGTTCCTCGGCGGCAGCCGCGTGCAGATTTCCGGTCCCACGGCGGCCTTCGCCACCATCGTGGCCGGCATCGTGGCCACCGATGGCATGGAAGGGCTCATAGCCGCCACCATTATCGCGGGCATCATGCTCATTTTCATGGGCCTGTTCAAGTTGGGCGCCCTCATCCGCTTCGTGCCCTTCACTATCACGACCGGATTCACGGCGGGCATCGCCGTCACGCTGACCATCGGCCAGCTGAAGGATTTCTTCGGCCTCACGTATCCGCCCGGCACCGCCACGGTGGAGACGACGGAGAAGCTGGCCGCTCTTGCGGGCAACTTCTCCACGGTGAACGGGCAGGCGTGCCTGGTGGGCGTCGTTTGCCTGGCGGTGCTGTTCCTCTGGCCGCGTGTGACCGAGTGCGTGCCCAGCTCGCTCATGGCTTTGCTCGCGGGTATCGCGCTGGTAAGCGGCCTGGGCCTTGACGTCAGCACCATCGGCGACCTCTACGTCATCGACAGCGCCCTGCCCACCTTCCATATGCCCCACTTCAGCTTGGAGCTGTTCCGCGACCAGTTCGCCAACGGCGTCACCATCGCCATTCTGGCCGCCATCGAGTCGCTGCTGTCCTGCGTGGTGGCCGACTCCATGATCAGCGGTCACCATCGCGCGAATATGGAACTGGTGGCCCAGGGCGTCGGCAACATCGCCTCGGTGCTCTTCGGCGGCATTCCCGCCACCGGCGCCATCGCGCGCACCGCCGCCAACGTGAAGGCCGGCGGCCGAACGCCCATCGCCGGCATGGTGCATGCGCTCGTGCTCATCGCCGTGCTCGCGTTCCTCATGCCCTATGCGGCGCTCATTCCCATGCCCACCATCGCCGCCATTCTGCTGTACGTCGCCTACGGCATGTCGGGCTGGCGCAACTTCGCGCACCTGTGCCGCACGGCGTCGAAGGGGGCTGTGGCCACGCTCGTGCTCACCTTCGCGCTGACCATCGTGTTCGATCTGGTGGTGGCCATCGGCGTGGGCATGCTCATCACCGTGGTGCTGTTCATGAAGATGGTGAGCGAGGAGACCGAGGTCAAGGGCTGGAAGTACTACTGCGACGAGAACTCCGAGGTCACGCATTTGCGCGAGCTGCCGAAGAGCGTGCGCGTGTACGAGATCAACGGGCCGATGTTCTTCGGCATGACCGAGCGCATCGCCGACATCTCGGTGAAGGAATTCACGCGCTACCTGATCATCCGCATGCGCGGCGTGCCCTCGCTGGACGCGACGGGCATGAACGCGCTGGAGAACCTCTACGACTACTGCAGCGCGAACGGGGTGAGCCTCATCTTCTCCCACGTGAACGAGCAGCCGATGAAGACCATGCGCCGCGCCGGATTCGTCGATTTGGTGGGGGAGGAGCACTTCCGCAGCTGCATCGACGACGCCATCGCCCATGCCCGCGAGCTGCTGGAGGCGGAGGAAGGCGCTGAAAACCTGATGAAAACTCGCGATTGACCTTCGCTGCAGGGAAGGCATGGTTTAGCATGAGCACACATATTTTTCTAGCGGCTCCAAGAGAGAGGCTTCCCATGAAGTTCATCGTCACCGAAGATTACGAGGCCATGTCGCGCACTGCCGCGCGTGTGATAAGCGGCTATGTTTCCTCGCACCCCGATTGCGTGCTGGGTCTGGCCACCGGCTCGACCCCTATCGGCCTGTACCGCTGCCTGGTTGAGGACTACGAAGCCGGCGCGCTGTCCTTCAAGGACGTGACCAGCTTCAACTTGGACGAGTACCGCGGCCTTGATCCGCAGCACGACCAGAGCTACCGTTACTTCATGGAGCACAACCTGTTCTCCCATGTCGATATCGATCCGGCTCGCACCCATGTGCCGGACGGTGCCTGCCCCGACGCCGCTGCCGCATGCGCCGCTTACGAGCAGAGCATCGCCGAGGCCGGCGGTTTGGGCCTGCAGCTTCTGGGCCTGGGCCACAACGGCCACATAGGCTTCAACGAGCCCGCGCCTGAGTTCCCCAAGGAAACGCACTGCGTCGAGCTGACGGAGAGCACCATCAACGCCAACTCCCGCCTGTTCGATTCCATTGACGACGTGCCCCGCGAGGCCTACACCATGGGCATCGGCACCATCATGGCGGCCAAGGAGATCCTCGTGGTCGCCAACGGCTCCGACAAGGCCGATATCGTTCGCCGCGCCTTCTTCGGGCCGGTCACTCCCGAGGTGCCCGCCTCCATCCTGCAGTTCCACCCGAATGTCACCGTTGTGGTGGATAAGGAGGCCGGCGCCCTCTGCCAGTAGTGCCGGATCCAGCTCTCGGCTGATCGGATCGCCCCGCTCTTGCACGTTGCCGTTCTGTCGCGCTGCAAGATGCGGGGCGTTTTGCGTTGGCCGTCGCGTAGCGCGCGTCGGGCCCTGCGCGGCAAGGCGACCGCAGCAGATTGGATGGTCGCGGCTGGCGGGGCTTTGTTGCGCTCTCGCCTATAGCCCGTTCGGGTGATGCGGCGGCCGGGCGCGGGCCGCTAAGATATCCCTACACTGGTGCACGCTGTGTCTTTGGGACGGCGAGCTATCGAAATGACGGCCCATCGGGTCGGTGGATGAAACGGGAGATGCAATGACGATCAAGCGCTATCTGTATGCGGGGTTGGGACTGCTGTTCTTGGGGCTAGGGGGCATAGGCGTCATCATTCCCATTATCCCCACAACGCCGTTTCTGCTGCTGACCTCGTACTTCTTCCTGCGCAGCTCCGAGCGCCTGAACACGTGGTTCGAGGGAACCCGCATGTACAAGCGCTTCATCGCCAACTTCATGGAAACGCGCTCGCTCACACTGCGGGCCAAAATCCTGTGCGCGGCCCCCGGCGTGACCGCCATGCCGATGCTCGCGCTGGTGGTGCCGCAGTGGTGGCTGAAGGCCATCCTCATCGGACTGACCGTGTTCGAGATCTGGTACTTCATCGCCCGCATCGAGACGGTCTCGGTGGAAGAGGCCCGCGCCCGCGGCAAGGCCCGCGTCGCCGAGGCGAAGCGCGACCAGACTGCCCCGGCCGCTTCCGCCGCCGAGGGTCTCGCCCTGGCGGCCGAGGAGTAAGGGCCCTATGAGGATCGCGTTTGTGATGGACGATCTGAGCGTGCATTCCAACGGCACGTCGGTGACGGCAGCGCGCTACGCCCTGGACTGGGCGAGCCGTTGCCGTCTAATCCAACGCTTCTTGTCGCAGTGTCTACAGGTCGGTGGCAACAAGGTGGCCTGGGCTGCGGCTCCAACCCAATCGCCTAGGATGGCCCACAGACCCTCGCGCTTGCCGCCGTGCTACCGCAGGCGTTGCAGGCGCGGGCCTTTTAGAAGCTGCGAGAAAGGAACCGTCATGGCCACAATTTCGAATCCGTTCGTGATGGAAGTGCCGCGCAAGCTGACTGACGAGGAGCTCGTCAACGCCATTCGCCAGGACATCATCGGGGAGCTTGAGGCTATCCACGAGTACGACGCCCACGTCCAGGCGACGGATAACGAGGATGCGAAGAAGGTGCTCTCCGACATCCGCGACGAGGAGCGCGAGCATATGGGCGAGCTGCTGGAGCTTTTGGAGCGCCTGGCGCCCGACGAGAAGGCCCTGCACGACGAGGGCCGCGGCGAAGTGCGCGAGATGCTGGACAAGTAGCGCGCCTGGAGCCGAGAACGGCCCGCCGCGATTGGCCTTGGGATATCGCGATCAGTCTATGAGAGCGCTGCCGGACGTATCGGTTCGGCAGCGCTCTTGTCGTTGGACGGGGCTGCTATGGCCGCTGGGACGCCGGCACCGTCGGGCTCGCCTTCCGCCAGCTCGTTGCGCTCCACGGCCACGAGGGTCTGGGCCACCACGGCGTTGACGAGGGAGAGGCTGCCGCTATCCACATCCCCCGAGGAGCAGTCGATGGCCACCACCCCGTACAGGCGCCCCTTCATGCCGAGCGGCAGGTACTTCTCCGTCGAATCCCGCCAGCCCGGCTCGCCGTAGCCGGTGGGCGAGCGACGCTCGTAGCAGTCGCGGGCCGCCGCGCTGCCCGCGGCCGGCGGCTCCCCCAAGGTGATGGTCACCGGCCGCCTCAGCACCCGGGTCAGGAACTCCTGGGCGAAGCTGCAGGCCGCCTGCGGGGTGGAGCTCTCCAGCAGCCCGACGCTCAGCCGGTTCAGCCGCCCCAGCGCGCAGGCCGTGCGCTCGGCCGCCTGCACCTGGCGGCTCATGCGGTGGGTTATCACGCCCATGATGAGCGACACGACGAGGAAGATGACGAGCGCCGCCACGTCGGTGCGGCTGAGCACCTTCAGCGTGAAGAGGGGCGCGGTGAACAGGAAGTCGTAGGAGAGCAGGTAGGCCACTCCCAGCGCGGCGCCCCACAGCCCCGAGTCGGTCTCCAGGCTGGCGATGAGCACGCCCAGCACGAAGACGGGGAAGGCCACAAGCGTGCTCACCCCCAAGAGCGAGAAGCCCCACACGGCGGCCAAGCCGGCCCCGTAGAGCAGGGCGAAGGCGACCAAGTTACGCAGGACGCGCCGTGCCGAGAGGGAGCTTCTCAGCGGGAATCTGCGACTGCTAGCGGCCATGGCGAACTCCTTTCCGAATCAGCGACGCCAAGGTGCCCACCCCCATGAACAGGGGGATGATCTCGAGACGGCCCAGAAGCATCCCGGCGCTCCCAATCAGCAGCGGCGCGGGGCCGCTTTCCGCGCCGAGGAAGCCCGTGCCCACGCCGGTGCTGCCGAGGCACGAGATGAAGTCGAACACCGCCTCCTGCAGGGTGGCTCCGCAGAGTATGAGCGCGAACGCGCCGGCCGCGCACAGCAGCAGGTACAGCACCACGTAGGTCTGGGCCTCGGCCACGTCCACCTCGGTGAGCACCGACCGCTTCCCGAAACGGTTGATCTTGATGCTCGTCACATGGCGCTTGTTACCGTAGCGCTCGTGCAAATCGTGGCCGAGCCCCAGCGAGGCGACGGCGACGCGGTAGAGCTTGATACCGCCGGAGGTGGAGCGCGCCTCGGCCCCGACGAGCATGAGCAGGCCGAACAGGAACAGGAGCGCCGGCCCCAGATCGGCGAAGGAGGGGATGGTCTGAAACCCCGTGGAGGTCAGGATCGACACGACCTGGAACGTGCCCTGCCGCAGCGCCTCGGCCCCGTCGCCGCTGACGCCCTGGCCTAGGAAGAAACCGGCCACCACCAGGGCCATGACGGCGATGGTGCCGAAGTACAGCGGCGTCTCGATATGGGTGAGGAACGCCTTGAGCTTGCCGCGCAGCAGCAGGAACAGCAGAAGGAAGTTCGTGCCGCCGGCCACCATGAGCACGATGGTGATGGCCTCGATGACCGGGCTGTTCCAATAGGCGATGCTCTCGCCGTGGGTGGCGAACCCGCCGGTGGGCACGGCGCACATGGAGATGTTGATGGCGTCGAAGGGGGTCATGCCGACCGCCCAGTAGGCCACGGCGCCGGCGATGATGAGCCCGTTGTAGATGAGCAGGATCATGCGGGCGGTCTTGGCGGCGCTCGGCAGCAAGTGGTCGGTGTGGCCCTCGGCGTTGTACACGCCCAGGCCGCCGGTCTGGGTCACCACGCAGGTGAGGATGAGCACGAGCCCCACACCGCCGAGGTAGCAGGTGAGGCTGCGGTGGAACAGGAAGATGGCCGGGCAGGCGTCCACGTCCACCACGCTTAAGCCCGTGGTGGTCAGCCCGCTGGTGGACTCGAAGACGGCCTGGACGGGGGAGAGCAGCCCCGCGGCCACGTAGGGCAGCGCGTAGACGGCGATGGCGAGAACCCAGACCAGCACCGTGCACGCGGCGGCCTGCCCGCGGGTAAGGCGGGCGCCCGGGGCGGGGTCGGGCGAGGCGAAGTACACGAGGTAGCCCGCCATGGCCGCGCCGATCCCGGGGAAGATGAAGCACGGCGCGAGGGCCACCTCGTCGGGGTAGGCCGGCAGCACCGCCAGGGGTGCCAAGCCCGCCAGGCCGACGAACATGACGGCCACGCCCACGTAGCGCGCGAGCAGGGGCCC